>Ga0307507_10004247_pt1 | contig 25853 bp, 5 predicted proteins | sample 7_EM_MG_FD_207223 | JGI IMG/M metagenome (GOLD analysis project Ga0307507, IMG submission 207223) | Populus trichocarpa ectomycorrhiza microbial communities from riparian zone in the Pacific Northwest, United States - 7_EM | ecosystem: Host-associated > Plants > Roots > Unclassified | place...
CTGTCTATACTACCCCTTTAACCCTAGGGTTATAGACATTAATAATTTATACTAGTCCCCTATATATCTAGATGGTTATAACTGTAATATCTAGGTTAACTGCCTGCTATAACTATAAGGCAAGGCTGATATTTTTGCTAATTATAAAACATACGCGTATAGCTGCTTTTGGTTTATACAGGAGCTAGAATCCTTAGGGGCAGTATGTTAATTATATATAGGTATTATAATACGGCTCTTATATAGCAAGAATATAGTATTTCTCTAGGTCTAGACTGTCTAGTAGGGGCCTTACTAGACGGTGGTTCGTATTGCCGCAGTTATACTATATAATGGTTAAGTAGCGGACCCCTGGTGGGGGTTCTTCGCCTTTCCTTTACTCCTTACTTCTTCTATTTCCACTTTCTCTAAAATGTTTAGAACTTCCATCTCCTGTATTTACTCCCTAGCCACTACTTATTTTATATAGGGCTTTCCATTCCTATATCTTATATTCCTACTAGCCTTTCTAAATCTAAGTCTGTTATTGCCTCTAGTTCTTCCCCCGTTCTTGCCAGTTAGCTATATGCCCCTTATAAGCCAGCTACGTGTGTTATATTTACCGCATTAAATCTAATTCTTAATTGTCCCGGCCTTAAACTTGCTGTAGCCGTCTATAGGGGTCTTCCTACTGGGTGTCTTCTCCCTTATATCCTATATGTCCCTTATGTCCCTGTTCGGTCTAGTAATATTGCGCGGCGTCGCTTTTAGCCCGTTAAGGCTTGGGATGGCTGGCTTAGCCCCCTAGTATTAAAGGTAGGAAACGCTGGGAAGATACCTATGTCCCCCTAGCTTATTACCTGTTGTTTTTATTTATATAACCTAGCGTGTAGTTGTTCCTATAGCTGTTAAGCCCTTTCCTTCCGTCTTCTATATTTAATGCAGTCTTCTCTCTCCTATACCTTATATGTGCTTTGGTAACAGTTCGCGCATTTTATTTAGTCTTAATTTATATATTATCTTATATTATAGGGGCCTGCATAGTGGCCGCAGCACACCTGTGCTGCGCATATAGATTGGGTGTGTCCCTATTATATATAGCGATAATATCGTTCCAGGTATAGTCTGTGGTTATAGAGCCTTGTGTTATATATAAGGCTATTTATAATTATTCCTTTTTAGATAAGGAGTTTTTGCATTCCTAGTATATATATGCTGACGATAAGGGAGCTATGCATTTATCTATTATTTCCCTAGCGAGTCTCTAGCGCCCCTTATATCCTCTTATTGTTCTTATTATATGCTTGGTTTGTATTTTCCTGTTAAAGCTATTAGATCTGGGTAATTATAAGTCCTAGTATAAGGCGTTCCGTTTGTTTTACTATCTCCTATATAGTTGCTATATTATCCGCCTAGCGTCCCCTTTCTACCCTAAGGCTTATAGGAACCGACAGGACTTTAACTGGGTAATCTTTATAAAGCACTTTTATGCTAATACGCTCTCCTAGCCTATCCCCTGCCCTTACGGCCTGTTCCTTTGCCTATTAGTCCTTTAGGGTAACTCTAATGTCTCCACTCCTAAGGTGTTAGACTGCGACGGCGTTATAGACCTCCTTATAAATCTTTATAAGAACTTCTGTTTCTAATTGTCCCCTAAGTTCCTCTACCTTTTCTATATTTAGTCGTATTGTGATTATATACCCGGTTATTGTCTTTAGGGGGGTAGGTTCCCTGTGCTATAAAAGCGCAGCTACGGCGGCCTAGGTGCGGTTCGCCTATTAGGGGGGGTTTTATTTATCTTTAATTTTGTTTAGCCGTTAAAGGATTTAATTAAGGGTTTGCTGGAGGGGCGCCTAAGGTTCGCTAGACTAGAGCCATTCTACTAGCTATATTAGTTTATAATAGCTAACAGATACTCCCCTATAGTTCTAGATACTAGACGCGTCCAATAGGCTTTATATTTTATCAGATGCCTTCTTAATTGGGGTATTTCCACTTTCTAGTATAGTATTCGCCCGTCCTTATTATTGTTGTAGGGGGCCATTATTGGGTATAGGTCTGGCGGTCGCGCGTAACTATATACCACTGTCGTTCCACCTGTGCCTCCCCTATAATACATGCATCTTAGGGGATTATCAGGGTGTTTTTTAGGGTTCTTTTGGTTGGTTTGGTCTTTTTAGGCCGGGTACAGCAAGAGCTCCAAAAGTTTCGGGCCAGTAAATATTAAGCTATCAGAGTACTTAAGACCTTATTATCCTTCTAGTATATATTAAAGTGGAACGCTATAGCGCTAATTACGGCGATGTCTACTATAGGGGGTTATATAATACTAGGGGTGTGCGTAACCTTAGGGCCCTTTAGGGTATTGGCGTTATTATTACTCCTTTTAACTCCTGTCACATCTTTTAGAGGTTATCCCTTATATCTTATTAGTACGTTCTTTTCTACACCAGTTAGATCTACGCGATTTGGACGTCGTCTATGTTACTATCTATCCCACTTCTATATATAGAGTCCTCCTCAAACATAGCACTTTAGGAGAGTATCTTTATTGGTATAGAGTTCTTTCTAGCTTTATAGCGGGCATCTTCTTAGGCAAAGGCTAGGTTATAGGCCTGGGCATCCTACTAGTATATAGGGTTAGACTTTACGGCTAGTGTCTTACAGTTGGTTTAGATTTCTCTAACAAAGGAGGGTAATTTCGGCCTATCTTCCGGCCAGACAAACTGTCTTTATTATACGTTTAGCCAAATATTAAAGTAGGACATCTATTTTTGGCTAAGGATTATATTGTAGGACCCTAGGTCTAAGATGCAGAAGGGGATACCATATTAACGTTATCTATTAAGGGAGATATATAACTTTAGGATGTAGGTAACCGGCTTACCGGCTTGGCTGTTATAGCCTTTTACCTAGACAGGCTTCTCTAGTAGGGTAGCTTTTGCATTTAGAAACTTAGCAACGTTAACTATATAGGTAGTATTTATAAAGGCAAAGCCATTTACTCTAGTGTTAATAAGGGTAGTTAAGTTAACTCTATATCCATTTTAAGATACTGTATATGGAACTGTAAAGTGTTTTCCACCTATTAACTAACTTAGATTAATCTCTTTAAGATTAATAGAATACCCTAGGGGGGGGTCTTTCCCTAGGGTTCTTCTTTTCCTAACTTATTAGATATTTCTCCTTTCTCTATCTCCTTAATATCCTTTAGTTCTAGGCAAGATAAGGTAAAGTAACCCTCCTTATTACAGTTATAGCAAGTGGCTGTGGTAGGGTTAATTGGGATATTGCGACAAGTACTAGTTAAGGTTGTGGTATATAGCTAATTGGGCAAGGCTCGCCAGTGTGTAGTTGTAACCGCTTTTGGTATAGCAGTGGTTGTAACTTGTCTTCCTACTCTAGCTCCCATAGGGGTGGCGGGTAAGCTTTAATCGCTATAGGGTCGCCTCTGCCAATCTAGGCGGGCGTTAATCCGCTTTAGCTCTAAGTCCAATAATAGGCAATAAGCTGTAAGTGTTTTGTAGGTTAGCAGGTTGTTTAAAGTTATAGTAATCTTTTCTTATAGCCTAATTGTTAGTTTGTTATAAAGGTCTAATTAGTAGTTTTTAAGGGGGACCTAGCCTTTTCCTATAAGGTATAAGAATTAAGTCTAGAATTCGGCAAAGGATTGGTTTAGCTTTATTATTAGGCAGTTATAGTCATACCAAGCGTCTCGTACTTTATTTAGGTTAACATAGATAGCCGCTAGGTACTGCAGTATCTTATTAATAGATATAAATTGGATAGGAGAGTTATCTTTAAACTTGGCTTAAAGGTAACATTGGGCGTCCCCTATAGTTTGGCCAAAGAGGTAGAGCATTTTGGCCTCTTTAAAGGGGAAATAGTTATAGTTAATTTAGAGTTTTCCTTATACTTAGATCCTCTAGTTCTTAAAAGTAGGGTCTATCCCATTAGATAGTAGTTAAGGGTTAAAAAGCTTAATAGATTTTAATTGCTTTATTATTATATCTATACTCCCTAGTATATTATATTTGGTTAAGTAAATGGGTTAACTAAGGCTTTGTAAAGGGGAGGCTGGGCTGCTTTATAAGGCAGTAAGGCTTTCTAGGATCTCCTTTAGAATCTCCTATATGCTTTAGGCTTAAAGACAATTAACCTTCTAATTGGCCATAAGGGCGCAAATCTGTTCACGTATATCTATAATATTGTTATTGTCTTTAATTTCTAATCCTAATTAGATCTTGTGTTTTTCTTAGGTAAAGGCAGGTCTTTTAGATAAGCTTACTTTAGGTACTATTATTAGCTTTCTAGGGTTTGTTGGTCTTAGGCGCTTTAGTTTTAATTCTAGGGGTATAGGTCTAGTCCTGCCTAGCTTATAAAGTGGGATATTATTAAGGCCTTCCTAGGCAGTATAAAGTTGTTCTAGTGTCTAAGTATAGCGTATTAACGTGTTATTGCAGACGAAGTTTCTTTTAAGATGTAGGGATATTATTAAGGCCTTCCCAGGAAGTGTATGGAGAGCTTAGTATAATGTAACGGCTCGCATAAATGCCTCTAAACTAAAGCTTGTGGATTGCTATCTAATAAAGATACTAAGCTAAGGAGAAGAGAAGAAGGGGGTCGCCAGGACTATAGTAAACATATATAAAGGGGCAGTCGCCAAGGCGCTAGCGGTAAGCGAGCCAATCGTAGGTTGGCAGAATATGGCAGCAGCATGGCAGAATTTGGCAGGTGACGCGCTCTAGCACCATTATACCTTCCTTCTTCCTTATTACCTAGACCCCTACTGCCGTTAAGCTATTGCCTAAATATAATATAATAGCCGCCAAGACGCGAATACAATACCGTTTAGCCGAGTTTTATATTGGGGGAGCTTAAGGAAATAGATAACGATCTAGAAGCCACAGTAGAGGCCGCTAAGGATGTTGGAATTACAAGGTCATAAGGTCACAGTGGAGGTCTCTTAAGGGTCAAATTGATGATAGAGATGACGCAGACGATGAATATTAATTGATTCGTGATGTAGTAGATATAGTAGATACGGTTAATGTCTATCTAGATTGACATGCAGAGCTCGCTCTCGCGACGTGTCTAGAGCTTAGTCAGCATCTCTCGCTTAATTCTGACAAAGGAGGAGGCAGAAGGTTGGCGTATATACTACTAAAGTTAGCTTAGTAGATTGCCTTGGTTAAGATCTTATAAGTTACTATCAGTATCACTTCCGGTGATACGTATTGCTATTGCAATAGTGTTGGGTGGTAACTGATTTGATTAATGCTTGATTGATTCTCCTATTCTATAGGTGGAATTTGGTGGATTTCCTAAGCTCGCTTAGCTCACGTGATTGCGTGCAACTACATTGCGAAACCTTGTTTGGACACTGGGGGCATTTAGTTTTATAACGGTGCTTAAGCGCGTCACCTGCCAAATTCTGCCAAATTCTACTGTACTCCACTAAATTCCATTAAGTTCTGCCAAATTCTGCCATATTCCACTAAATTCCATTAAGTTCTGCTAAATTCTACTATATTCCACCAAATTCCGCCAAATTCTGCTAGGTTGCTAAAGTGACTAATTACAATTTTCCATACCAGGTATAGAAAATCGCCATTGGCTTATTTACCACTAGCGCCTTAGCGGCTGTCTTTGCATCTTTATACTCTCTGTTCCTGCCTTTGTGTCTTCTCCTCTCTCTACCCACTCGGTAACCTATAGTTTAATTATATTCGTATTAATTAGGTCTTTTAACGCCTAGCAAGGCTTTAATTTTATTATAGCGTTTATAGGATTACTACCTCTATTAATCCATTTAATCTCTACTATCTTTTTTCTTTTATATAATTGTTATAGACATATTAGGTTAACTATAAGTCGTTTCTCTTATATTATTCTAAGTTTAACTAAGTAATTATATAGAGATTTTAAATCGGTATAAAGAATAAGTGGTAGTTATTTAAGTTATAGGATCTTCTTAATAGTTGCTTTAATTACAGCTCCGGTGTTAAATCCGTAGGCTATTCCGTATAATTTAGATACTAAAATACTTTATATAACCCGCTTATATTTAATAAATAACTAATAGAGGATATTAGCCTTATTGTCTTTGTCTATAAGTATAATAATAAAGCTAATTTAGAATGAGAGGTTATAGTTATTGGCGAAGGACAAGTCCGTAAATATTATTAGTTTAAGAGTACTTATATTAAGTTATATAAAGCGAAGTCCTTAGGAGGGATTATTAATTTGCTATTATAGCTATTTATTAAGCTGCTTTACATATTTCTCTTTTAGATTAACAATTTATACTATAAATAAGAGATTAAAAGCAGCTTCCAGTTAGTAGACTATAGCGATATAGGCTCCTCTTGCTCTCTAAGCAATATACTGGTCCTTTAGTATAACTGCCTTATAGGCTTCCCCTCTAGAGCTAGTTAGGTCTATAGCCTTTATAATAACCAGCTTTAGGTTCTGGCATTAATATTCCTAGGTAAGGGCTATTAAATCTTTCTCTTGCTTAATATAGCCTTTATTAAATTTAATTGGGGTATTTAGCGTAAGCTTCTCTCTTTTACTAAGAACTTTGCCTCCTAAAGTCTAACTTCTTTGGCCTCCGTAAAGGTTTTATTAGTAAGGAATAGTATATTATTAGTCTATAATCCTATAATTCCAAAGCCGTTATTAGTCGTATATAATAGGCAGGGGTTATACATTAACTAGTTTATCCGTAGCTTATTAAGGTAGTAATAGTAGTATATATTAAACTAATAGTTACCAGCTTCTGGGACACCGTATAGTGGTTTTATAACTCTTAGAATTAATCCGTCTTTTAGTCCAAGTTCTAGCAGTAGGCGTATAAAGAAGTCTCTATTTAGGTGAGTACTAGACTATATATAAGCTTATAAGATGTCCCGCAGGTATAAAAAAGCTAGTCTTCTTTATTTCCCTATAGGGTTGCTATAAGCGCTAGGATAATTCTCTAGCTAACACATTAAATAGTTGGTAATTGTGTTAAGACTAGGTCTTTACTATAGTCGTTATAGGCTTATATAACTAGTCTAGACTTCCTAAAGGCCTTATTTATTCCGGCGTTCTTAATCTTATTAACAAATCAGGAGTTAAAGATTCTAACTTCTAGGACGTCTGCTGTATTAATAAACTTAAAGACACCTTTCTTAAGTAAACCGTTTATCTCCTTACGTTAGGACTCTGTAAATAACGGTAAGGTATACTTAAAGGCTGTAGTATTAGGTTTTGTTAGGCTATTGTTAATAAATATTAATATATCTGCGATGTTTTGCTAGGACTTTATTAGCAATTATCGTGTCCGTTTTAATCTTTGGGGGGGTATACTAGCTACCAGTTCCTTAGTTAGTTCCTTAGTTAATTTCTTAGTTAGTTTTTCCTCTAGTTCCTTATTAGGTTCTTCTGGTTTGGGTTATAGGTATAGCCTTACTACTATAGTCCTAAAATCAGTAAGTCCACTAGGGAGCTGTACCTTATATATTTCTCCGTTAATTCTAAGTAACTTAAATAGGCTAGTCCATCTACTACTTTATCTAGTATTACCTTTGCGCTATATAAGTACTTCTAAGTTAAAGGGGAGGTTGTAAATTGTGGTAATAAATGGACCGTTTTATTGGTTTAGTGTATTATTAACTTACTTCTTTGCCCTAATCCTTGTAATCTCCTCCATTACCTTCTTTATAGCTGCCGCTTGCTATATAATAGAGGGTGCTAGTAGGTCGAGTTTACTTATTTAAGAGTAGGCATTAAAGATGAGTAGTGTTGGGACTAAGCTATTTGGGCCAGCTATGTTATTGGCGGCTTTTACTACCATTTATAAAGCTAATTCCTTGGCTATTCCTAAGTTCTGTAGCTTCTCTATAATTATCTGATATACTTAGCGTAGGGTTAGATAAGCTCTTTCTACTATTCTAACAGACTAGTAAGCTTCTACTAGGACGCTCTTGGTTAATATAGCTATTACTATAGCGTGCTGTTAAAACTCCTTACTTACGAAGTTCTTCCCAGCATTATGGGTAATGTAGTTAGGTAGTCCAATATAGGTATTGATCTAGCATAATCGTAGGATATCCCAGGTATACTTTACGGAGATATTACGTAGCTATCTTACGGCTTAAAATCTAGTAGCTTTGTTAATAATATAGAGGATAGGGTTTCCATTAATGTATATAATATTAATAAAGATAGAATGGTTAAAATTAGAATCTTAGTCTTCTTATAATATAAACTTAAACCATTTAAGGGATTTGCCGTATTTCTAGCAGTGGGAATGGTACTTAGTGAGATAGTTAATAACCTGCTTATTAATATTGTCGTGGCCAGAGCGTTCTAATACTTTATATAGCTTATCTGCCGATAGATATCCAAAGCGGCGGTAGAGTTAGCGGAGTTTAGTAGTAGTTAGGTAGTAGGGGTTTTAATTAAACAAGTGGGTTATAAATAACTGTAGTAACTCTTTCTATAATAGGAAGGGGTAACCAAATTAGCAAACTATTAGTACCGATTTTATTAGGGTAACTAGGACGTTCTTAAGGTTATTATAATAGACCTTTAATATATCTATATCTGCGAGATATAGTAGAAAGGGTATATTGGCCTTTATAATATAAAACTCAATATTGCCAACTGGTGTATTAACTATAATAGAGCCAATAGAAGGGGTAGAGCCAATACCAAACTAGGCGTTAATAGCGCTAGCCTTTAAAGTATCGATAACGGTATTATAGGTCTTCCTATATGCAAGGTATTATCCATAACCTACTATTAATCCCTTTAAGGCTCCTATGTCGATTATTACTCCATAAAACTTATTAGAAGTATATTAGCTAGTAGTAATATAGGCAAATAGGTCTAAGTTATTATTATAGTAAGTAGTTGGGTTAGTGCTAGTAATTATATAGGTAAAGGATTAATCCGCTAAGTCAGTTATAGTATTAATAGCTCCTTTATGCTGTATTGTTCCAAAAGAGATAAAAAATAGTTTAGTCTATTCCTAAGTTAGAAATACTAGTAGTAACTTAATATCAATTATAAGAGCTTCTATTACGTTGTTAATAGATTCTAAGTTAAGTTTATTATCATAATCTGTTCCCTCATACTTAGTAATGTACTACTTGGCATGTCTATTAAAGCAGCAGTTAAATCTATTCTTAAACTTCTTCTTTAATTTATTGCGTTCTTCTCTTAAGTATTTAGATAACTAGTAACCTTCCTTATAGTAGATAAAGCAGCGCTTCTTAGGTAGTATATATCGGTTAGGTAGTCTATTATACGGTTAAGATAGTGGTTAGTGGTACTGCTTATAGTAACGGCGGTTAGTAAAAAAAGCTTAGGGGTTCTTATTATTTAACTTTTTAAAGGTTATAATAGAAGGTTATAGGTTATTAATTAAGCCAGTTAGGCTATTAGAAGGTTTAAAGCAGGCATATTAGCAAGCTGGTAACTCCTAGCAAGCGTTAATAAGTTTATTATAGAGGAACTTGTTAGTACGTAAATCTGGGTTAAGACCATGCTAGAGGTGTCTTAGTTCTTTAATAAGCAATTACAGACAGTCTAGGGTTGGTTTTCTAGTATTCTTGCCTTTACTTATTATAGACCTCAGGGTTATTAAGTTCTATTACCCTAGTATACCACGCCTATACTTAGGTCCCTTAAAGTAATTACGTGTAGCGTTACAGATTTAGTTAAATAAAAGGGTTAGGGTAACGTTCTTAAGGTTAGTGTAGTAGTGGTTAAGTGCTAAGCCGCGTAATATTATAGGGCAGGCTTTAACCTTAGCTTCTTGGGGTGCGTCAGCTCTGCTGCAAAGGTTATAGAAGATGGTAAGTTTAAAGTTAAAATTATCGTCTTCTCCGCTGTACTTATTGTCTTCTGTATACATCTTTATAAGGTTTATTAACTCCTTACCAAAACCCTAGTTTTGGTTCTGTTTGGATAGTCCTATTATTATTAGCAGATTAATATAAGGTTGGTTTTATTGTGCCAACAAGATAGGTTATATAGGTAGTATTATAGGTAGTATTATAGGTAGGACGGAGTTTATAGGTGGTATCATAAGTAGGGTAGGGTTTATAGTTAGTAAGATTAAGATTGGGGTTTTAATAGTAGTAGTATTAGTACTGGCGAAGTTGTTTTTAAGAAGGTAGTTAATTCGTCCTAAATTAAACTTCCCTCCGGTTGCCATATGCTCCCTAATCTTAAGCTTAGTCTATTCTGTAGGATCTTCTTCTTATAAGGTGTTAAGGAGAGCTTCTAGCATTATGGTATTTCTATACTTTTTAACCCATATACTGTGAACTCGGAAGAATTGTTAAAGGTTACAAATAGTAATCTGGTTATAGTCTCTAAAGGTCTATACTATAAAGTTACTAAAGTCTTCACGGTAGGTTTCCTATAGGTTATTGTTCTTAAGCTTATATGCTTCGTACTTAAGGAGCTTAAACTCTATAAATTCTTTAATCTCCTTCTTATTAACGTTGTTAGATTATATATTAATTCCCTCACTCTATCTGTCTTGTCCTTTATTAACTTGTGCCCTAATATCCAACATATTAATTCTTATAACTCTTATTACGTTCTAAACGCGTAGTAGACGCGAACTAATTAAAATACGTAATGGACGCGAACCAAGGGCCTATACTAGATAGGGGTCGGTTCTTTAAATATCTAGAGACTGTGTATAAGGAATTAAGGGCCTCTCTTGCAAGATGGGGTTGGTTCTTTAGGTATATATTAACTAATACTCCTTGGCAAGTAATCTAGTGGTAAGCGTACGTAATAGACGCAAGTTAAGGGCCTATACTAGATAGGGGTTAACTCTTTAAATACCTAAGGACTATATATAAAGAATTAAGGGCCTCTCTTGCGAGATGGGGTTGGTTCTTTAAATACACGTTAACTAATACTCCTTAGCAAGCGTTCTTAATAGGTTACCTCTAGTTAAAAAGGGACTATTCAAGTTCGCCTCTTTTTATAAGTGGTACGTCTTCTAATCTGTGATTACTGATTAGTATTAGTATTACTTCCGGTAATACGAATTGCTATTATAATAGTATTGGGTAGTAACTGATTTAATTAATGCTTAATTAATTCTCCTATTCTATAGGTGGAATTTAGTGGATTTTCTAAGCTCGCTTAGCTCACGTAATCGCGTGCAACTGCATTGCGAAACCTTGTCTGGACAGTTACTATATTTAATATAAGAGCCGCTAGTATTAACACTACGATATTAAGCCATGCCCTCTTAGGAAGTTGCTTATGCTCCTTAGGCTTATCCTCTAATTACTTACTTAACGTTAGCCTCTTACTCACCCCTAAGGGCTCGCTTACGCTTACTTGGTAAGTATAAGGATAAGCTAATTCCGCTACTGCCTTGCCTATATTTTAAGAGTAAGATTAGTAATATAGAGAGGAGAAACGGCGGCGTGTTTATTACTTATAATTATAATATAGTAATTCAATACCTAAAGGATTCGCCTTTTACTAAGACTCTTGTTGGTATAAGCCTTTAGCTTTGTAGTCTTTAGCGACTCTAAGTCTTTCCTATTTATAAGGGGGAGCTACATTATTAAAAGTAAGGTATTCGCATTAAGCTTTAGCCGATTAAGGCTAAAGTTAACACTTAGTACGTAGGCGTTTGTGACGTTAAATTTAACGTTATAGAAGTTGAGGTTGCAGCTTAATAGTAGAAGATTAATGCCTAGCTTATATTATAGGCGAAGCATATTAATAGAAGTAGCGCTATTAAGACTCTTACCGTTAACCTCTTAATTATATATGCCTTAGCTGCAAATTAACTAGCGGCCTCTCGCTCTAGAGTTAGCTCTTATCTATTAATACTTAATTAACTCCGTAGTGAAGTTTTAACGCCCTTATAGATTTCGGAGCGGAGCTTAACACCTTATATATCTCCTACTAGTGACGCTGTAGAATTACGGGTTAAGCTTACTAGATATTGGCGTTATAAAAAGCACTACCTAAATATTAATTAGTGCTACGTTCTTGGCCAGGTAGACATTAAATTAATAGATAAGGACTTAAGAGAATGGGTAACTGGTATCCAGTAAGGTATTGCGAATATTTAGAATCCACCTTATAGGCTTACTACGCGGCTTGCTAAGAGAGCAGCAAGGGAAGGAAATAATAGTAGAAGAGTACGCCAATTAGCCTCTAGCGAGAGCTCTACTACTAGTACTCTAGGCGTTGTTAACCACTTTTACGTTAATTCTATAAGCCTAGTACTAAATTAGTAAACTTCTATACTAGTAAGCTAACTAACGTTGTTATCCTTACCTATATTACTAATACGCCGCCTACATGGTATTAACCGCGTAAAGGATTTAGAGGAGTTCTTTATATATTAGAAGTAGAGTATATCTAATAATCTTAACTAGGAGGCTAACTTTAAGGCAGTATACGAAATCGTCTATAATCTAAAATAGGACTTAGAGCTCCTACGTAATAAATTTAATAGCGCTAATTCTATTAAGGAGCTTGTAAAAGCTAGTGTTAAATCGGGTGTTATAAGGCGGCTATGGAAGGATTTAAAGAAGTAGGCAAATGAGCGTCGTATGTAGCTTAAAGGAAGTTTCTAAGATATAGATAATTAGTAGAATATAAGGTGTCTCCATTACTACTAGCGCCTCTATAGTAACGAAGACACCCCCATATATATAGGAGATTAAAGCCTTTAGTGTATTTATAAGTGTCATATACGATTAAAAAACCGCTACTAAAAATTAATCTTCCCTATACCAAAAACCTTAACGGTTGTACCCACTATATTAGAAATGTCCTCTTGCGCTCTCGCTCTTGCTACTAACCTTATCTATACTCTAAAGAAGAAAGGCTTTAAAGCTATAGTTAAAGCTTTTAGGGTACTCTGTGTCACAGTGCCATAATATAGGTAGACTAAATAACTATATTGTGGTATAAAGAGAAGAAGAGGCGAAAGGGATATTATATATAAGTAGTAGGGCCAGGCGCCAAGGCGCTAGTGGTGGGCCAGTTAACAGTAGGAAATAGTACAAGATAGTATAAAACAGTATGCGATAGGTCAGTGCCGTAACAGTACTCCCCTCCCCTATAAGGTTTGGTCCCTAAACTAAACAAATAACTCTAAAATAGAATATTACGGTACTAGCGAATTGCGGTTATATAACTAGTGGCTACAGTATTAGTGGAAAACGGTGGGTTTAGTACATAAAGATGTCAGTTTTACTTACCGCTTTTAGCCGAGCTAATAGCGATTTTCTATCCCAGGGATGGAAAATCCTAATTAGCTAGCTTAATAAATAGCATTAGTAGAACTCTATACTACTACCCAAATTAATTAGGCGTGGCGCTCTTAGCAAGGATCTAACTAATTAGACAACTTTAACCGGCGGTTAAAGTTCTATAAGATCTTAACTTTTCTAAATTATCGTGGTCATTGTCTACGGCCTTAACGTAGCGGGTTTTCTTTATCTTATACCTAGTCTAGGGGTCCGGGCTTCTTAGGGTGTTATTTATAGAACTTTAATAGTACGCGCTCGTACCCTTTTAGGGACTTCTTGGGTTCCTAGGTTTTTTTATTATAATACTTCCACTTAATATAGTATGTTAAGCCATGCTCGTCCTTTTGTTTATTATATATATTAAGATTTTTTTTTAAATTCGTACTTGTCCGTAATATTGCCGTTATTATCTCTTTTGGCTATTCTGCCTGTAATATTGCGACGTTCCTCTTTATTAATGCGTGCTTAGCTAGGGATCTCCTTAGGGAACCAGAGGCGGACTTTTAACGTATAAAAGGACTTATTAACGTAAATATAGTCTAGGAGGTCTACTATAACTACCCCTTTATAGGTAGCTAAGATGGGCTAGGGTCTATCCTAGTTATTATTCCATTTCCTCTTAGGCCGGTTAGTCTTTATATTTTTAAGGCTAACTATAACCATATTATCCCTTTTAAATATTATGCCTTTATCCCGTTTCGTATTAGCGTTATCTTTATAGCGTTACTAGGAGATATGAGCTAGAGCTTTAAGCTAAGTTAGGATATGCTTAAAGCGGTTAGCAATAGTATTGCTTATAAATACTTTTTCTTTGTATATATAGACAGGGCTAATGGCTAGGGGCCCGCTAGTTTAATGCCTAAATATAGGTTATAGCCATAGTTAGTAAAGAACGGTGAGATTCCTGTAGTCTTATTAACTTAGTTATTTATAGTAAACTTAGTAAGGGGGAGCTAGTCTACCTAGTTATCTTAGGTAAAACTTACGAAAGCGCATAGGTACTTGCTTATTACTATGTTAATAATCTTAGTCTAACTATCTATTTTGGGGTGCTATGCGGAACTAGGGTTTAGGGTTACCTTTAGGCGCTAGTTTAGGGTTACCTTTAGGCGCTAGTTTAGGCGGCGCTAGAAGTTGGAGGTAAATAAAGACCCTCTATTGGAAACAATAGTACTTAAAGCGCTGTGTAACTTATAGATAGTATAGGTAAATGCTTTAACAAGCTCCTTAGTGTCTAGGCTAGTAATAGAAATAAAGTATTTTATCTTTATTAGGCGGCTAACGACGACAAAGATATGTCTATATATTTTGCCGTTGCAAAGGCACTTAGGTAGGTTAACGACGTGGTTAATAGAGATATTGGTTTACGGGCGGACTAGTAGTTTTAGTAGTTTTAGGAAACTAGGTGGTGCTAAATGTGGGGTCTTTATGCGGAAGCAGAGAGTATGGTTTTTTATAAAGGTAGCTGTGAACTATAAAATACCTAGCCACTAATAGGTTTAACTAAGGAGGTTTAGGGTCTTAACGCGACCTAGGTGGCCTATAGGACCTAAACTATATATATAGTATATAACTTCTAGTTGGAGTTTAGGTAAATTGGGGACAAATACTTGGTTTCTATAGTAGATTAGGCCGTTAATAATTAAGCATTTAGATTTATTATAGCGGAGCAACTTCCTAATCTGCTTAGACAAGTAGTATGCCTTACGGCCTTTCTATTCTTATAGCGCGGCCAATATATTTTTAGCTAGTTTATTCTCTTTATAGGCATTCTTAATAAGCTCCTTAAGGGGTTTTTTCTTAGGCTCTAGGTTTATTACTATAATAAAATCTTTAACTCTCTAGTCTTGGGATTTGTTTAGTAGCTCGTCTAGGATAGCGGGGTTACCTTTTTTTTGGTAATAAGATAACACGGTTTTAGTGTCGCAGGTGTTTATTACTAGCGTTAGTAGGTGCTACGCCTAGGAGGCGGCTGAGAGCGTCTAGGATTATAGCTTTAGTGCTAGGCCTATAGGTAATAACAAAGTTAAACTAAGAGAGGGACTTAGCCTAACGGACTTAGCGCTAGTTTAGTTATTTTATTATTATAAAGGTCTAGAGGTTCTTATAGTCCGTAATAATCTTAAACAGTTACTTAGTTTCTTATAGTTTAGGGCGCCATTCTTCTAGTGCTTTTATAATTACTAGGAGCTCCTTATTATATATCTTATAGTTATATTTAGGGGCGGAGTGCTTGGCGGAGAAGAACGCGACTGGCTTAAGTTTGCTATCTTCGCTAGCTTAATAGAGCACTCCTCCTAAAGTCTAGTTTAAGGCGTCTGTCTCTACCACGGTCTTCTTTATATAGTCGTAGTACGCTAAGACTGGTGCTATAGTAAACGCTATTTTTAGGGTCTAGAACGCCTATACTTGGTTAGGGCTCTATAACCAGCTAGTGCTTTTCTTTAGTAGCCTAGTTATAGGCTTAACTACCTTAGAATAGCCTTAGATAAATTGTTAATAGAAGTTCGCAAAGCTAAGAAGTTGCTATAGTTCTTTAACTGATATTAGGTCCTTCTATTTCTGTAGGGCCTATACCTTCTTAGGGTCCATAGTTATACCATTAGTTGTAATAATTAAGCCAAAGTATTTTGTTTTTATAGCGTAGAACTTAGACTTATTAATATTAATCTGGAGTCTAGCATTACTAAGTCTCTAGATAATTTCATTTACGTATTTTGTGTGCTTAGCGCGTGTTTTTAAGAAAATAAGAATATTATTAAAGTACGCAGTGCAATAGTCGTTAAGGGCGTTATGTAAAATATAGTTAATATAGTTCTAGAATATAGCGGGCGCGTTATAGAGACTAAATAGTATAACTAATATCTTATAGAGTCCAAACTAGGTAATAAATGCTGTAAGCTATTTATGGCCTTCCGCGATCCGGATCTGGTTAAAAATAGTAATTACATTAAGCTTAGTAAAGTACCTAGTACTATAAAGTACGTTAAGTATCTCGTGGACTAGTAGCAATAGGTACCGATTTTTAATAGTAACTGTGTTTAGGCCTTAGTAGTTATAGTAGATTTATATACTACTGCTAGGTTTCGCTGTAAGGAGAAGTAATACGGCGGCTAGTAAGGTTAATTTATAAATAAAACCCTTATCTAGTATCTCGTTAATCCACTTCTTTATATAACTAAGTTTAGCGGGTAAGAGTAGTCTGTTTTTATAATACGGGGCCTACTTTCCGGGTATAATTTTATTTTTGTGGTCCTATAGTCGGTAGGGGGGTAGCTTCTCTATATTTTTAGGGAAGAAGTATTTAATATATTCGCGGAACTCTTTTAGTAGGCGTTATAAAATGTCTCTACAGGCTAATCCTAGTTTATCTTTTAGAATTTTTTTAATATTAGTATTAACTATCTTTTGGCGTAGCAACTTAGACTTAGTTTTTAGGTTTATCTTAAGGAAGTTATAAAAATAAAGGGGCGGCGCTTTACGGGCTTCCTCTATTATATAGTCGCCTTTTACTAGGCGGCGGAAAGACCTTTCTAATAGGTTTAGTACTTCTATTAGGCCTATAGGCAGTTCTTTAAGCAGCTATTAGTATTTTTTTTATTTAACTAGTTTTACTAGCTCCGCTATATAGATCCTTATTACCTTTATATCTTTTTATTTATAGAACTAGGTAAAATTAACGGTATAGGTGTATCTAATATTGTTTAGGTTGGGGCGTATCTGGTTCTCCAGTGCTATAGCTAGGCTAGCATAGCTTATTCAGCCTAGGAGGGCGGAAATGAGGTGGCGGCCCTATATAGTACGCGCGGAAGATAGGTATAAGGTTAGGCGTTATAGGGGGAAGGTCTTAATTGCTCTAGTTTCAGTCTTAGCTATAACACTCTTAGCTGTTATACGTGCGGTCGCATATGCGTATGGTAAGTAACTTAAAGTTAGGTGTCTTATTAGCTGTCCTAGGTTAAGCGGGTATATATAGGGGACTTATAGTTTTAGTAGTGTTAATTTTTTTAAGGATAGGGTAGTAGTCTAGTCTTCCAGAATTACCGCTTTATTTACTGCGTATATTAGCTTATTAGTATTAGGCACCTCTTTTACTATCGGCTGATAGTATTTAAGCGTTAGCTATATAATATGTCCACTTAGTACTACTTAGTTATAGTTAGGGATATACTATAGAAGATAGTTATAGGTGTAGTAATTAGAGTTAAACTTAAGCTCTAAAATAGGGAAGTCTAGTTTTAGGTTATACTTTTTAAGCTAGGGCATTCTAAGAATTACTAGTATTAAGGGTAATAACTTTATAATATAGAAAAGCATAGATTCTATATAGTGGCCAATTATTATTTTTGCTATAAAGTAATGGGTAATAAAGCTAGATAGAAGTCCGTTAGTAAGGCAGAGTAGTTTTAGGACTAGGAGTCTTTTTATTATAATATTATTATTTTTTTATAAGCGAGTCTTTGTCTATAAACGCTGGTGCTATACTACTACTATTAACGAGGCTTACTGTTTTAATAAAAACTTCTAGGAGTAGGTTATATATTAAAAAGAGGTAGATCTAAATAAGGATGGCATTTCTATTATTATTTACTATTTTAAGGTTAAGTAGTAGCTAGCTTAGAATAAAGTCTAACTAATCTAGTAGTATAGATCTAATTCTTTTATCCTCCTCCCCGTATGGTTTTAACCCTTAAAGGCGACTTAGTCTAAGGGTTGGCCTTTTAATAACTAGGTTATAGGGCTTGGCTAATAGCTATAGTCTTAGCTAGTATATCCTAACGTATTGGTCTCTAACGGTGTATATATACTAGGGGGTACTTTACCAAGGACATAGCCGGTCTTTTAATTAGTAGTGGCATGGAGTACTTATCCATAGTTTACGTACGGGACTATTGGCTGGGGTTGTATTAGGGAAGGGAATCGCGGGAGTAGGTCTTTATATCCAGACCCACGTCCCTATCCGTGGTTACCGCCTTGGTTACTATCCCCTCTACTAAAAAATCCGCCGCAGCTAGAAGGGGGTTGGCGCTATAGCATTAGGAGGGGATTTAGGCTCTTATAAGCGTCTTTCTAGTAGCTAGGTTAACTATACGCTAGGTAGAGTCTGTTATCCATATAATATCTTCGGACATTATTAGGGAGACTACCGCTACCGCTACCAAGTTTAATGGCGTCAAGGTCTATTAGGTCATTCTATAGTAATATAGGTTAGTGGCCACTAGCAGTGCTTAGCTTAGCGGTATTTAGCTTAGTATAGTAAGCGTGGTTCTATAGGTTATAAGGGAACACATCTATTTACTTACTCTAGTCTTTATAGTTAGCATCTCTAATCTTGCGGCTAAGGGTAAGGGCTAGGTCCTTTATCTTAGAGGAGATATTTTTCTTAAGTAGATCCACTTTTTGTTCCTTAGTCTTATTTACTTTAATTATTAATTTATTAAGCTCTGCTTTTTAGGACTAGTAGTTACGCTCGCCCTAGCTTAAGATATCCAACTTATTTTTAGCCGCTTGGGTTATGTCCATAGTCTTATAGTGTTTCCTTATATACATAAGCATAGACTCTTGGTCGGAGAAGATCTATTTACTTAGGTCATTTGGGTATATATATAGCATATTAAGGCTATGCTTAATATAGTTATAAGCCTTATCTATTAGCATATCTAATATATAGAGGACTTTATCTATTAAGGTTTTAAAGCACTTTACATCCCTTTAGAAAACGCCTTAGACCTTTATTTCCCATATTTTAAATTTTTCTTACTTTTTAGTTGGTAATCCCTTACCATTAAATAGGTTTAGATCTTTTGCTTTACGCTTTTTTCTATAGGGCTTAGTTAGAAAATAGAAGCTAGAAGCTATATTCTTATTGGCAATAGTCTAGGTAAGTGTAGTAATCTAAAAGCCTAGGCTTTATATAGTTTCAGTATATATAAAAGCTTACTGTTTATATTGTTGTATACATAGTTTAAGCGTTATAAGGGAGTTAATTCTGTATTGGGCTTCTTTAAGTTAGGACTTTATAGTTTGACCTTTATTATATACGACTTAAAGACCGCTCTCAACGCTGGTTAAAAAGGTTATGTATATAGAGAGGTGCTAGAAGGTTTCTGCCACATTAAGGTTCTTAGGGTACTCTGGACCACTCCTAATTGCCTAGGCAATGTGGGTATAAGGAGTATCAAAGAGGCAGGCGAGCGCTTCGCGTGTGTTCGCCGACGGGGTATTATCCATATTATAGTCGCCCATTTTAAAGGATCTGGGTAAGGCAGTTAGAATCTATAAGGCTGACTATAATACTAAGATTATCTAAAACTGTAGTACGGTGTTATTGGTCGCGCCAGGTCGCGATTATACTAGGGAAAACGGAGATAGTGGACTAGGAAAATAAGATCGCGATGGGGCGTAATTAGAGATACTATAAACTGTCACAGTGCCATAATACAGGTAGACTGAATAACTACGTTGTGGTATAAAGAGAAGAAGAGGCGAAAGGGATATTATATATAAGTAGTAGGGCCAGGCGCCAAGGCGCTAATGGTGGGCCAGTCAACAGCAGGAAATAGTACAAGATAGTATAAAACAGTATGCAACAGGTCAGTGCCGTGACACTCTACCTAAGAGAACCACTTCCGCTAAATGAAAGCTTTTAGCTCTCTAAAAACCTCTTTAATTGGATTTAAATTAGGTAAGTACATAGGTAAATATACAAGCTTAACGTTAAAGGCGTTAAAAAGAGCCTGCATCCTCTAAGTAATAGAAGCTGGCGTTATCTATAACAACTACTAATTGCTTAGTAGAAAAGCGATTACACTGTAGTAGAAGAGTATTTGCCACCCAGAACTTAAAGCCTTCGCTATTTGTCGAGCCTTTATATACCGAAGCTACTAGTACGCCGTCGATTGTATATACAGGTAGTATATTAAGCCTTGTCTTACCCTAATTGTATGGCGTATAAGAAACTGGTGCAATACTATAAGGAGCCTAGCCGGTCTTCTATACGCCTGTCTTTAAATCTGTACCTGTTACAGTGCTATAATGCTAATAGGCTGAATAACTACATTGTGGTATAAAGAGGAGAAGGAGGTAAAAGGGGGTATTATATACAAATAGTAGGGGCAGCCGCCAAGGCGCCAGTGGTGGGCCAGCTAATAGTAGGAAACAGTACAAGACAGTACGCGTTAGGACTATACCGTGATAGTACTCCCCTCCCCAGAAGGTTTGGTCCCTAAACCGAACAAGTAACCTATTTTTGCTGCAAAGATGTTACTTCTGCTCACCGCCCTTAATTGAGCCAATAGCGATTTTCTATGCTGGGTATAGAAAATCTTAATTAGTTAGCTTAACAAATAAAATCGGTAGAACTCTACACCGCCACCACATAGCGCTTCTTGGTAAAAAACCAACTAATTAAATAACTTTAACCGGCAGTTAAAGTTCTATAAGATCTCAACCACCACAAATTACTTTTGTAGTTGGCTATGGCCTTGGCGTGGCTCTCCCTTATCTTATACCCAGTTTGGGGGTCCTAGCTTTTTAGGGTGTTATTTATAGAACCTTAGTAGTACGCGCTCGCACCCTTTTAGGGATTTCTTGGGTTCCCAGGTTTTCTCATTATAGTATTTCCATTTAATACAGTATGTTAAGCCATGCTTATCCATTTGTTTATTATATATATTAAGAATCTTTTTAAATTCCCACTTATCCATAATATTGCCATTATTATCCCTTTTAGCTATCCTACCTGTGATATTACAACGTTCCTCTTTGTTAATGCGTGCTTAACTAGAGATCTCTTTAGGGAACTAGAGGCGGACTTTTAAAGTATAGAAAGACTTATTAATACAGATATGGTCTAGAAGGTCAACTACAACTGCTCCTCTATAGGCAGCTAGGACGGGCCAGGGTTTATCCTAGTTATCATCCCACTTCCTCTTAGGCTAGTTAGTCTTTATGTTTTTAAGGCTAACCATAACCATGTCATCCTTTTTAAATATTATACCTTCGTCTCGTTTTATATTAGCGTTGTCTTTATATCGTCACTGGGAGATACAAGCTAGGGCTTTAAGCTAGGTTAAGATGCGCTTAAAGTGGTTGGCAATAGTATTAGCTTATAGGTACTCCTTCTTTACATATATAGACAGGGCTGATAGCTGGGGGCCTACTAGTTTAACGCCTAGATATAGGTTATAGCCATAGTTAGTAAAGAACGGTGAGATTCCCGTGGTCTTATTAACCTGGTTATTTATGGTAAACTTGGCAAGGGGGAGCCAATCTACCTAGTCATCTTAGGTAAAGCTTATAAAGGCGTATAGGTACTTATTTATTGCTGCATTAACAATCTTAGTTTAACTATCCGTTTTATGGTGCCATGCGGAGCTAGGGCTTAGGGTTACCTTTAGGCGCTAGTTTAGGCAACGCCAGAAGTTAGAAACGAATAAAGAGCCTCTATTAGAAATAATAGTATTTAAAGCGCCATATAACTTATAGACAGTGTAGATAAATGCTTTAATAAGCTCCTTAGTATCTAGGCTAGTAATAGAAATAAAGTGTCTTATCTTTATCAGGCGGTTAACAACAACAAAGATATATCTATATATTTTGCCATTACAAAGGCACTTAGGCAGGTTAATAACGTGGTTAATGGAGATATTAGTCCATAGGCGGACTAGTAGTTCTAGTGGTTTTAGGAAACTAGGCGGTGCTAAGTATAGGGTCTTTATACAGAAGCAGAGAGCGCAGTCTTTTATAAAGGTAGCCGTGAACTGTAAAATACCTAGCCACTAATATGTTTAATTAAGGAGATCTAGTGTCTTAACGCGGCCTAGGTAACCCGCAGGGCCCAAACTATATGTGCAGTGTACAACTTCTAGTTAGAGTTTATATAAATTAGGGACAAATACTTAATTCCTATAGTAGATTAGGCCGTTAATAATTAAACATTTAGATTTATTATAGCGGAGCAGCTTCTTAATCTACTTAGGCTAACGGCGTGCTTTACAGTCTTCCCGTTTATATAGTGCAGCTAACATATTCCTAGCGAGTTCGTTCTCTTTATAGGCATTCTTAATAAGCTCTTTAAGGGTTTTTTTTTTAGGCTCTGGGTCTATTACTGTAATAAAGTCTTTAATACTCTAGTTTTGGGATTCGCTCAGTAGTTCTTCTAGGATAGTAGGGTTAACTTTCTTTGGTAGTAAGATAACGCGGTCTCAGTGTTATAGACATTTATTATTAGTATTAGCAGGTGCAACGCCTAGGAGGCGGCTAAGAGCGTCTAGGATTATAGCTTTAGTGCCGGGCCTATAGGTAATAACAAAGTTAAATTAGGAAAGGAACTTAGCCTAGCGGACTTAGCGCTAGTTTAGTTATTTTATTATTATAAAGGTCTAGAGGTTCTTATAGTCCATAATAATTTTAAATAGCTGCTTAGTTCCTTATAGTTTGGGACACTATTCTTCTAGTGCCTTAATAATTGCCAGGAGCTCCTTATTATATATTTTATAGTTACATTTAGGGGCTAAGTGCTTAGCAGAGAAGAATACAACTAGCTTAAGCTTATTACTTTTATTAGCTTAATAGAGCACTCCACCTAAAGCCCAGTTTAAGGCGTCTGTCTTTACCACAGTCTTCTTTGTGTAGTTATAATACGCTAGGACCGGTGCTTTAGTAAACACTGTTTTTAGGGTCTAGAATGCCTATGCTTAATTAGGGCCCTATAACCAGCTAATACTCTTTTTTAGTAGCCTAGTCATAGGCTTAACTACCTTAGAATAGCCTTAAATAAATTATTAGTAGAAGTTCGCAAAGCCAAGAAATTGCTATAGTTTCTTAACTAATATTAGGTCCTTCTATTCCTATAAGGCCTGCACCTTCTTAGGGTCTATGGTTATGCCATTAGTCAAGATAATTAAGCCAAGGTATTTTATTTTGGTAGCATAAAACTTAGACTTATTAATATTAATCTAGAGTCCAGCATTACTAAGTCTCTAGATAATTTCATTTACGTATTTTATATACTTGGCGCGTGTTTTTGAGAAGACAAGGACATTATTAAGATACACAGTGCAGTAGTCATTAAGGGCGTTATATAAAATATAGTTAATATAGTTTTAGAACGTGGGGGGCACGTTATAGAGACCAAACGGTATAACTAGCATCTTATAGAGTCTAAACCAGGTAATAAATGCTATAAGCTACTTATAGCCTTCCGCAATCCAGATCTAGTTAAACGCAGTAATCATATTAAGCTTAGTAAAGTACTTAGCACCATAGAGTGCGTTAAGTGTCTCACGGACTAGTGGCAGTGGGTATTAGTTCTTAATAGTAACTATATTTAAGCCTTAGTAGTTATAGCAGATTTATATACCGCCACCAGGTTTTGCTACAAGGAGGAGTAGTACGGCGGCTAGTAAAGTTAATTCGCGGATAAAACCCTTATCCAGCATCTTATTAATCCACTTCTTTACACAGCTAAGTTTAGCGGGTAAGAGTAGTCTATTTTTATAATATAGGGCCTGCTTTCCTGGTATAATCTCAATTTTGTAGTCCCATAGTCGGTAAGGGGGCAGCTTATCTGCGTTCTTAGGGAGGAAGTGTTTAATATATTTATAAAACTCTTTTAGTAAGCGTTACAAAATATCCTTATAGGTTAATCCTGGTTTACCTTTTAGAAATTTCTTAATATTAGTATTAACTATCTTCCGGCGTAGAAACTCAGACTTGGTTTTTAGGTTTATCTTAAGGAAGTTATAGAAATAAGAGGGTAGCGCTTTATAGGCTTCCTCCATTGTATAGTCGCCTTCTATTAGCCGGCGGAAAGACCTTTTTAACAGGTTCAGTACTTCTATTAGGCCTATAGGTAGCTCCTTAAGCAGCTATTAGTGTTCTTCTTGTTTAACTAGTTCTACCAGCTCCGCTATATAGATCCTTATCACCTTTACGCCTTTTTATTTACAGAACTGGGTAAAATTAACGGCATAAGTGTATTTAATGTCGTCTAGGTTAGGGCGTGTCTGGTTCTCCAGTGCTACAGCTAGGCTAGCACGGCTTAGTTAGCCCAGGGGGGCGGAAACAAGGCGGCGGCCTTATACGGTACGCGCGGGAGATAGGTATAAGGTTGGGCGTTATAGGGGGAAGGTCTTAATTACTCTGGTTTTAGTCTTAGCTATAACGCCCTTGGCTATTATACGTGTGGTTATATATACATACGGTAAATAACTTAAAGTTAGGTGTCTTATTAGCTGACCTAGGTTAAGCGGGTGTATACAGGGGACTTATAGTTCTGGCAGTGTTTATTTTTTTAGAAATAGGGTGGTAGTCCAGTCTTCCAGAATCTCTGTTTTATTTACTACGTATATTGGCTTACTAGTATTAGGCACCTCTTTTACTATCGGCTAATGGTATCTGAGCGTTGGCCGTATAATGCGTCCGCGTGGTGCTACTTAGTTACAGTTAGGAATATACCATAGGAGACAGTTATAGGCATAGTAATTGGAGTTAAACTTAAGCTCTAGAGTAGGGAAGTCTGGTTTTAGGTTATCGGCAAAATATGGTACCCTTTCAATGGCCTCAATGGTTGGTGGTTGACGCAATTGGCGCGCAGTTGAGGTCATTTGGCAACTCGACCGACTAGCCTATGTCGTGTTTTTTTAACACGTAGCCTGCGCGCAGCCTACGCGCAACCTGCCAGTAATCTGCGCATTTGGCAACCATAATTATATTTACCTCTTTTATACTAATAACATATTTTAAATAAATAAAAGCTACTTTAAAGCTATTTATAAGGCTAGTAAAATAAATAATATTATTTTAGATAATTTAATATAATATAGCGATGGTTCTCTTCTACCTATCTACCTATTGACTTACCTACCTGCCTACATCGCCTACCTGTCTGCATCGCCTACCTGTCTGCATCGCCTACCTATTTGCATCTGCCTACCTGTCTATATCTACCTACCCGTTAGCATCTGCCTACCTGTCTGCATCTGCTTGCCTGTCTATATCTGCTTACCTGTCTGCATTACCTACCTATCTGCATTGCCTACCTGTCTGCATTACCTACCTATCTGCATTGCCTACCTATTTGCATCTACCTACCTGTCTATATCTACCTACCCGTTAGCATCTGCCTACCTGTCTGCATCTGCTTGCCTATCTGTATCTGCTTACCTGTCTGTATTGCCTACCTATCTATATTACCTACCTGTCTGTATCGCCTACCTATTTGCATCTGCCTACCTGTCTATATCTGCCTACCTGTTAGCATCTGCCTACCTATCTGCATCTACTTGCCTGTCTGCATCTGCTTACCTATTTGCATCTGCTTGCCTATCTGTATCTGCTTACCTATCTGTATCTGCCTACCCATCAGCATCTCCCTATTTGTGCCTACCTGTCTATGCTACCTTGATTCGATCAATCGATCGAATCGTTTATAGTGCTCGCTAGCTAGTCGTTGTCGTCTAGCTCTGGCGACGGTCGTCTGGTTCTAGCGACGGTCGTCTAGCTCTGGCGACAGTCGTCTAGTTCTGGCGACGGTCATCTGGTTCTGGTAACGGTCGTCTGGTTCTGGCG
>Ga0307507_10004248_pt1 | contig 25847 bp, 25 predicted proteins | sample 7_EM_MG_FD_207223 | JGI IMG/M metagenome (GOLD analysis project Ga0307507, IMG submission 207223) | Populus trichocarpa ectomycorrhiza microbial communities from riparian zone in the Pacific Northwest, United States - 7_EM | ecosystem: Host-associated > Plants > Roots > Unclassified | place...
GAATGACCAAAGGTCAACACTGGCAGAATGCGAGATTTGACTTTGCAGGATGTGATTTCCATGATCTTTCTTTTTTTATTTTTCTTGCATTACATTTCCAGAAAGGTGTGGATGTTAGCTTTTTAGTACCACTAGAATCACTTCATTTCGATCTCTAGAACTCACGTTATGCACAAAACATCGACTGAACGTCAAATCTACCAATTACCTTCAATTTACTTTTTTTTGCATCTTTCATCCAAAAGTGCCTTCAAAACATAAAACAAAGAATATCAAGATATTTTATATATAAAACATGGACAAAACATTAGGTAGATATGGGTGAAACTATCGAATAATATGATTACATCATTATGGTATCAGACTTGTAATTATAAAACATGTTTTAGTACATAAGTTTGTATCTTGACGGGAACTGGTTCAATGGAAATTTGCTATGCCCTTTCAGCGTGTTCTCCTCCTTGCAAAGCCAAGCCAAAGTCTGTGACTTTTGGAGGAGGGAGAACAAAAATTTAAAGATATGGGCTTGCATCGATCATACAGATGCTGACTACCAATGAGAGTGAGATTAAGTTGGGAGTGTATGACAACGATAGTTTGATAGCATATGATATTTGTCAAAATTTCCATCAGTTTATATATGTAGGGTTACTGTTAAAGGATAAAACAATGAAAATAAAAATATAGAGAGATAGAAATAAAGATAGAAATAGAAATATAAAAATAAATTTGTCTTGAATAATTTTGGAGTGAATTTTTGTATTTTCAAAACATCAAATACATAGAGGATATATTTTCAAAGATAATATTTTTATTTTTTACTTTTAAAATATCCTTGTAAAAAACTATCAATTTCAAAATTGTCCAACTAAGACATGTTTGGATAAAAATAGTTATTATCATAATTTTAAAACTCAACTCGAAGGTCAGTTTAGGGCAAAGTTTAAATCATTAGTCAATGTCTAGGTCACGAGTTGGGTTGACCCGAGTCAACATGAGAATAAAAATTGTTATTATCATAGTTCTAAAACTCAATTCGAAGGTTGATCTATGACAAGGCTCGGTTCACGAGTGTGGTTGACCGTTGATCAGAGTCAATATAATGACAAAAATGGTTATTATCATAGTTTTAAAATTTAATTGGGATCGACCTAGGGCAAGACTCAGGTCACGTTTCGAGAGGGTCAATTCAAGTTGACCCAGGTCAACATAAGAATAAAAATGATTATTAAGATAGTTTTAAAATCCGACTCGAGGTCAACCTAGAGCAAGGCTAGGGTACAAATCGAGAGGGTCAACTCGAGATTGACCTAGGTCAATGTAATGATAGAAGTTATTATTAAAATAGTTTTACAACCTGACTCAGGGATCGACTGAGGTAAGGCCTAGGTCAAGTGTCGAGAGGGTCAACCCAGGTTGACCTAAGTAAATGCATGGATAAAAATTATTATTATCATAGTTTTAAAACTCGACACAAGAGTCAACCCAAGGCAAGGTTCGGGTTATGAGTCGAGAGGGTTAACCTGGTTGACTCAAAAATTTCTTAAAAAAATCAAAGGATTTTTTACCTATATTTTATCCAGGGTTGCCCCGGAGTTTTGACTGGATTAGATCGACTTGATAATTCCTCTATTTTTTTATATGATTCTCTCTTCTTATTTTTATCTTTTCTCCACTATTTTTGTTTTTGTCCTGGAATAAAAACCAAACAGTAGCCAGAAAGGAATGCCACTGAGAAATTTGTCATTTCAAGGTTGCAGAGAGGTCCAAGGAGAAGGGGTACTCAAAACAATAATGTATACATTGGAGTAAATCCTTGGATTGAAGACATTGATCTTGCAAGAACACCGTCGTACAATTCAGGGATGGCTGATGGATAATATCAAAGGCAAGGCCAGAATGGACAGACTTAACTTGAAACGGATACATATTTGTTCAAGGACGTGCCATTTATTAAGCCAAAAAGTGTCAGGATTTTCTTTCGTGGGCAAGAATACGTAGGTAAATATTTGAACCTTAAAATTACAGTGTCCACGTTGGTTTAGAGAACTGGATGTTTTCTAACCTATATTGTCCTCGAACTTAGACAAACCAAATGACACAGACAAGAGGTAAGGATAAATGAGTTTGTTATATATTAAAATTTTTAAAGACTAAAAATATTACAAATTTATTATAATTTTTTATATAAAAATGAAAAAAAACAATCCATTCAAATAGGAAAAAAAAAACTAGAAAATGATAATAATAAAGAATAAGAAAATAAAAAAAATATTTATTTAAAAAAAAACTTCATATCAGTCTTTCGGGTTAGAAGGAACTTATTCTGAGTTTAGTTTTCAATTAAAAATTATTCTCCATCAAGAACATCCTTATGTAGGTGGCTCATTCTATCATGGCTTCCTAACATCTCTATATGGTCATCCCATTGTGAGTTTCTAATACAATACATTTGTGTGAGCTGCCCCATCGTGGATCTTAACATTATTTTTGTGTGAGCTGCCTCCCTAAAATAATACCTTTAAATGGGTCATCTCATAATGCCACCATCAGGATTTTGAATGATAGTAACTGACATAGAAAAAAAAATAACACCCTAGTTCTCAAACATCTTTTTTATAGGAGGAACGTCTTCATCCCCTTCTACACAAGCACGTCATGTTCTGCAACTTCTTTCAGCTATGGTTGTTCTGCAACACACAATAAAGTAAAATAACCATTAAGGATCGTTAGGCTTTTTTCCCCGCCATGACTATTATGTAACACACAACAAAGCAAAAGCAAAATAATCATTAGGATTTGATATCAATTAAGATAGACGAGAGTAAAGGATAAAGGGGTTTATTACATATCAAAACACTCAAAAACTGAAAATATCACAAGTATAGGAAGACTCTTAAAATACTTAATTTTATTCATTTATGTCTTCACTTGTTAAAAAGTTATAATTTTTTATATATAAAAAAACTAAAAAACTCTAATAATACTGAATAAAAAAATTAAACTAGGATTCCCTCGAATAGGAGAAAAAACTAGAAACACATCTTCAAAGAAAAGGCTCCTCCGTCACCAAAATCTGTTAATTCCTATTTGGATGAAAGACTGCCCTTCGTAATTCAATATCATTGAGATTCTCCTCCTCGAAACTTCCCTAAATGGACCAAGTTAGAAATCTAGTAAATCCAGTTGAAGAGGTTGTGAGGAATGAAGATAAAGAGTTTTAGAGATGAAGGTACAAAAATATTGATATGGAATCTTGGTGGGCAACATGATTTTTACTCTTTGCATGATCTCATCTATAGGAGTGCATCATTCTTCCTTCTCATATCAAGTTTATTTAGAAAGCCTAACAGTAGAGAACCACAGACGACATTAGAGATTGAAGAGGATTTGTAATATTGGCTTAATCATTACGAGTTAGAGTTTTTTTAAAATTAATAAAGATTTATATGTTTATTAACTTTAAAATTTATAAATTATTTAAGATACATACATTAATAAAAATAAAAATTCAATTAAAATAGTATAAAATCACAAGTTTCCATCAATTTCACGAGATTAATAAAATTATAAATACCCTAGTCAACTCCTCTTTCTCCCACATTAAACCAAAAAAAGCTTTAACCCACTGCTCTCTTTCTCTCTCTCACCGATCACCAGCCGACACTGCCGGTACCATATATCTCTCAAAACACCCTTTTTTTTTACTCCATCTCCTTCAGTGCTTCTCCTCCCTCTCTGTTAATTATTTCTTGGAATAGTCTCCTTCCTCTAGCAAAGTTATTGTGTCTCACATTCAGGTTTGCCCCTATTCTCTCTCATCTTCTTTGTTTGATATTTTTATTACCAATGAGGATTAGTATAGTGTATTACTGCTCTATGTTCATGGTTTTTTGCTTTATAATGGTGCTTTCATGAATTGCAACTATTGCTCTCACTTTCTTGCATTTAAAGAGATCTTTCTTGTTCAGATTTGTCACTGGATTATGAGGTTTATTGTTTTTCTTGAACACAAGAAAATCTAATGGCTTTCAAGATTAAGAGTAGGGCTTTCTGGTTACATATGCTAACCTGTACAATTTATTTACTGAAGTTCTCTGTCTTCTGGGTTGTAATGCTGCATCTCAAATCATTTTGCTTTTGCTACAATTGCAGATCATTGGACTTGCATTATCATCGCTTGACCCTGATTACATCTATATCCAAGTGGTTGATTAAGAGGTGATTGCTTAGGAAGCCGAAATAGCTTCTCTCTTGTTTAAATGTTTTTCTTGCTTGGCATTTTTTAGTTCCAGATTGACTAGACGTACATTAAGTTTACATTTCAGTTGCCTTTACAAAGTTGTAGTTTGATCACCCTCATTTATTTTGTCGGGGGCATTTTCACTTCCTTCAAAGTTGTATTGTAATAATTGTTTGGTTAATAAATAAAGTAGTCTTCCTTATTCTAAGGGTTTTTCTGTTCTATTTTGAATAGATAATGAAGAATTTTGAGACAGTTATTATGCGGAAACAGAATTCTTAATCGCATTATGTGATAGCAGGGAAATTATGCAACAATAAAAGACAATCTTGCACATAATTTCTCCCATAAATCTTGCTAAGATTATATATTAATAATAAAAACACAATTATATCTACATTAGGTAACAAATAAGTTATATTAAACAATGATATAATGTCTGCGGTATCTTTAATATTCCCTCTCAAGTTGGATCAAGTGGATTGATAGATCCTAGCTTGTTTAATAACAAGTGAAATTGAGTAAAAGGTAAAGCTTTGGTGAACACATCAGCTAGTTGATCATGAGAACGTACATATTAAGGTTGGATAAATTTAGTTTGAACTTGCTAATGTATGTAATGACAATCTACTTTAATGTGCTTGGTGTGTTCATGAAACACCAGGTTGGATGCAATATGCATAACAACTTGATTATCACAAAACAATATCATAGGAGTAACACTAGGAAATCCAAAATCTGCAAGGTGTTTAAACCATATCAGTTCACAAGAAACAGAGGCCATAGCACAATACTCTGCTTCAGCACTTAAGCGAGCTACGACAGATTGTTTCTTGCTTTTCCGGGACACTAAATTTCCACCAACAAACATGCAATAGCTAATGGTAGATCGATGATCGAGAGAATTTCCTACCCAGTCAGAATCAATGTATCCCAAGATGTTATTATGACCATTGCAAGTCATAACAATGTCACGACCAATGGTCCCTTTCAGATATGGTAAGATACATTTTACCATACCAAGATGCTGAACTATTGGAGCATGCATATATCTTCTAACAAGATTTATAGCAAATGTAATATCCGATCGAGTGATTGTGAAGTAAATTAGTTTACCAACAATCTTCTGATAGTGAGTGTAAGAGGCAAGAGGTTCACTTAAAGAGTCCATTGTTAATTTGTTGTCTAAAGGGTTGGCAATAGGCTTAGTGTGCAACATATCAACATCCTTTAACAGATCAATAATGTACTTACGCTAATTGAGGAAAAATCCTTTACGGGAGGCTACCATTTCAATGCCTAGGAAATACTTTAAGGAGCCAAGGTCTTTAATTGGAAATTGTTGCTGAAGAGATCTTTTAAACTGAGTTATGGAATCACCATTACTCTTTGTTTTAATGAGATCGTCCACATATATTAGCACGACTAGTTTATGAGTGGAACCAAGCTGAATAAACAAGGAAAAGTTTGCGGTGCTTCTTGTAAAACCAAGACCTTCAAAAGCAACACTTAATTTAGCATGCCAAGCTCGAGAACTTTGCTTCAGGCCATAAATAGATTTGTGAAGTTTTCAAACTAGTGTAGAGCTTCCACTCTGAGGATGTCCGGGAGGAAGTTTCATGAACACTTCTTTTTCAAGATCTCCATGTAAGAATGCATTGCTTACATCCATTTGGCAGAGAAACCACCCTTGGTTGATAGCAACAGATAGAAGAACTTTGATAGTAGTCATCTTGTCCACGGGAGCAAATGTCTCCTTGTAGTCAACACCAAATTTCTAAGTGAAACTTTGAGCCACGAGATGAGCTTTGTGCCGATCAATTTTCCCATCTGACTTAAATTTTGTCTTGAATATCCAATGACAGCCGACAACCTATTTTCCAGTAGGTAGTGGTACTATACTCCATGTGTGATTTTTAGTAAGAGCTTTCAATTCTTCATTCATGGTCTGTTGCCATACTTTTTATGATTGAGCTTCTTTGAATGTCTTCAGTTCATGAACATTTGATATAGAAGTAAGAAATGCATTATGTGTTGGAGAGAGTCGACGATAAAACATGAACCTAGAAATAGGATACTTCACATTGTAGGTGACATAATCTTGCATTCGAAATAGCGGTTGACGTGTTCGAAGAGAAACTCTTCTAGTAGATGGGAGAACATCAAGAGAACATGGCAATTCTTATATACTGGTATTGTCAAGTTGGAGATTGCTGAAATCAGAGGCAATCTGAAGCTGATTTTATTGGTCAATCTGAAGCTGATTCTGTCGCACAACAACATCACTAGAAACAGATGCAGTCTGAAGCTGATTTTGTTGATCAGTAACAACATTCATGGGATTAGATACAGTTTGAAGCTACGTCTGTCGATCCGAACTGAGAAGAACAGGGTCAGAATTGGGGATAGTAAATGGAAGCTGGTTAGTATTCTCAATATTAGGCAAGGGAAAGAAATCGAGCAAGGTCTCCCCCTAATTTCCTGCAGAAAAATATGGTGTGTCTTCAAGAAATCAAACATCCCTAGATACATATAACTTCTTCAACAAGAGGTCATAGCATTTGTATCCTTTTTTAGTTGTGGAGTAACCTAGAAATATGCATTTGCTAGCTTTAGGATCCAGCTTGTCACGATGTGTAGCTGGTAAGTGCATAAAACAAGTGTAGCCAAACACTTTAATATGAGATACATCTGAAATTTTATTCTGCAAAACTTCAAGAGGAGATTTAAAATCCAACACTCGGCTGGGTAAGCGATTTACAAGATAAGTAGTTGTAAGGACTCCATATGACCAAAAACCTTTGGGAACATTCATTTTAAGCATAATAGCTTGAGTTTTTTCGAGATCATGATTTTTATGTTCAGATATCCCGTTTTGTTGAGGTGTGACAACACAGCTAGTCTGATGTAGAATTTCATTAGAACATAAATATTTTGACATGTCTTTGGACATATATTCGGTGTCATTATCAGATCAAATGATTTTAATATGAGCTGAAAATTGATTAATAACTAAAAAATAAAAATAATTAAAACAATCAAATATGTCATGCTTAGCTTTCAGCAAATACACCAAAGTAACTCTAGAGAAATCATCGATAAAGATAACAAAATATTTAGAACCATCAATGGAAGTATAAAAGGGATAAACAAGTTCAAACGTATGAGTGGTTTTAGACATTAAAGAGGTAAAAGGAAGTTTTGTAGATTTTAAAAAATGACAAATCTCACAATTGAGAGGTTCATATATTTGAATCGATTTTATTTTACTAAGAACAAACTTTGAAGGGTGAGCTAGACGACGATGCCATAAGAGGTGCTCATATGAAGGATTAGCTGCTGCTTGAAAGCCTTGGAGACTTGAGATTTATGAGAGATATAATAGAGACCATGTAGAAAAAAATCCTTCACCAATCATCTTCTTAGTGACAAGATCTTGAAACATAACCTTGGAAAAGGTAAAAATCACTTCGCAATTTAGAGTAAATGTAATCTTACTGAAAGAAAGCAACTGGAATGGAAAAGATGGTAAAAAAAAGAACATCAGACACTATCTTATTAAAGAGTAGGTTGATTTTTCCATTCCCCTTAACAGCCCTTTTCCCATCAGCTATAGACACAAACGTTGGATGGATGGATGACTTAAAATCATGAATGTTAATTTGTTTGACATGTAATCGGTGGCACCATAATCAATTATCCAAATATCATGCAAATTTATAAGTTCTAACGTAGTCATGAAAGCAATCAAATTACCTTGGCTATTTTTCGAGTCTTTTTCTACCAAAAAAATCAGCAAAATGACTGAGAAGAGTAGTTGGTTATTTCTAGTCTTGACTAGTTGATTCACCATGTGACTTTCCTTGGCCATGTTTGTCTTGCAAATAATTTGCAAAATCAAATATCAGAGTTGCAAAATTGGCAAAGAAGCTCTTGATGGAACTTGCATGGTTTTTGCAAGGTATGACTTATGATTATTTGCACGTCTTGGTTGTCTTCTCATATCCTTTGCAAATTTAGGCTTAATTTAGGGATGGAGCCAACAACGATCTGTATTATGACCAAGATTATGGTAATATTGACACTTCAAATTTATTCGTTTCCCTTTATAGGATTTAGCATCAGATAGTGGTTTGTACTGACCATGATCAGAAACTCTATAATTCATATCCTACGGCATTAATTTGGTCTAATAAGCACAAGTATCAGATACTCCAACTTCACGAGTCATTACTTTTCTGCGTATTTCTTCACGTTGAATGGTAGCGCAAACTGACTTCAAGGATGTCAGTTCTAGATTCATCAGAATATGGCTTCGCAGGTCTTCAAAATATGGGTTGAGACTTGCCAACAGCTGAAAAATTATATCCTCCTCAGTTTTTTTTCGTAGTGTGGCAGCATCTATAGTGTGAGGACGATATATTTCTGATTCATTCCACAAGCTTTTAAAGCTTTCCAATAGCTGACAAAAGGTTTTCCTTCTTGGTGAAGGTTGGCAACTTCGCGATGAATCTGGAAAATCCTGGCAGAGTTATTTTGATTTCCGTACATGTCACGAATGGCATCCCACATGTCCAATGATGATTCTGAGAAACTAAAAATCTCAGCAAGATTCCTCAACATGGAGTTGAGAATCCAGGACATAACTAGCTGGTCTTTGAACAATTATGCTTCATATTCCGGATATTAACTTCTGGAGAAATGGTAGAACCATTTATAAATCTCAACTTAGATTTTCTACCAAGGGTAATAGTGACAGCCCTTGATCAAGGATGATAATTGAATTCATTCAATAACATAGAGCTTAATCTTTGAGAGGTGTTTGTATCATCAGAATAATTTGCTAGTACGGAGACCTTTGAGCCAATATCAATGGCATCCTTCAAGTGATCTTTCATGGCAGCACAACTGATTCTGCCTACAGTTTAAGAATTCAGAGACCAATGCTCTAATACCATAAAGAATTTTGAGACAGTTATTTTACGGAAACAGAATTCTTAATCGCATTCTTTAGTTGTACACATGTATATATAGCAGGGAAATTATGCAGCAAGGAAAGACAATCTTGCACATAATTTCTCCCATGAATCTTGCTAAGATTATATACGAATAATAAAACACAATCATATCTAAACTAGGTAACAAATAAGTTATATTAGGCAATGACAAAATGGTAGAATATCTGCAGTATCTCTTAACAATATCTGCAGTATGTCTGCAGTATCTTCAATAGATAGAAAGATACTGCAGTATATCTACAGTATCTTCAATAGATAGTTTGGACACTTCTGTGGAAATCGGTTTATATTATGTGTTTCAAAAAGTATGGATGAAGTAAATTATTTGGGATAAAAGAATTATTTGAGTAGCGCAATAACGAGCTACTAAGGATAAAAATATGAGTACTTAAAGCAACACAACATTTTTGAAGTTTTTTTTTTTTGCTTTAAAGGCTTCTTTCCCTTGAACATAGCTACTGCCAAAGGCATTATGGGCTATTATATCAATAGTAAGCCTTTGAAATTGCTCATTCATGTTTGTCTTTATATATTGATCCTTAGTGATTACACTCTGATGTTTCCACTTGTCGGTCGTCTATGTAGTACACGTTTCCATTCTCCCTATATAACCTGCCAGGTCCAGAAACAATAGGTATGGAAACTAATTATATTATATTTAGTAGTTTGTGAAAATTTAAGAAAAAAAAAGGCTCGGAAACATTATCATATGAATTCATTATGACACTGATCATGTAAGTGAAACTTTATTCTTGGAATGTGTAATTTTACTATGTAATTCCATGTCTTTATTATTGTGCTTTTCAGATTATCTGAAGAATTAATCACAACCCTTGATATTAAACTTTAACTCTAGATTAACAATCTTGTTAGGGCTAATTTGAATTGATCCTTGAATTGTTGAACACATGGCATCTAAAACAATTCTAGCAGTGTTAGACATGATGTGGGATGGCGACATGGTATAAATATTTATAAGAATTCAAGAAAAGTTCAATGCATGTATTGTCAAAAAAATTTCAATGTAGGCATTTATTGTTTCAAATATCATAAGGATGTTGAATCATGTCATCAAGTACCAGAAGATGTAAAGAACATGATTTTGAGTGTTTTGGTGAAAAATCAAAAAGCATCTGAAAAAGAAAAGAAACACTTTTCAATATATTGGAAAAAAATGATGAAGATAAAGGGAAAGAAATTAGTTTAATGGACAAAGGAAAGAGAACAGTTAGTGGGAATGGAAGTACACAAGGTGCCTTCAATCATTTATTAAAAAGGATCTTAGAGAAGAAGCATGTTAATAAATTACAACGTTTTTCTACACTATTGTGATTTTATTTATTTGTATGAAAAACCCTAAGCCACTTGAATTGGTTGCAAAGCATGGGTCAGGTTTCAAGCCTATCACATAAATCAAATGATTGATTGATGAGTTTAACTACTGAAATTGAGAAGACAAAGAGAGGGTTAAGCTTAGAAAAGAGATGTTGGTTCAGTCCAAACTGGAACACCATTCGTTTATTGGATCATAACTGGAGCTGTAGAACTTGGATTAAGGTCTGGTTTATATGTATGGAAAGCTAAGACACAGGCCTAAAACTTTCATGAAGAGGACAAGATTTAAAAGGACTGTTTTCAAGTTCAAATTATAGCAACAGCAGAGAAGTTAGAATCTATCCTGCAGCCTAGACATTATTCAGTGTTCATTCCATATCTCGAGTTCTAGAAGTCCAAATGCACTGATTCTTGTTTTGTTAGAAAACTGAGATAATTTCCAAGAACTTTCATGAAGACTATCTACTCGAATTCTGATGTTAGCAATGATGTTTTCTACAGACAAGAAGATAAGGATTGTTACCAAGTCAAGAGGTGGTCACCCACTCAACAATTAATCATCAAATCAATAGTTCCAAATTTTGGCCTATAAAAGGAGGCATTTGCCATGCATTTAGGCATCTTGGTTTTCAGATCAAGATCATGCTCTTTATTTCTTTCTTTATATTATTGTAATGTTTAAGTTTTATTTCATGTTATATTTTCTTTAATCTCTTGTTTATGCTTTTCATTTCCTTTACTATACTTATGTTCTTATGTTGTTTATTTATGTTTCTCTTCTTTATTATGTTGAGTTAAGTTTATTATGTCAAGTTGAAAAGGTTATACAAATGGTGTAAGAATAAGTATAGTATAAACTCAACATGAACTTTAATGTTTGATACTAACATGTTTTATATTTATTATCTTACTCACTCTTAATACCTTGCTTGTTAAATGGTTAATCTAGATTTGTGTTGAACAACCCTTGGTACAACAAATACTTGGCACTTTCATAGCCCAACTGTATGGTATAACCGACACCTGTGCTATGAAAGGAACTTGCTTTGTTGTTAACATAAATTAACATCATGAATACCTGACAACATTTACAAGTATTAACATTATTCGAATAAGATAACTAATGTAATCATGTTAACAATTTATAATCTGATTGGAACCTTTTTTGTGTGTGGTTTCCAGTTGAGTAATAAAAAGAGTTTATACTATACTTATTTGAAATACCACTAGTGGATCCTCTAACCTTGACAAGTGTTTTTATCATTGTTTAATCTTCACATTAATCTTACATCTCAAAGTCCTCTTTAACTCATCACCATCACCATCACCATCACCATCATCATCATCATCATCATCATCATTATTATTATTATTATTATTATTATATAGTTAACCTCCATATGGTTCGACCCCGGTCTTGTCGGGTTATTTATTACTTCGACACTCCTGCACTTGGGATAAGACATCAATCTTTTGATCGTGTCAAGTTTTTAGCGTCGTTGCTGGGGAGGTAAGTTATTGTATAAATTATATATTTTCTGTTATTTTCTTTTCTTTTCACTTTTATTTGTTTTTCTAATCTTTGTTCTTCTTTTTCTTTTTCTTCTTTGTTCTTCTTTTTTTTTCTTTCTTTCTGCACTTGTATGAGAGTTTGGACACGCACATTAAGTGGTAGACTTTCTAGGAAATCCTCATCATTTTTAAAAAACATGGCTGAAGAAGATAAGCAGTCGCTTCATAATGAGAATATTGAGAATAATCGTGTTAGAACACTTAGAAACTACATGAATCCAACAAGAACAAGCGGGTGATCATGTATAGTTTTTTCTCCTAATGCATCTCATTTTAATTTTAAGCCAAGCATTATTCAACTTTTACCTTCTTTTCATGGCTTAGATCTAAAAAATCCATACTTGCATTTGAGAGAATTTGAAGAAGTATGTAACACTTATAATGACTCAAATTGTAACATGAACACCATCAGATTAAAGCTTTTTCCTTTTTCATTAAAAGATAAAGCTAAAACATGGCTATAAAATCTTAGGTCAGGATCCATTTGTGTTTGGGATGAAATGCAACAACAATTTTTAAAGAAGTTTTTTCCGTCTCACAGAACAAACTCTTTCAAAAGACAAATCACCACATTCACTCAAAAACCAAGAGAAAGATTTTACCAATATTGGGATAGGTATCGAGATTTGCTTAATACTTGCCCTCATCATGGTTTTGAAACATGGAGATTGGTTTCACATTTTTATGAAGGGTTAACACCTAAAGATAAACAAATGGTAGAATTGATGTGCAATAGAACTTTTAAAGATAAAGACCCTGATGAAGCAATGGAGTACCTAGATTTGTTAGCTGAAAATGCTCAAAATTAGGACACTACAGGCACTTATGAGGCACCAAGTAAAACTCAACCTCATACATCTAGTTGAGGAATGTACAACCTTAGGGGAGATCATAACCTCCAAGCCAAGTTTGCATCTTTAGCTAGAAAAATTGAGGCACTAGAATTGAAAAAGAGTGGTCAATTAAAATCTGTTCAGGAAATTGTGTGTCAAATCTGTGAAACCAATGAACACTCAACCAATAACTGTCCAACTTTGTCTTCTTTCAAGAAATGCCTCCATGAACAAGCCCATACTTTAAACAGTTTTCAAAAACCCAATCATAACCCATACTCGTAAACATACAACCCTAGTTGGAGAAATCACCCAAATTTCAGTTGGAAGAGTGGTAACAATAACGCACAAACTTCATAGCCACCATTTCAAGCACGTCATAATTTTCAAAATTCTCATGGATATGCACCTCCTTATGTTTCCCCTCCTAGAAGAAATCTTGAGGAAACTTTGCATGCATTCATTGAAAAGCAAGAGACAATCAACACTCAAAATGCTCAAACTATGGCTGATTTGAAAGATACTCTTGCAAAATTCACATCTACTCTCAGTTTTCAGGAGAAAGGTAAGTTTCCATCTGAAGTACAGCAAAATCCCAAGGGACAATACAATGCAAATGCAAGTAGTTCCGGAAGCCAACACATAAATCAAGTCCAATCAGTCATTACTCTCCACAGTGGTAAGGTTATTAAAAAAACTCATTCTTGAATCTTATGAGAAAGATGATGAGTCAATCTATGAGGGTAAGGAAGGGGTTAAACCTGAACATTGCAAAGAAAAGACTGATTCCCCACCAGTACTTCCATTTCCTCATGCAATGACCAAACAAAGGGAAGTCAATCACGATTCTAAAATCTTTGAAACTTTCAAATAGGAAGAAATCGAGGACGAAAAAGGCACTGAAAATGTTGTTGCGGATCATTTGTCAAAATTGACAATAGATTCAACATCTGACATCACACAAATTGATGATTACTTTCCTGATGAATCTTTACTTTCTCTTAGTTCAATACCTTGGTCTGCTAATATTGACAATTTTCTTGCTTCAGGACTTTTGCCAGCTCATTTGCATACCCAAGACAAAAGAAAGTTTTTGAGCTATGTGCAGAATTTTTATTGGGATGACCCTTACTTATTAAAATATTATCCTAATCAAATATATCAAAGATGCATTCTTGACAATGAGGTAAGTAGTGTCATGAAGTTTTGTTATTCCGAGGCATATGGGGGTCATTTCTCATCAAGAAAGACAACTGCAAAAATCTTACAAAGTGGATTTTACTGGCCCACCATGTTCAAGGACTCACATGCATTTTGCAAAACCTATGAAAATTATCAAAAGGTGGGATTTATTTCAAAACATAGAGAGTCTTTAGATAATCTTCTATTGACTCTTAAGTCTCATCATAGTGGAGATGTGCATCGTGCAATTCATGATTTATAGCCCTATTTTCATAAAGAACATGCTCATCATAGTCTTCAGAATCTAACTTAAAAAGACCATGTTTGTCAGTTTTTTAAAAAACTAGATGGGAAGCCTACCCCGACCCATAGAAGGCGTTTAAGCCGTTCTTTGACGTAAAACCAAGGGAAGATGTGAGCCACAATCACAACTACTTATACATACACATGTTTTCAAAAAAAACACACACACAAAGAGAGAGAGAGAGAGAGAGACTCTAGCTGACCTACATATAGGTGGTATAATTGTATTTTCAATTTCTCATCTATAAAATCTTCTCTTCCTTCCCTTCATTTCTACTCAACCCACACATTCAACAGATATAGAAGTGTGTAGAAATGTCAGGTTCCTCAAGTAATCATATAAGAAATATTTGTGTTTTCGGTGGATCCAGTCCTAAGAAAGAAAAAGAGTTTTTAGAATTAGCAAATCATCTTGGTCAGGTACTAGCTGAGAGAAAGATTCATTTAGTATATGGAGGAGGCAGCCTTGGGTTAATGGGGGGTGTGTCAATAACTGCATTTTTAGGAGGCAGTCAAGTTTTGGGGGTCGTCCCCAAAGCTTTAGCAAATGGGGACATCATTGGAAAAACAATTGGAGACGAACTACAAGTCTCCACAATGTCTGATCGAATGAATGCAATGTTTAACCATGTTGACGCCTTCATTGCCTCACCAGGTGGTTTGGGCACATTGGAAGAGATCTTTCATATTTCCTCTTGGGCCCAACTTCACATTCACCATAAACCTATATGTTTGTTAAATGTTAATGGTATTTATGATAATTTGTTGTATTTTCTTGATCAAGCTGCAAAACATAAATTTCTAACATCTTCGGCACGACAAATTATAATCTCTACTGCTACTGCTGAACAACTGCTTAATCAACTACAGTCTTTCATCCCTGTAATTGATCCCTCGATAAGTCGTATAAATTGGTCAACTATGGAAAGCCGTAAAAAGCTTAGAATATTGGATTTGAGCCTTCATTTGTGAAACCTTGTGTCTTTTGGTTTTATTAATAGCATATTATTTTGTTTTGTTATTTCTTATATTTGTTTAAATATGTTTCAGGTTTGTCAGTGTTCGTTGTTTCAGGTGATATCTTCTATACTCTATCTTTCTACCTTATTAGATAGAAGTATTTGAAGCAAGTAGATCAAACAATGAACTTACTTAAGGAGTATAAGCTAGAATTTGTTTTTTTTTAAAAAAAGGTTTTCAATAATGTTTGATGGATGGAAAGACATTCTATTTGCAACTTTTTGATTAATAGTCCTAAAGGAACAATTTTTTTTGTACTCGGTGAATACCTCTAATATGTCCAAAACTGCTGATAAAATATTTGAGATGTTGGAGGCTATTATGGAGAGAATTGGAGAGGAAAATGTTATGCAAGTAATCAACGTTAATGCTGCAAATTATAAAGTAACAGGACAATTGCTGATGAAAAAGAGAAAAAAGAATGTTTTGGACACCATATGCTACCCATTGTATAGACTTGATATTGGAAGATTTTCTAAGAATAAGCTAGAGGTCCTTCAAGTAACTATTTCTAAAGGGAGGATAATTACCTCATATATTTATTCAAGAACTATTCTTATTTCCATACTAAGGCACTTTACAAAAGAAAAGGATTTGATTAAGCTTACTACCACTCGGTTTGTTACTACTTACTTGAATCTAGGATGCTTGAATGATTATAAAATATAGCTAATGACAATGTTTACTTTTAACTAGTGGAGGTCATGTAGGTCTTCAAAAATAGAAGAAGGGAAGTGAATTTAAAGCTATGTTTTAGACAACAAGTTTTGTTCTGATATCACTATATATATTAAGACAGCATATCCTCTAATTAAAGTTCTTCGATCAATTGATTCAGATAAGAAATCAGCTATGGATTTTATATATGAACCAATGGATCAACAAAAGAGAAGATACAAGTGAGTTTTGATTATGTGAGAAAAAAGGTATCAATTATCTATCTTATTAATTGTTTATTTATTACTAGTAGTTGATCATTTATGTTTATTTTAATTTTGTATTCTTTAACTTGTTATTTATATTTTATTATTATTATTTTGTAGTTATATACCTATATGAAATATTGTTAATGCAAGATGGGAACTTCAACTCCACAGACCTTTACATGCAGCAACATCTTATTACTTGAATCCTCATTTTTATTATAATCCTAATTTTAAGGTTAATACCAATATTAAAATTATATTGTATCAATGCTTAGAAAGGATGGTGGCTGATGCAAGTGAAATGTGCAAAAGGGTTATTTGTCATTGAGGCTGCCAAGATAGCAAGAAATAAAAAAAAAAAAAACTCCACCTAAATGGTGAGATTCTTATGGGGATGATTGTCCAAAATTACAAAAGTCTGCAATCCGAGTTCTAAGCTTGACTTGTAATTCATTTGGATGTGAGCGTAACTGGAGTATATTTGAGATGATGAGTTTTTTATATTTTTAATATTTTTATATTTAATCAGAATCTAATAAGTTATAAATTTGAATTGGTTGCTTAGGTTAAGAAATTGTTTGCACTATGAAGAAATGAATGACTTGGTGTTTGTAATGTGCAATTTGAAATTCAATGACAACCAAGTCAACAAGCCTGTTGATAATTTTGATGAAGTTCCAGATGATCTCTTATCTGACGATGTCAAAGAACCATCACAACCCAATAGTTTAAGCTGTTAGGTGAGGTCCCAGGATATGATTTATATTATTCTCTAATACACCCCCTCAAGTGAAAGCCCTTTGGGCTTGAAACTTGCATAGACCCACATTACCTTGTGCTTGATTTTTATCAAATAAATAGGAGTGGTGAGATTCGAACTCGTGACCACTTGGTCATCAAGGCTCTGATACCATGTCAAAGAATCATCTCAACCCAATAGCTTAAGCTGTTAGGTGAGGTCCTAGGATATGATTTATATTATTCTCTAATAGACGATAATCAGATAACTAAGGGAGAAAATCATATTGGTTCATCAAACTTTGATTTTCTTGGTGTTATTGGTAACACGAAGAAAAAATGATAAAGAAGATGAAAGTGATGAAGAAAAAAATTCTAATGATGTTAAAATGGATAGTCATGGTATTGAAGATGATTTAGATATTCAAATTGAAGTCAATTCGAAGAATTTAAGGAGTTTTGAGTTAAATATTGTTGACAATATTGGTGTTGGTACTAGTAGTAGCGCTAATGTTCAAATATTGGTGTTGGTACTAATAATTCTTTAGATGGTAATGATCTTGATGAATATCTTAGAAATAATGAGGAAGATGAAATCAATAATGTTGGTTTTTAGTTTACATGACACACCAGCAGATTATTTGTTTTAGACTTGTTGATTATTAGTTAATGAAATTCTATAGACATAATTATATGGTAAGGGATTTTTAAATTAAACTATGTATGGATTTTTATTTGAACTAAGTATTATAAGATGTTTGAACTTTTGTATTGTTTATTTCACTTTTGTCTTAATTGTGTTATATTGTTATTTAATTCTTGGCTGAAATTGTCTATATAATTAGTTAAAAGATTTTACTTATGCTTTTACAATTTAAATTTATATTGTATTTTTCATGTCGTGTTAAAAAAATATTTTTAACAACCTTGACTCCTGTAATGCATATTACCAATTCTTACACATTTTGATAAAATCAATCAACCATCACAAAACCCACAGCTTACTCTGAATTCAATTCAAAGGGTAAGAGACAAATTTCTAGGGTTCATTAACTTATATCCCATTGTATTCACAGTTAATGCGAGATTCTTTGCATCGGTTAGTAAACTCTAGTAGGGATAATGGACTCAAGACATGCTTGGTGAACGCATATGACCTTTCATGGTAGAGGATAGCCTAATTATTGTTCAATGGTTTGGAGATTGGACTTTATCTTATGTTTTTTCAGATTATTTGAACTCTTATTTTTGCTATTAGATTTAATTTTATTTTAAGGTTTTCATTTAGTTTAAGGCCAAACTAAATAGTTCGTTGTTTTAAGAATTTATTGTTTATATATATATTTGACATTGTAGTCAAATTATGATAAATCGATAAAAAGTTGCATGCTTTTGGTTTTCCAATCCCCCAGCTTCAGCTTCAGCTTCAGCTTATTTCTTTCTTTTTTTAAGCTTCTTTTAATTCTTAGTTTTTTACTTCTCTCGTCTTACTTTTCTTAAATCTCTTATTAGTCCCGTATCAAACTCGCTCATCAACTTCGAAAGACAAACAAGACAATTCCCCAAAGATTGTCAAGAGTTTATCAACTTTGCAATGACCTATTTCAAATTTTATGGGACTGGAGAGCAGATAATTAGAACAAGCCTGCAATGAAGTGGAAATAATATGATGAGCCTTCCCAAGTGAAGATTCCACCATTGAGAATTCGATCAAGACATGATAATAAAGGTAAGGTGGAAATAAGGACGAAGGCTGTTGCTATTTGCCTTCATCTCATAGGTGAGGTTATATATTTTGAAGAATTAGGCTTCCTTATCCTAGATCGTGAGTGGTTTCTGCAGTGAAGTGCTTGGCCAACTAGTAAAATTAGATGTTAGAAAGAAAAGTTCCATGGAGAGTGGATTCGTTAGCAGAAAGGAAGTGGAGAAGATTCTGAGAGGAAGTTTGCAAAGTCAAATTCCTGGAATGGGTTCGAAAGTATTTGAAAGCTTCGAGGCAAGCGACCTTGTGATGAAGATGCTGAAACTAGAACTGTGCTATGAACAAAACCCATCAGATCCGTACTCTCTGCTACTGATCCCTTCAATTCTTCAAGAAGGCAGAGGGAAGCCTCAGAGATGGCAGTTAAGTACGACTGACTGCAATTATGCCGGACGGCATCTGGAATGTGAGGATTCAAGCCACACATTTCTTGCACCAGGCTTCTTTCCTCTTTTACAGGCAATTTTTCTTTCTTTTCTGGCCTCTCTACTATTATTTTATTGTTGCTTCTGCTTTGCTATATAATTGAATCTCTTATAAGCTAAAACTCAGTTTCTGAGTATGAAAGTAAGCTTTACACTGCATAGAGAATTCGATGCTGCAAACTACACTCTTGTATTCTTCTGAATGAATTTACTGGCATTCTAATTATACAAGTAATATAATTTAAACACTAAAGAGAATAAAGACTAATGTGAAGAGCAAGTGTATATCATGGAAAATCATGCAACTTTTACCATAAAACTTTGAGTTGATACTTCCATGTAATCCTGCTTCTCTACTTCATTTACCTCAAGAGTAGATGAAGTTGAAGTATTTAAAGTATCTGAAAACATTCGCCTCCTTTAAGTACCACAATCTCTCAACCTCAGAAATTTTTAATCCTATTCTTCACTTTTTAGATCTGTTGCTTGTCTGCATGAATATTCAGCCTTTTGTTCTTTTAGATGGATAAAATACATTCTGCAGGTAGCATCGAGTATCTAATATAAATTTTAACTATTTTCTATGCAAGAATAAACTCTTATATGCTCCTTGGATTCTTAAATGTAGCTTGAATGCAAGCCATAGCGTGGAATTGTAAATCGTATACATAGCCACACCATGATATCGCTCGTGTTTGATTGACATAGTCAAGGAATTTGCAATCTCCTAATTTTCATTTGCTGGCAAATCCAGGTTCATCTTCATAACAGAATCATGGCATTAAAAAACCAACATGGAGCAACTTGCAGTCTGCACTGCTCTCAGCACCTGCAGAACGCATGCATGATTATCAACACACTTGGAATCCAGTTTCAGACTCTGGAAGACCTGTTCCAAGAGCTGGATTTGATTTGGCTCGAGACCTCCTGTCAGATGATGACTTCAAGGAAGTACTGCACCGTCGAAATAATGACCACCTGTACAACCTTGCTGTGGAGTTGGATGACCCACCAGATAGTTCTCTAGATGGAGCAGATCTTGCAGGCAATGAACCTGACAAACTGGTTCCAAGCTTTGCTGGAATTGCAAAGGGGGGAACAAGTATTGCAGAGACTCAAGATCATTGAACAAGAAATATGAGACTTGAAACAGGAGATACAAGGACTGAAATTCTATGAGCGCAGACTCCTTATTGAACTTCAACGCAAAGTGAATTAATTACCTTGTGAGCTACAATAACCAAGTTGAAAAGGAAAGTGCCACACTTTTTCTTTCTCATTAGAACAGAAAATTACTCGAGAAGATTGATCACCAACATGATTTCTGGAATGACTGCACTTTGTCTGCACCTGTTTTGTGAATTTAGGGGAGAAATGCATGTTGTTGAAGATCAGATTGGTTGTGAAGTGACGCAGGTTGATATCATGGCAGTAAAGAGTTTGGCTCCATACATGAAGATATTCATGAAATTTTTAACATTTTCTCACAAGATAGGAGCGCATCTGGCAACTGGAATGGGGAAGATGATACCAGATTTGAGCAGAGAAGTTGCCCATCTGACTGGCTCTTCCCTTTTGAACGTGGTGCAGCAGGAGCAGTTGCTGCTTGAGCAGTGGGGGCTGCAGCACAAAGCAGGAGGAACAGAAGCAGGGCTGCAGAAAGCTCAAGAGACATGAAACAAGATTTAAGAGCAGGTTTAGCAGTGGTTGGGTTTTTAAAGGGACCGCAGGTGCTCAACTGGAAAGGATATTGCAGAGAAGTTTGGATTGTGGAGAGTTTAAATAGAGTTGATGAGCAAATTGCATGCTTCTGTAGGAGGCATACTATGAGGGCGAATGAAATAATTGAAGTGCCCATTTAAAATTATTGAGATGCATGAAAGTATGGGAAATGGTGTTTCTCGTTGTTTTTCTTCATTATATATGCATGCATGTTGTCTTCAGTAGCGGTTGTTTCGAAAGAAAGGGTGACAAAATGACCTCCTCCATTCCAGCTTGTAGTGATTCTTTAATATAATATTGGTTAGATAAATTCGCGAAAAAGATCACAATGTAATGTCATATAGGCATCGGAAGAATCCATTTTGAAGGCAATTGTTCCCTAATGTCCACATGACAATTTAAAAACAACAATAATAATAGCAAATATCGATGCCAGAATAGCACACAAATTGGAAGAAAAACCTGTCTAGTTAGAAGGAAATGTTTTCCTCGGGGAGGACACTCTAGCATAGTCTGAGTATGGAGGGAAGAAGACGACATTAATGTCGACTGATATTTGTGGACACAATTATGCAAAATCATGGAAGCTTTAGCCACTCTTGACTTTTCAACTAAAATCACCATGTGAATGTGGACACCAATATGATTACACTCATTATTAGATTATAATTAGATGAAAATCAATTTCATAATTATTAAAACTTGAATAAACATAGAGGAAAGTAACAACGAAAGAGGGAATTTTCATGTATAACAGCAGTTGTTATGAAACAAAGCTGATAACACGTACAAGTCATGATTTCCCCGTCTCTCAACATACAGAAGGAAACAACACACTACATGATACATTATTACACTTCACTATTAGTTTAGTCACCAAGCTAAAGTCAAAGTCACCTGTGTGTTTTCCTCTGAAATAGAAAACTCAAAGCTCAGAAGAAAGCTCTACTCCCATAAAACACACGGGAACCAGTGTTCTTTGATGCCTGCACATTCTTATCAGAGCTCGAACTTCCTGAACTAGTTGGTCCACTTTCAATGTCCAAAGGAAGCTTCATCTTGGCCAGTGACTCTGTGAATTGTTGCATGCTTTTCATGTACATGTCTACTATGTCCTGCTGAACCATATTTGTTTCCGGCTCAATGTTTACTGTAATAACAGGTTTGGCAATTTTCTCATTTGATGGTCCACCAGAGGAATCAGTCTCACCATCTCTGACATTTGTACTCTCTCTCTCTTTACGGTCTGAGACATGGTCCAGATTCGGTGTTTTAGAAGCTGCTGGGCTGTCAGAGGTTTCTGAACTTGCATCAACAGAAGGAGAAGAAACACCGTTAGTTGACACACTGCTTGGAGGAGAGCCAAGCTTCGGAACTTGAATTGAATCGGAAGTGGCAGCTGAGAAGCTTTCCACGACATGAACTCCATTTTCTGAACTGAGATAATTTTCAGTATCAGAGGTGGCCAAGCTCTCAGAGGCTTCAGAATCCAGACTGGAACATGGAATTCCAAAATACTCAGAGACCATCATCTGGTTTTCATTCACAACCTTTGGATCCGGGAACTCAATCTTATCGAATTCACAAGGAAGTGATTCCTGTATCTCTGAATCCTGAATAGTTCCATTTGCAGCTAAAGCAGTGGGTATTGCTGGAATCGCCATTACCTCTGGTGAAGCTCCACTGTATGATAGAGATAGTTGAACAAACCCCGCGGGAGAGTAGAACAAATCAGTTGAAGAAAGAGAGAACTCTTTGTCCAAATTCCCATTATTGATTAGTACTTCGGACAAAGGCACCAGAGCGAAACCTAACAGCTGATCCTCCAGATAATTCCTCACCCTGCTCATCATGAATACCTCACATTTAAGGGAGGAATCAACAGTCTTAACATTGAGCCGCAGACTGTCATTGAAGACTGGATTCCTCCCACCACCATTGATGATTTTGGTGGAGACAGTGTGCTCGGGATCGCTAGTCAGGCAAAACTTTGCATAAACATCTTGCTTGTGGTAAATGCATATGTTTTGGATGTCCCTAGCCTGGTGTATGTAAACCTCAACTACACCAACAAAATCTTCGAGATTGCCAACCACAGCATCGTTTCTGTGGATCTCAATTCCCTTGGAGAAGCTGCCAGTGCTCTGAACTGGATAATCATACTTCTGCTTCTCTGTCTCAAAGCCAACAGAGGTCTTGAATGGTGACACAACAGATTGAGGGGAATCCATAACTGCACCGATAATAGACCTGGCAAAGCACAAAACAAGTTATTATTTGAAAAAACGGCCGATACTATGTTTTTTAGTACTCTACACCCTGCACTAAAAAATCAATTCCAAATATTAAATCCCAAAATAGGAGATCTTTGATGCTTGAAACACTTTTTCTAACACCAAGTCTGAGCTAAAACAATCACAAATTCTTAAAATTCAGAGGCAAATTGCAAAAGGAGACCTTTTGCATGATCCAATTAAACCCAAAACAAAAGATTCAGTCAACTATAAAACTCAGAAGCAAGCAAACAGCTGTCGCCCCCCGTTGTTGAGCAGGTGTGAAAATAAAAATTCTCAAACCCAGAAGCCAAAACCCAAAGAAATATAACCTTAAGCTTCAACAAGATCAACTTCAGAACCCCAAACCAACCTTAAAATTAACAAAATGAAGTTCGATTTAACAGAATCATCAAATCCCAAAACCCCAAAAAAGAGACCTTGAACATGAACTACTAAAAAAACCCTAATAAAAACAATAAACAAGCGTACAAACCGAAACCCACCTAAAGCAGAAGGCAGTCCCCAACTTCTCAAAAACCCAGAAGCCAGAAACCCTGAAAATTGAGAGTTCTAGAGAACAAATGCTGTATACCCTGACCCTGAAACTTAAAGTAAGGAAGACCAATCAACAATTATGCGACATGACCAGATATCAATAAAGCTATCAACTTTTTCCACACCGAAACCGGAATCCAAGAGAGCGAAACAGGGAAAACCAGAAAATTCAAAGCCAGAAACAAGCCGTAATTAACTAAAGGCCAAAGATGGCACAGTTGACGAGGTTTGAAAAACAAAACCCACTAAAATTCTCCTCGAAACCCCTCAAAAACTACCCAAAGAAAGTAAGAAATGGAACTAACCAAAACAGAGAAAATTTATTTCAAAAAAAAAAAAAAACTCACCTGTAGCAACAAGTTAAAATGAAGTGAGGTTCTAATACAAGATCTGGACAAGACCCAGTTAGTGAATCGGGTCTTATTGTTATTGATGACGGGGTGTTTGCTTTCGCTTTTGTTTTTGTTGTTCAAATAAGAGTTCGCAAGCAAGTGAAAACTCGTACTAAAAAGCTGAAAAGAAAGGAATAAAATCTACCACTTCGCTACTGCTCTATTTCTCTTCTTTCGGATGATCATATATTTATCCTGCGGAAAAGATATTGTCTTTTAAAATATTTTTTAATATATTTTTTTAATATTAATATTTTAAAATTAACTAATTTAAAATTAAAACTCTTCAAAAATATAATCAAAATACAATCTCAAAACACCGAGTAATATATATAAAAAAAACCTTGAGAAAATACTTATAAAGTTAGGTAACAATCCAACAAAATACAGAAAGAACCACAACCTGCGTCTTGTCGGCAGCCTTTGCAGTGTAAATAAATACGTATAATGCTTTAAGCTTATTACTGGATCATTCTCCCTTTTCTAATTTTTGTACGTCCGGGTAGAATACAGAGGAGGCGTTTGGAATTGCAGCTTCACTGTATTTTTAACAATTTTTGGATTATATTTTTTAATTTATTAACTCTTGGTAATCAAGAAGAGAGATGGAAACGGCACGGCACGGCATGGCATGGCACGGCATGGCATGGCATGGCATGGCACGGCATGGCATGGCATGGCATGTACATTATTAATACAGGTTAAATAGAGGAAGAGAAGAGACACCGCCCCACGCGTTGGCTGGCAAGCAACGGACCAATGGGAAGGGATATATGTGCGTTTTTATAGGTAGGGACAGCTTCAGACACCAAGTCAATCCCGACTTTTTTCAAATAAATAGTTAAGGAATGGTGGGCCCCTCTTCGAGCCGTTTTAATTGGAAAACTACGGTTAATTAAAGCCCTTCGCAGTTGAAATTTTGTTAGAATGCCTTGGGATGAGAAAATCACAGGCACAATTGGAGGATGGTTTTTTAAAGTATTTTTTATTTAAAAATATATTAAAATAGTTTTTGTTATTTTTTAAAAATTATTTTTAATATTAAAATATAAAAATAATCTAAAAATATTTAAAAAAATTAATTTAAAATAAAAAAATAAAAAAATTCAATTGTTTTTAAAAACTCTTTTAAAATATAAAAACAAATAAGTATTTTAATTATTAATTAATGATGTGTGCCAACACTTATACATGATAGATCCTCTAAAAGATATTCTCCCCAAGGTTGTCAATTCCGTTCCGTTCCGTCCGGAATGGCCGAAACATTCCATACCAATTCAAAATACGGAACAAAACGGAACAAATTTCATCTCATTTTAAATCTCGGTCCGTTCCGGATTTTTCGGCTAAATTCCGCCTGGAACATTCCGGTTCCATTCCACATGTTCCGTTTAGCTCTTGAAAAGCCATTGAATCAAATTGAATCAAATTGAACATTATTCAATTTAATTAATTAAACCACCCAATTATAAAAAACTCTTTTTCATTACTATTTTCTATAACAATGATATTAATAATAATATTGAAAATTATTATTACTATTTT
>Ga0307507_10004249_pt1 | contig 25845 bp, 22 predicted proteins | sample 7_EM_MG_FD_207223 | JGI IMG/M metagenome (GOLD analysis project Ga0307507, IMG submission 207223) | Populus trichocarpa ectomycorrhiza microbial communities from riparian zone in the Pacific Northwest, United States - 7_EM | ecosystem: Host-associated > Plants > Roots > Unclassified | place...
AAAATGCCAAATTCAGATACTTGACAATCAACTATCCCCTATTCATAACCGTTGCTGTGGTTACAACACTTTCTGCAGGGATTTTGTCTCACTGCTGGATCCCTCTATTAGTGGAATTTAGCTAATTCGGCAAGAGAGTCGCTAGGGTACATAACAAAAGTGGAATAGTACCCTGGTTCGCTCCAGGTGGATTTAGCAACCATCGGTTTGCGTCATTTGGGAAGAGTTGATAGTTTATCATGCGCAACACTTAAAAATCATATTAATTTTAATTAGTCTCCTAGCAAAGCCTTTTCTCTTCTCTTGTTCCCTTCCAACTTCACCAAAACCACATACCCTTTTGCCAAATCTACTTCAATAAATTGTCTAGGTTGTTAGCTTTATATTTCCACTTTAGATACCTATCACAAAATTATTTGTTGCCTCCTCAGAGGTATCGTATTCAAAGAAACAGTATCTTCTAGGCGGGTAAATACCCGCCTAGGAGAGAACGAAAAGTCTTCGGGTATCCTCACTAAACTCTTTACAGAGTGTTCCTTACTCTGGCAACCACTGCGTCGAGCCAGCTAAATCGCCCTATTATGTTAGTTTTTAGTCAGTTTCGAATGCCAAGCACCATAGCCTGAACGATTTTCAACACTAGTGATTGGGCCTTTCTTGTTTTATTAGGCTTGACATTGTGCCTGCTATCCGAAGCCCTAAACCATCTCCTAAGCCGGCACAGTAGCACAATTCATTTTTCCCATCCTAGGCTCAGAAAATATGAATATCCTGTTTAAACCGCGCTGAATTGGAGTGGTGAGACTCCCTATTGTTTAGTAAGCCTTAGATATTCATATGCAAGAAACATGTTAAGTTCCGTGAGGAGACATTTGATGCAGTAGATCATCTACTTGGCGATTCATAAACTATTCGGCTGAATTGGCGCCAATATTTGAGTGTTTAGGTGCAAGTCGGGACATCTTAGCATCAGGACATCCGAATACTTTACGAATCATCAAGTAGTCTAGTCGAGAGCTCGCAGACAGGAATCAGAAATCAGAACCATTTTACCGGCCTTAAAGTACCGGTGGTGGACTCGAGTGCCCTCCTTCATCTCCTTCGCATTAGATCTATATATCATAGGAATTTGGAAACTTGCAGGCAATTGACTAACAAACCCCAAGGCTACCAGTCTCTACAGATTAACTTAAGGCTACCGGCAAGTGTAATATCCCAGCTGTTGGCTTTCTTAAGTGTAGCGTCTTTCCACCGGGGCAATCAAAATCTAGACACATAAGTCTGTTCCTGCAAGAATAGTCTAGGTTCAGGTGTTTATTCTAAATTCCGGATTTTTCCTATATCCCTAGAAGAAGCCCTCGGACAGGTACCAGTGGGCGCCCTCGCAGAGTTAGGCTAACATAGTAAGAACAACATAACCTGTGGTAAGAGGGAGGTTTTGTTAAGTCAGTTATCTATTGAACTCATGCTTTCACCATACCAACGACACCACCCTTTCCTCCTGCCATAAAGCGTGAAGTGGCTCAACTTTGCACAGCGTTATGAACGGTCCATACCGGCAGTCCCATTGGCGTTTTTTGCATTATTGTTCATGAAAATAGGAGGTTTTATGCTTACTATGCCTTCCTTCACCAATACACTCATATTCACACATTCACATATTCATCCATCCATTCACAGAAGTGCGGCCATAGTGGGCAATATCGTAGCGGAGAATGATGAATGTTGAAGATGTTGGGCAGAGAGGCATAGTTATAGAATCGGACGCCTCTTTTGCCCTCCGGAATAGGGCAGTCACCTCAAATCTGGCGCTGGCGACGGCTTGGTTGCAGTTCAATTGTTTCATACTCAGCAAAACCACAAGAAAAACCTTCAGTGCCATCCGCCCTACTTTGCTTAAAATTAGGCACAATCCAATAGCGCATCGACTTAGCAAAACCTCCCTAAGATCACAGAGGCTGCTGTACTCGGGGGGGCATTAAAAGTCGGAAAACTATTTCTACTGATCCCACAGTAACTTACTAGTACAATTCTCTATCATAAAGATAAACTTTAGTCTATGTTTCCGTTTTTAATGACCCTCCGAGTACAGCACAAGTACTCATACAAACCTTATATGGTACCGCCACTCTATCCATAAGCCAGCCATTGGAAGAATAAATTTACTTAGCTCGTTCAACTCAATCAATCCTTATATCATACCGCAGTTCTTCCTTCTTCTCCCCCACAGTTGACTCTTCAGGTTTCCCCTCTTCCCCTTTCGATTTTCTCGAGAGCGACGCCCTTCCATATCGGCTACCTCGGCCCGCGGGTGTCACCATAAGCTTAGCAAATAGCAAAGCCGTACGATACCAACAAGTTTATCCGCCTAAACCACCCAAAGCCATCAGCAAGCATCCAAAAATACTGTAACCCACCCACCGGTTTCAGTGTGTTGATGCTCTGACACACGACTTAGCAGCCGTTTAGTGTGCAATAATGAAAGGTAGGGTGATAGAGAAGCCTAGTCATTCTCCTAAACACAGGTACCAGTAATCCCAACCAATTCACGCACACTACCGTAGAATCCTTCTAGGCACAAAGGCTTTATACTCAGGCTCCGTCCCGTCTTCAGCTTTCTGCCCTGTGACCTAACTGAATTACCAGCCGGTCAAGCATTCAGTTCCAAACCACGAAAAACCCACACTAGCCCAGAACATAATCGGGACGCAGAGCCCAGAATATCCAGCATGGTTGAAATGTCGCAGCCGCGGGTGTTGGACCTTGTTGCAACCCCCTTGTGCGGGAATAATCCCAAAACAGCAGCTTCAACCTTAATCTAGACAAAACCCTCAGACTAAAGTCATCCGCTCAGCTCAACAGATACAAGTACTAACCCCTGGAGTTCAGGTGTACTTCCGTGCGCCAGTATGATGAATGGCCAAGAGCGATGTCATTCACCATCAAGACAATTAAAACATTATGCCCGTAGGTAAGTTACATTCCTTCTTAGATATATTTCTTTCCGGTTTTACATCTTTGTGTTTCTTAGTAGTTTGGCCGGGGTGAACTCAGCAGCACCGTCGGCGTTAACCCAATACAGTTCGGTGCTTGCACGACCTATTAGGCTGCTGCTCTATCAGATTCCGCTTTATGCCCAGCCCAACGCAGGTATCAATTTCGGCCCTACAGCCATCGTATTTAGAAGATAGACGAAGGAGTTTAATCTGAATGTAGGTTACTGCCATGTTTCCTTGATAAGCTCTCCCAGCAAAGCGAATCCAACCGCAGCTAAACTCCCAAGTTTATTCAAGCAAACTTCGAATCGGATGGCGCCATTGGTCGCGGCGCCCGGACCGCAAGCCACGTCAGGCACTTCGACCCTCCGATACACGGGCGGACTTCGCGCTACCCTGCAGGGCATCCCAGAGCACTCGTACTCGAACATCGCCTGCGAATGAATGAATAGGTCATGGTATAAAAATTAGACACGAGCGTAAGCGTCCGACGGACGGCTGCATTCCGTTAGCAGAAAAATAAAACCTTCCAAACACGTCAACACTTGGCCGTTCAACTTCCCCGCACTCTCGGGTGCTCCTCGCGGGTTTCATAGGCGGCACCCCTGCTACTCTTTTTCTCGGACCACTGGAGGCCGGGAATGCCATGCCGGTCGAAAAGCCTGCAACGTTATCGAGTGAGAAACTATGAACACGAAGAGCTCCGCTGTGCAAGGTCAACCGTTGCCAGACAGAAAAAGCCCTCATTATCACAAATTGCCACACCATTATCGTTTCCTTCTTCCCTTTGACCTTCACTCAATTACGATATTCACCCGACGGCTATCGCGAATATTAAATAAAAGGTAAAAACATCGCGTATGGAAGGGTTAGGCTTAGTTTAATCTTGCTGAGATCGGACCCTGGGCGAGAGCCCGTGTGATAAAACAGCAAACAGAAGCCACGAGCTAATGAACCGGGCCATGATGCGGGGTGGTGAAAATTTTTTCCTACTCGACCATGACGGACTTCTTCGATCTTTGGAGTTTATACAATTACGGCGATGGCGGGGGGTAAGGGGAACTCTTATTTAAATAAGGAATATGGTAAAAGTGAAACAAAAGGAGCGAAGGTTTCTGTCGTGCTTGAGTTGTGAGAGTACTACAGTAGTACTGGACAGTACTCGAGTGCTGCACATACCCGGTACCCCGGCAGATCAGCAGGGTGTGTGAGGGAAGGGAAGGGAAGGAAGAGAAGCGGAGCGGGGAGTATTAAATTTTTTCTGTTCGATTAAGAGATGGAAGGTCGATAAGAAGGTACTTGAGGCTTCTGCGGGTATTTTCAATTCTGGCTCGGGGGAAACTCCTCTTGTCGAGGTCTGCGAATAATAGCTGGGGGTTTGGGATGAGTTGTCTTTGGTGACTTAGTTTCGCGGACGATTCCGGCAGCAAGCGGGCGAGAGCATCAGGATCATAACTCCGAGCAGAGCAACACAAAGAGAAGCGAGGGAAGGTAAAGGAATTAAAGATTACTGTATTGAGCTTTTTATTTTATTTTCATTTTCATATTTTCATATTCATTTTCACTGTTTTCACTATTTTCACTGCCCTACACTAGGAATGAGAATCCAGGGTATTTCTTCCTGAATCCCTCCTAGCACTGGTGGGACTGCGATGTACGTGTACTTGTATTGGGTGGCAAGATATAGTACCTGCACCAAAAGTACAGTACCAACAAAATCATAGTCTATTCCAGTTGGGTACCAGAGCGACGAACGAAGCCGCGAGAACAGAAGGGAATAGCCCCACGTATCCCGTCCCCCTATCAGACCGAGTTAACTTGATAGCAAACCGCCCAGTGGTCATCATCCGCCACGTCTCTGCAAGCGCCTCAAACGGGGGTGCATTCTGACGAGTCTCCCGTCAGATTTGCGGACTGTCTGCGGAGAAGGAAGAGGCGAGAGGGTTTAAAAAAGTAAGGGATGGCTAACCATCCAGCCAGTTGCTGGAAGAGTAGTATTATCGTCCTCATAGTGGTGGTGTGCCGTGCCTGTTCTGTGTGGGTTAAGCAAACAAATCATCCTTTTTCTCCCCTTTTCTCTCCCCTTTTTCCTTCCCTTCCTAATGTTACCATAATCGACCACTCGAATTCCCGGAATTAGGAGAAAAGGGTGAGGTTTATCAGAACGTGGCTCCAATTGTGTGTTGATTATCAAACGTCAAGTCACAGAGTGGGGTGGTGGTGTCCTTTGAGTGGATTTCCTATACAAAACATTCTATTCACCCACTATTCTCCTCGAGAGAAATCAGATGAGATTTTGATTATTTTTTATTTTTCTCTCTGAAGTGTGTGTGCCGTTTCTGGAGCCAAAAGTCAATAGTTTTTCTTGACGATACTCACTGCAAACATGATTGATGAAGAGGAGCAGCGGTTAGAGGATATTGGGGAGGAGAAGCGAGAAGACCAACCGCCGATCGAAGAATCTCAGACGCAGGACAACGAGGATGGAACGAAGGTAGACAACGCAGCGACAGCAGAAGAGGAAGATGGAGGTGTTGCCGTGGACCAAGGTGAGAACAAGAACGAAGGGGAAAGTGGGGAGGGGGAGGGGAGTCAGGAGGGAAAAGAAGGGGACGATACCCCTTCTACTCCTTCAGAAAACATTGACAATACAGACGTTACAGAAACAAGTGATCCTGAAGGTGAGATTCAATCCATTCTCTTCAATTCAATCTAGCTCAGTTCAATTCAATTCAATTTCCCCCTTTTCCCCCCTTTCCCTGTGCTCGGAGAAGGAATTATAGTATCGTACAATAATACCTTTTTTCTGTTCTAACCTACGAGAAAATTTTAATGCATTTTTTCTATTCCAATCATTTACAAGCACCATAGCTTCTGATAAAAGGAGGGGCAGTTTATTTTACAAGGAACCCGTTCGTTCCACAAACACGATTTATTGCTAAAAATTAAGCGAGCGTCATAGGTGCGACCGAGTCCGCGACTCAGGAAGACCCGACTGCCGTTGTTGTCTCGACAGAAGAAGGCCACCAGAATCCAGACACAGGCTCAGCCCCAGGCGAAGCTGAAGGAGATAACCCGCCTTCTCCCCCTGCTTCCACCCCTACTCCACACGAAGGCGACGAACAAGATACTCCACCAGAAGACCAGCCTCCCGTAGATTCGGTTGAAGCGGCCCAGGAAGGCGAGCGAAAAGAAGAAGAAAAAGAATCACCTGACTCGAAGGCAAATCCAGAGGAAAATCCCGCACACACCGATCCCGATCCTAGCCTTGAGCCTGCGAACAGTGAAAAGGAGGACGATCCCTCAAATACATCTGAGCCGCCAGGCGATCCAGGCGAGGTTGCAGTCGAAGAAAGTCTTGCCGTCCCCGAGGAAAATACCAACTTAGCCCAGGTTGTAACGGAGCCTGAGCCCGAGTCGAAGGACGAGCAAAGAGAAGGAAAAGAGGTCGCAACAACAGAGGAAGAAAACCAGGAATCACCAGAAGCGGTAGAAAAGCCAAGTCACCAGGGAGAGTCAATCGTCGATAACGATAACAATAATCCTCTTCCGGTAGAAACTTCAGTACCGGTAGAGAATCCGGATTCCGAAGACCCCTCCCTACCAGCTGATCAGATTCCGGTGGGACAAGGTGCTGAAGAGGTTGTGGAAACATTCCCAACAGAGCCTAACCCAACGCCGCTTGAAACTCCTGAGTCAGCCCCCGCTTCTGATCTTATCGAGCCTCCCCCCTTTTTAGGCCCGATGTCTTCTCAACTTTCTACCATGCCGGGTACCCTCGTCGAGGATTCCTCGCAGTTTAACTTACCTTCCGAAGACCCATTTATCGATCGCCCACACTCAACCCTCGACGGCCCATTAGACGACGAAACGGCCGCTGCCGCCGCTGCAGCTGCCATGGCCATTTCTGCAGCCGATGCGCCCGATGTTGGCGCTGATAAGCCTAAGCACCGCAAGTCGCACAGGCGAAGAGACAAGAGCGAGAAGCCAGAAAAGGAGCGAAAGCACCGCGACAAAAGCGAAAGAGAACATCGCGACAAGAGCGAAAGAGAACATAGGATTAGGGAGCCTAAGGAGCCGAGGGAAAGGGGGGAAAAGGGGGAAAAAGAAAAGCGACATAAAAATCCTGAAGAGAAAGCAGATAAAGAGACGAGGCGCGCTGCGAAGTTAGCGGCAAAATTCGGTGCTGTTCCACCAACCCTCGCTGTCGTCGACGATGAAACAGTCAATGGCCAGTACGATCTACCACCGTCTTCGGTGGAAGATAAGACAAAACGCCGGCGCCGGCGCTCTAAGGTTGGCATCAGCGCGGATGGTGAACCAGAGGTTACCTTGGCGGAGGAACAGCCGGGAAAGGAAAAGAGGCATCGGCGGGAATCCAGCTCTAAGAAATCAGGCGGGGAAACCGATGTTGAGGGTGGGAAGAGGTCCAAGAAGAAAAACTCCCATGCTCACATGACTCCCGAGGAGCGGGAAGAGAGGAGGAAAAGGCACGAAGAGAAAGCATTGCGCAAGGGTAGAGAACTTGGTAATTTCCACACTTGAGTCTTGATAGACGATACAGTTGACTAACAAACAGCAGAGGAACGACTTAAGAAGGGCAGTAGCAAGGAGGGCAAAGAAAGTAAGGAAGATAGGGAGAGGCGAAAAGCCGAAAAAGCCGCCCGCAGGGCTGCAAAGGCCGAGGCCACAATCATCAATGGGGGAGGCACTGTGATTAACGGAGAAGGAACTATGATTAATGGGGGGGGCACTATGATTAATGGCGAGGGCACCGTGATCGATGGAGGCGCCACCGTCATAAATGGCGGCATCGAACCTCACGACGACCAAACCGTTCTTCCAGAGCCTGACGCAGAGCCCGGGCCAGAAGCAAGGACAGAGTTAGGTTTCGACCTCAACAACCCTTACCCCGCAGACCCCGAAGCCTCCCAACTTGAGCCCCCATCCGAGTTCCCCGCATCAGAATTCCCAGCATCAGAGTTCCCCGAGTCTGAAGCGCCAGCGCTTTTTCTACCCCCCGAGGAAGCGAAAGCGGCAAAGGAGGCACGTCGCGCCGCCCGTCGCGCACGCAAGGCTGAGCGGGAGGCACCAAAAGATTCTGGCCATTCCTTTTCTAGTGAGGGTAAGCGGGAGCATAGGCATCGCCATTATGATAAAAAGCAGAGAACACCGGAGGAGGAAGAGGCTCGTCGGGCGAGAAAGGAAGATAAGCGAAGAGCCCAATCTATGGACACCCCGGCCGTGATGTTCTCTGAGAGAGAGGGGAAAGAAGCTAGAGGCAAGAAGACGAAGCGCCGAGGGAGCGAGGCGGTGGAGAAGCAAGAAGGCGGAGAGAAACAGAAATTTAGCGTCCGGAAGACGCTTAGCCGCCTCTTGGCTTTCTAGACTTGCCGGCCGGGGGGAAGAGGAAGAAACGAAAAAAGCTGTGACGTCGAATATGAGGAAAAATATGCCGGAGTGAGGAGTTTAATTTCTTTCTTTTTTAACATATTTTTCTCAAGTACCCGTTTTACTGATACTAGGTGAGATAGTTAAGGAGTGGAAGGGGAGTAGGAGTTTCGTTTTAGTTGTAGTTTGTAGGCTGTCAAACCGGTTGGTGTTTTTGTATGATACCATTACTGACTCACGTCTTTGTTCCTTTGTTTTATGACTAACTTATGAATACTCTACTCTGCTTACAATGATTTCGTTGCGTTTCTTGTTATGTGATGACAAGGCTTTGGTGCTGGGATTAATTGGGTTTGTGTTTGGGAGATATGAATGAGATTCTTGAACGATGGTTCTGCTGGGTCTAGTGCCATATTTGTGAAGGCAGTACTTGTACTGCCTGTGTGGGCTCTAGAAGTGTCTAAGGCTTCATATTCAGTTTTTGTTTCTTGTCAGTTAGGTGGTGGAGTTGGAATAATATCAGCATAGCAATTCGAGTGGATGGCTTATAGTTATCGTCGGACTGGTCCAATGAGAGTCCATTTCATCCAGTAAGCCACATAATTTGCAGTCTAATCTGGCCTTCGGTTAGCCCGGAGTCCAGCTTGCGAGCCTCATTATCATTGATCGGTCCTCATCACCCCAACGCCAGCGCTCGAGTACCGTATTAACTTTATACCACCAAAGAGCCTTTGCTTTAATCTAGTATAAAGTATCTGAAAATAAGACAGGTTTTTTTTTATTCGCTGGTCTTGTGGTTGTGTAACAATAGCCCTGATTGTTAGATACAAGTAACCTAACCCCATACCAGGGCAGTAATTTGCCTTGCCCACACTCCTCCCGACAGAGTACCCCACAAACTCTATCAAAACCTTAAATAAAACCAACGGAAATTCAAACTCTCTCTTCCTTCTTTCTTATGTCCTCACCACCCTCTCAACTAGCTACGACTCTCCACACATCCACAATGGCTCCCACGACAAGTAAAAGTACACCGGACTCTCTGCCACCAGACCCGGGCAATAATGAGAAGAAATCTGTTGTCCTTCAAAATGCCGCCGCCTTCCGACCAGAGCTCACAACCCTTGAGGCAATTTGTATTGCTAGTGACCGTTCTGTATTCGTGGATTTCCTGCGCTTAATGCATCAGACGCAACCTCTCTGCCACCGTCTCATCGTCTGCAATGTTGACAAATATGAGGGCAACGAATTGTATAAGAAAGGTTACTTCACACTAGCTAGGGCTAAATATCTTGTAGCTGCAAAGAAAATTTTGGGCGAGGAATTCGGATTTCCGACTGCGCCGAGGTGCGTGAAAATTAACGAGTATATGCAGCTTGAATGGCGGGAAATGATGGATGTTGTTACTTGTTTCAATAACACGGCGCAGTGCTTTATCAAGGAGGGGAATATTAGGGAGGTGAGTTTCTGTTGAAGCAACGGGTGAGGTGGGGAAATTGGCTGATTAGAGGGTAGGCGTTGGAATGGTTGCAAGAGGTTGTGGCGGTTTACCTGAATCAACTGTTTGCCAGGGAGCCGGTGTTTGGTGAGTTCTCTGTATTTATCGTGCCCATATAGTAGATCTGGATGGGCTAACTAGAACGCAATTGACACTAGCTTGGAGAAACTCAAACCTCCTGGTTGAGGAGTACTACCTCAACCAACAGAAATACCACCTTCGATTATCTCGGAGCTTCCTGGCATTGAAAAATACTTCCAGCGTTGTGCACCATTCCTGGGCCGTGATTAGTGTCTGCGCTTCCCTTCTAGAGTCAAAAACGGTGCGAATGGTTAAACTGGGGGAGGAGGCAAAGGCCTCGAAGTATTCCGAGTACCTACACCCGGACGTTAAGCTTGAAGGAAGATTAGAGGTGGATTACCCTGAACTTCAGATCCGTGGCAAATGGGGTCGATGCCGATATGTGGCTACGGAGGGCGCCCGCCCACCATCGCCAAGGGTGCCCATGGGATGCTGGATATGGAGGGGCAATCTATACATTGCCGGTGGCCAGGGAGAATTTCAGGAAAATTTCCGAGATCTATGGTATCTGCCTCTTGGTGGGGGGTCACAGAAGAAAACGTGGCGGCGATTGCAAGACATCCCGCCAAGCTCCAAAGGCGGCCCGCGCAACAGTTATACCCCCGGCCTCCACATGAAGCCGTGGAAAGACACGGCTTACCTCTTCTACGGCAGCAAAAAAATTCTGACTTTCGACCTCGTGCAAGAGAAGTGGTCATCCAAGACAACAAAGTTCAGCATCCCGGGAAAGAGCTGGCCATACTTCCAAGACATCCTCATCGACTACGGAATGGAAATCTACAAAGGGAAAATGTACATCTTCGGCGGCCAGGACGGACTCAGGCAACTTGGCTGCAATGTCTTCATGTGCCTGGACTTGGGGACCCTCTCTTGGGAGTGGCTTTCCGGCACCTCCCAGCCTATCTCAACCTACGATTGCCCTATGCTCCGCGTACACCCGTTAACCTGGATTCTCCCATCCGAGGATCGTCTCTTCGTAATGTACGGCAACGTTAATCGCATAGGTGAGAGAGTCTCTAACCCTACCGGTCCGCACGGCTCCGAAATTGATTATACATACGATGATATATGGTCCTACCACATCCCCCGCAAAACCTGGACCCGCGAGAAGGCGCGCGGGAACTACCCATCTCCCCGGACCGAGTTCTCTGCGATCTACAATGACAAGATGGACAGAGTGGTGGCCTTCGGCGGATACTGTGGGACTACAAGCACCTATTTACCTGAGAGGGATGCCAATTTAGGTTTCGCCTATTACGCCGATACCTACGTCTGGCATCCGAAGACTGGAAAATGGGCGCAGGTGCTCACTCGTGGGTTTCCCACGTATCGCGCGCGGGGAAAACTCCTCTTCGATGCTGGATCTGGGAAGACCTACATGTTTGGCGGATACACGAATGCAGACTTCGCCCTTAGCAAGCGCACATACGCCCGCATGTTCAATGACCTTTGGGAGTTGAAGCTTGACGTCGAGGATGGAGAGCTAGTAGACGAAGAAAGGACCGCAGTAATGGGGCCCTGGGGCACGTGTTTTGACTGCGGAAAGGTAGGTCTTTGGGGGATGTGTGGCGGGAGTTGTCACGGGGTCGTGAGGTACTGCTCAGATGAGTGTAAGGGGAAGGCGTGGGGGGAGCATAAACTTAAGCACGGATGTGTCAATAACCTGAGCGAGCGATTGATGAGGGCGGGCGAGAAAGTAGACAGATGAGATGGAACCATTTTACTTTTGTTATACGGCGGGTTTGATTAGATCCAAGGGGGTGTACTATTTTATTCTGGTTCAATTCCTGTGTTTCTTATCTGTATTACTAGACAAGGCTTATAGCATGTATTCTACTATCACTCGGTTGGGTTGGGTTATACGGGCCTTGGCTGTGCTCTAGTTCGTTTATTATACCGGGTAGATACTTTATCGAATAAGGTATAATATAAATAACTTAGATAACTTTCTCTCAACTATCAGAAAATCACTAGGGTGCACTTCGTAGATTTATGCGACAGCAGATCTTTTGAGAGGTTATCTGTGGCTACGGGGTGGGTCTGTTGGTCGCATAGGGAGCGATGATTTGGAGCGTTCTGGGGGGCCCGTTTTACTTAATTAGACATTCTGTCCTAGTCTATTCTAATTCTTGTTTTTCTTTCCACTTTGTCTCTCTAGCGTCTTTATTGTCTCTGCTTAGGGTTTTCTCATGCTGGTGTTCTCTAACAATCTCGGGTACCCTTCCTGGAGCGTCCAGGATGTAAATTATATCGCAATAGGCTGGGTCGTAGGCTCATAGTTGACAGGGGCTGTGGGAGGGATTGGTGGTATCATATCTGGATTGCTCATTTTTTCGAGTGCGAGGAGTGGCGGAAACGCATCGTGGAGAGAACTTAGTCGACCCCACAGGGCTCCTCGTTATAACCCTCTCGGATACTTCTCGTGCTCTTCCTTGCTTTGTGCACATTAGTGAAAATCCTATTATGCACTCGCATGGCAGTCGGTTTCTCGGGGGTGGGGCATGGGGTCAATGATTAGCTAGTTTTTAACCTAAGATCCTGTTAGCGTCATAAGGTATGATTCGGCACATCCCCTCAGCCACCTAGCAACCCTCTGACAGTCGATGCAACATATGTAAATTACCCTATGATTCTTGATATTATCATAGATTTTTTGGAGGATATAAATAAAAGTTCTCGCTAACTATTTCCTTCCCCTCCAACAACTTCCTCCGTCGCCGAGACAGCACCAAACACCAAGCACGAAAAAAAACACTAAATAGTTAGGGAAAAAAGAAAAGAAAAAAGGAAAAACCATGTCCAATAAGACCCCCATTCACCCTCTCGCCCTCCTCATACTCGCCTTGGTAGCATTCCTCGTAGCCACCTCCCCGGCCCCAACTCAAGACACTCCCACGATGTATAACTCTCCGCCTTCAACGCCAAAATAATCCCGGTCGCCTTACCGGTCTACCAACTCTCGTCAGACGGGTAGATATACCGTAAGTACTCGAATACAAGAGTCGTGTGCTATGTCGTTGAAATTCCCCCTCTGGGATAGAGGTAGGAGAGTTAGCGCAAACTTGAGCCTCGGCTGGGGCGAAAAAAAAAGAAAAATATACAACGCCTTACTACGAGAGGCAATTACGACGACATGGCACGGCTTTTCTATTCGAGTGCGGTACTTACACATCCCAGGCATATTTAACCCGAACACGGGGTAAAATTTCGTATGGGGATCGTCCGTGTAGAATACAAGTATTATACCACACAACCGGACATGCTGGTGATTGACCGACGGAATGCCAGCTACGCCTGATGGCCTAGAAATACGCAGTTTAAAGCCTGTCCTCCACACCGTGAAACCCCTTGCGATTCGCTATCTCCGCCGGTAGGTTGCGTTTGACAAGTTAACAGAATCGCGTATGATCCAACACGTCCTGAAATGCTGATCCTATACAATCGCAGGAAAGCACTAACCCTTCTCAATGCGTTTTGTCTCTGGATCTGGAGATAGCGAACGGTAAGGGTTTTCACGATATGCTAACAGCTGACTTGAGGCAAGTGAATCCACGAAAAACGGTCCTGGGTCCTATGTTCTTGTTGCCTACTTTCTGGCCTCCTGGGAGCAGGTGATATTCCCTCTATGTCTGGCAATGCTATAACGTGATAACTACGGTGGCTTACTCGAATAAGTATAGCCACATATGTCATGCCTGCGAGAGAACATTTAACTTATGGTTGAGATTGTAATAATAAGGCAATGATAACGCCACATTCACTAATATGTACGGCCACGAAAATAGAGTTTAAAGGAACTCGAAGTCAATACAATCAGGATATCTACCGGGAAGGGGCCACCCTTGATCAACGTATACCAGTAATAATCTTAAGAGATCGCTTAAGCAAGAAAGGATGCCCGACACCCTAATAATAGGTAGCTTAGAAGGTCGAGGCAGACAGGAAGACATGCCGGACAATTCGCCTTTGGGCAAAAGCGAATAGAACTCCATCAAATCGGAAATGGGGGATGAGAGTTTGTTGGTCCGAGTCAATTCAACAAACCTCTAACTGGGGGGTGTGGTTAAATCGAAGGATGAATGGACACGATCACTTCCCCCGTTTGATATTTCGGGTTTAGAGTTTGATGTTCGATTGCGGGCGGGAGATGCGGCGTCCTAGTGGCTGAAGAAGGAAGGCAGCTTCGATAGAGGCTATTATTTATGCCGCATGAGAAAGATGACTAGGATTGCTGTAGGAGTTTTCATGAGGGTATGTGCCTGGGTGGCACATGCCGCAGATCCTTGGGGTGAGCTACCGTATATGTAACCGCATTGACGGTTTTTGTTTCTCTCGGAAGTGGACGAACAGGAATCCCAAAGAAGGATAATGCATGATATTATAGGCTAATAAAGAAAGTCGGGAGAGGGGGGAGAATAAATTTTAATTCGAATCAAGCAAACTGGGACGGAAGGGATGACTTGATAGTTAACTTAAGGAAATAACAAAAGAAATATCATAGCACATATAAGTTGAGTAGAGCCCCTACCCCATTGGTGACCCGAAGCTCACAAGTGCACCTAAACCCTCTACTCTCATTGCAGCAGAAGCTCATATTGAGATCCCAAAGCAGCCAATCAGCCAACACGGAAACTCTACACGTTTTGCACCACCGGCTCTGCCGGGACCTTGTCCTCTGGCTGGACCTGGCCAGATTCTTGATCGGGAGAACGTCGCGCATGCTCCCCATCTCCCCCACCTTCGGCCCCTCCGTTCACCAAACCAGAAGCCGAACTCGTCCCATGCGCTGGTGCAAGTGCACTAAACATCGTGAATGCAAACGAAAATACCCTATAACACAAAAAGATTAATACCCTCCGAACCATACATCTCACCACCCTTCTCTCCTGCAAGTTGAGGACGGGTTTCAGAAGGAAACCTACAAAATCAACAACGAAATAAAGAACCTCCCCCTCATCAAGTCGCAAACCCCACCACGCGTCCTATGATGCCCAAACCCGCACTTGGGGAAAGGCCCACCCGTATTGAACCACCCCTTCGGCCTGTTCAAGAACCCCAAGTCCACCGCTTCGGAGAGGTCAACCACCGCCCAGAGACAGAACTCTGCAAAGAACAGGAGGAAAACCGATACCCCGTGGAGCCTACCGACGATGAAGAAGTAGTACATGTCTATCGCCAGATGCAGTGTGGTTACGAGGGAGGCACATAAGACCAGGATGCTTGTGAGTGCTAGCTTAGCATCGAGAAAGAGGAAGCGAACGATGGAGGAGGAGGAAGTACCTGATTGTATGCGAAAGCTTTGCCGTTTCCGCGATGGATATCGCAGCATTCAGTATAGTGAGAAAGATAAAGACAAAGAACCCCCATCGAATGGGGGTTCTGTTCCATTGCTGGTCGCCGGGGGGCAAGAAACTGGTTCCCATATTAAGGGTGGAAAGAGATTGGCGATACTTTTACTTCCTGACGATGCGCAAATGTCGCTCCTAGCAGTATGCTACTCTATAGAATAGTGGACAGCGATAACCTCGAAACACGGATTACTGGCGGACTGCGCGGGGAAAATCGATCGTTAACCGTGCCCCGGGCAGTTTCTGGCAGGCGCAGGCTGGCTTTATTTTTCTCGGCGCCTTGCGTGAACTGGCCGGGCCATCCCGTTCGATTGTGTTGGAGGCATGCGCACAGGCTTGCGAGTGGTCGGGGTACTTGATTGGTATTCGAATGTTTTAGGTTGCGGCTGTGTGCTTCTAGAGATACCATAGAATCTCATGAGAGTCGGAATGCCGCTACATCGAACTAAGCTGAAACTTAGGCGACTGGGCCAATAGGAGGGCACGAAGAACGCCAACTCGCCACAGTTTAACCCACTTTACACGTGTAACCATACAGAGAGTGACGATTGGGCAGGTTCAAGAAAATCCTCACTAGCGTTATTCCGACTCTCATGAAATTCTACTGTGAATTATCCGGAAAATACATGTACTCGAGTACAAGTAGGGACCGAGGAATAGTATATTAAAGTTACTAGACATAAGCCTTGGTGATTGCGAAATACGGAGACATGTCTGTGCACCCGGGGGTATTTAGCAAAAGGCGTATAACGGTATTGCAATAGTAGAGGAAAGAGGAAGAATTAAACGCGAAATATTATCTTAGTAGAATCATGGAGAAACAAGGCACAAGAACACATACGGTAGTGCTCTGTATCACATCCGAGTAGACCATGTGATTTTTCTATGTGCGGGGTTGTCGTATGATACGGTACTACTCTCGCTTAGCCTCTGTTGACTAAACTTCACCAAGATACCTAGTGACTATCTTCTGGCAACCAGGGCACTTTTGACATCTCGTGGCTAGATATCATACCATCTTCTAGTTGGCCAATTAATCAACACCAGAGAAGTCAAGAGGTTCGGGTACTTAATGACATGGCAAGAAAAAACTTTAGAACTTCAATCTCTCCGGATATGGTCTTGCTTGACTCTTAGCAATTTAGTACCCCAAGTTTTAATAGCCATCCTGGGGGTAATTCAAAACTACGGTAGTAAGCGCAGTGCTCGTACGATACCGGTATTGCACTACCGGTAGCGCGGTTTTCATCGTGAGGTGCCCTGTGCCCTCTCCTTACTCTGCCCTCTCCTTACTCGAGGACTACCGTATGTCCTCTGTTGGTGTGGCCCTCTGGGCTCACTTCCATCCCTAGTTTTCTAAGAAGTAGGGGCCAGCGGGTTCTTAGAGGAAGTAATCGGTGAGGGGCATAGTGAAAAGTCTAAGGGCCTGTTCGGTTGGAATGGTTCTGTTCCGTTTGGCGACCGTTTCCATAGTAAAAAGGGGGTTGGTTCCGTTTTGAAACGGAAGGAAACGGACCATTTGTATGGGGGAACGGAACGGAACCGTTCCCACCGAGCAGGCCCTAATCCACTTCCAGAAGGGCTTGCCAGGGCTATTGAAATCGCCCGAACAACCATAAACTTTTCTTTCCCCACCCATAATAGCACAACCTTCCTAGCTACTAAGAACTCCTCTTCTACTACGGTGCAAAGTGCCTAAAGGCGGGTCCTCCGGTGAAAGAGGAATTCCGTGGCAACCGATCGGAGTTGAGCCTAGAAGTGCCAAGACAACTACGATATGACATAATACAACTGTGGGCAATAGTAGAGAGGCAAATGTACGTTTTTTAGGGCGTCCACCTTGGGATCCGAATTTGCGCTGGCGTTTTCGTTTCTCATGTATTGGAGGCGTTCTGACAGTATTGTTGTGTTGTGTTTGAAATTGTTTGTCAATATTGTTGTATATTATTCTCTTAACTTGATTTCTATTAATTAATTTTACATCTTAGTCATCTCTACCCTTCAGTATTTTTCAGTCTGCTTCTATGTACATTCTATCACATGTTTCACTCTCACCAAAATTTTCACTTTTCAAACTCTATCTACTTTTTCCTATGATTTTTAATTTTTTTAAAAAAACCTCAAGCCGCTTGTTCTCCTGAATATCTTCCTCTCTGAGGTTGTTTTTTATTTTTATTCCTTGTTTTGGTTGACTAGTTAATTTTCGCGTTTGCATGTTTTGAGGACCAGGTTTGACTCACTTTGCACTATACTGCTATCACACCAGATTTCTTATTTTTCTTTAATCCATGATACATCCCACCACTCTTCATTATATTCTTCACAACATCTTTTATTCTAACAGCAGCATACTCTAGTCAAGCAAGTTTAACAATTATCCCTTCAAGGACCTTTGTTCTAAATATCTTGATAACTTGACTTTCTTACACCAAAATGGGATTTGCTCAGACTAACTGGATACCAGGAGGTTTCTTTGTATCACGATCTCAGAATATAGAATAGTAGGAAGTCTTACAAGGGTTAGTGTTATGGTTCCGCAATATGTATGTCGTTAAACAAGCAACGACACTCATTTAGACGTAAAATAGTAACTTTTACCCCGGTTGGGTTACGTAGTTATCAGTTAACTACACTTATTATTATCACTTTTGGTTTCTTAGTACGAACTCCTACCGTTGCTGGAGTTCTAACTGTTTCTTGTACTTGATTGCAAGTTAGTAATGCTTGATAGTAAAGCCTAATAGAATCAAAGCAAAGAGTGTAATGGGTTTTATTCTCATAAGGTATAGGTAAGGAAAGAATTTAGATGGTTGCGCGAAGAGCTCTAGTCCTAGGTCTTTTGACCTCTTTATATACTAGTAACCACCCTTCACTTACCATGACTCATACAAAATCAAGCTATGACTCAAACCAAGTTATAGCTACAAAATCAAACTCGGATATAAATCAAGCTATAACTCAAAATAAGTCATAGGTGCAAAACTAGGCTCAAACATAAAATCAAGCTATGACTCAAACCAAATCAAAGCTAGAAAATCAAAGTCAAATATAAATCAAGCTATGACACAAACTAAGTAGGTGTTTGGCCCATCCCTGAATCTGATTTGAGATCAGGTCGTGGCAATTTGAAATCAGATTTTTGAAAACCAGATCAGGTTGACTTGAAATCATGATTTGAGATTAAGACACACCAAACACTACCTAATTTAATCTTGATTATACTACAATCCTTCTGATTAAGATGACTATAATACCAGATTTAAAAAAGTATATCTCAAGTAGAGTTTAAGTTATACAACACATAATAATATATTTGTAATAAATGTAATAACAAATTCTATTAAATATTAGTAACTTATCAGTTATATACATTTGTGCCAGTGAATTGATCTTTGTATTCCAATCCCTAGTAGAATCAATAGTAAAACCAATATTCAGTACTCTCGCCGGTATATCCTCAAGTGCTGCAAAACCTTCACATTACGACAAACAAGTAAGCCAGATTCAATACTCGTAGGTGAAAAGAAGAAAAACCCTTTCTGATAAATTGTTAAAATCCATTCCTAGCAATTTACCCTAACCCATTTGTCAAAGAATTATCAGGCAACATAACCTGAAATCAAACTTGTATATGAAATATTTTCATGATCGACTAGATTGTGACAGGTAGCAGCACAGAGCTTATGTAACAACCTTAGGACAAGTAGCTACAAGTTGACCATCTTACAAGCCCAAATGGTATACCAATAGGTAAATATAGTAAGTATTGTCTGGTATACTGAGTATACCATGGTAAACTAAAACATAGTATAAGAGTTTACTAGTGAGCCATAGCAATAGTTACCCTTAGTAATAAGTGTACTAACCAAAGGTAGTGAAAGGTGCCTTGTTAGGCAGAGTAACCTTTCGGAGGGAATATTCCTCGGAGCTCAAGTAAAGGAAAGAAGAATTACACGAACCTCCGCGGGTAATTTATAAAGTGTTACACAGATTTCTGTAGAGATTTTGTGCATGATAGGGTAAAGTTACCCCTCCTTCAGACTCTCGTTACCCTATTTAAGGGGTCCTAGTTACCCTACCTTGAGACCAGATTACCCTACCTTTGTCGGAGAAACCATACTGGAGTATGTCAGAATTATTACTAGATGTCCGGGATTAGATGTTACTAGTGCCGCGGGTAACCAATGGCATACCAGGGTTGAGTATGGTTAAAGTGAGATTCAAGCCCGACTCCAGGGTGGGAATGGGTGTCCAACACCGCCCTCTGGCAACGATAAATGAGCGGTGCACCGATGCAAAGTGCCTATGTAGTTGAGAATCTCTATACTAAATCTAAGGATTGAAGATAGGCTCATAACGCTGCAAATGTCGTAGCTGTCCATCTAACCAGATGCTGTTCGCAGGATATATAGTGGATGTGTATATGACCACCCAGAGGGGGCATCAGGAAAAAAACTCAACTTGCGTTTCATGCATCCTGTATCTTCCTGGTGTCTCTGGTGAAGCAAATTTTTCAAATTTGAGTAAACAAAAATCCTGTTACTTCATTCAATGCAACCATCTTTCAAAATAATACAGTTAAAATAGTAAGTCTTACGGGCCACATTTACCTGGCCATTTTTGGCTTCAAAGTTCCAATCTTCCTTTACAGGACGTACAGGATGCGGCTGGGATGCAAACTCTACTATATGAAGAGCTAGGATGCCTTCAGATGCAAAACCGAGCTTTTTTTGCTGATGGGATCACCTACTTTGGGCTCCATTGGATACCTGACATGTCAAGGTGGGCTCTTTCATGCCTAAGGGTAGTAAGGGAGCCACTGGAAGGTCTACCGAGAAGTTTAGGAAGAAGTTAAGATTGCGTTCAAATCCAGTCTGGTAAATGTCGGAAGTCAATCTTGAGTAAAGTAGGTTATCTGTGAGAAGGTTATTGGACTCGAGAAGTATATATCTAGTCATGATGGAGGTAGTCAGTGTTGTATAGGCACCGGGTAGCGCCCAAGGAGGACAATATAACTATGTATCTCACCGGGGGAACTGAGTAGTTAATTAAGAATGGCATATTGTATCAGTAGAATTGCTGACTACGAAGATTGCCTGAAAGAGGATAATGTTGATGGGCCAGAGAGTCTTATTGACATGATGACTGCGAAGTTGTCCGTAGTTCGCCACTTACATGACAACGATCGGCTAAGGTTTTCTCTCATGCGGTTGTATTGGAGATACATTGCAGGAACTAGTTCTGATTTGCAGACGAAACCATGTCTGGGCTATCTGACAACTTCAAATGTTAAATCGGAGGGTGAAGTGTGTCAGGATAACCCTGAGCTGAGAAGGGTGCTGACGAGAGGTCAGAGTAGTAACGAGTGTTGTTGGCTTATAAAATTATTCTACTTAAACTATAATGCGCACAACACTCTACCATGAGAACCATCGATCCTCGAGAACTTGAATTGAGTGAAGCTTTCAGGCTTAACGATATTACCTTTTACCCTTTGATTCTTTTATTGAAATTATCTTTATCTTTATTTTGACTTTCAGTCTTTGGTACAGTTGCAACCTTGGAATCCATCTTTCCATAGAGTGCCCCTGTTACAGCTTAGGGGATTGATACAGTCACTCAGCAGAAGTATTCATGATCCTAGACAGGTTTAATTGCAGTTACGCAATAGGGTCTGGGGTACTAGGAGTGGGGTTGTTAAAAATCAACTCTTAACCATCAAGAATGAATAATCAATTCCCAACCATCAACAATGCGAAGTGTAAAGTAACAGAATTATAAATTGAATTTACAAAATTGTAATCAATGGAAATAGGACTCATATTTTGAATAACTTGATGAAAAAATCCTCCAGTATTCCTCTACACTACCATTCTTACTTGAAATAACTCTAGCTGTTAAAAGAACTCACCTGAACTGGTTGTGCAGCGCAACCTGAGCCTTCAATTGAAACAAAGCTTGCAAATAAGAGCGGATCACCTAAGAAAGTCTCTTCAGATGACCACTAGGAATATTCAAAGTACTGAAAGTTGATCCCCAAGCAGTCCAAGTGAGTTAATCATTCTTGAGATTTTACGGTAGACAACTCTTGAGGCAATCCAGCAACCTAGACCCACTCATCCACCCTGACTGGCAAGTAAAGCACTTGGAAGCTTCTGATTTTAGTTTGCTGTTAAGATGAACTGTTGCTGCCATGAAGATCCTGAGTTAGTTATTCAAATAAAACTCACCTGTCAGCTTCTGTCTGGCCTAGTTCAGATTGAGCGGGAGGCTGCGTCTAAGTGTTCAGGTACTCTTGGAGGCTCGTTATTCTATAAGGTAGTAAAAGAAGGAAAGTATTAGATATGTTTTAATGTTGGTCACTTTCTCTTGAATAAGGTTTGGTTAGTTGTGTCTTTTTTTCAGCTTCATACAGCTCGAGATTAGAGAACAATTATAAGAAGAAACAAAGACAAAATTAAATTAAATTAATAGTATGATTATGACTTTTGTGAAGTGTAAATATCATGCATGGTAGTGCTCAAAGTGATCATATGAGGAACTTTTAGCAAAGTTACTTAGTAATTTCAAGTTGAGACATGTTTCATGAACACTTCTGATGAGTGACTATACCTAGTGGACAATTGCCTGGATAAAGTTTCTTAAGGGCTAAATAGTGGTTTTCCTGTAGGATATTGGAGTAAGAAAGATTTCCTATAAATGTAATTAGTCTAGTAGAGGAGAAACGAGTAAACTGGTTAAGATAGAAGTATCTAGTATACTCTTGAATATGAATTAAGACTTGGGTTACAAAAGTACAATTTATAAATAAATAAACCTATATAGAATTTTGTTTATATGGGTGAAAAATATTACTCCTAGAATAACTAGGATTGCATTCCCTGATCCAGTTTGCCAAAGATAAGTATCCTATTTCAGTAATGCATCTGATTGACTCCACCTGGATTTTAGCACACCCGAAGGGTATTCTGCTTTCTTCATTCTCTCTAGATCAAGTACTGAGATAAACCTGATATCAGCTTATTTTTCTAATTGTCTATTCTCTCAAGTGAAATAATTTTAGTTTGATAAATCAAATAGGCTCGATTTATCTATTTAACATTTAGAAAATAGGCAACAAATCGAATGAGATATCTATTAGCCTTTTTTTGGGCCAACATCCTAGTAAGAATGCCATTTACTTATACTACTACTACAGTAAATATATTGTACAACCACTTTCCTAGGAATTTACTTATCCAAAGGGAAGTATATAACAATGCTGACTTGGTAGAACTGTTACTAAAATCTGTTATAAGTAACATAGCTTGATAGCAAGAGATTTGTTTTTATTTTATAAAGTATCATAATGATTATGCTCTTTTGTAAGAAAGTCAACTGCAATTATATAGTAGTTTGTCAGCAACTTAATAGTAGAGAGAGAAGAAAGGGCAAAGTGATATAGTTACCTGAAAAATGACTGTTTAAGGTAATTTGTACAATAGTATAAGCCTTTTATCATATTAGCAAAATCCTTCTAACCTACATCACCCACAAGTAGGTATTTAGAACTCTGTGTCCAAATTGTATCCTTAATTTCTTTAATTGTCTTTTCAGGTATAATATCCAGTTTTTCAGAAAATTGGTGGAAAGAGAGCCTTGGATCTGAGTTATAAATAGAAGATGTGTTAACATCACAGATAGGTTACAGAAAGAATCAGATTATTGAGATAGAAAACTCTTGTCAAACTCTAATGCTATTGTACCATCAACCCTGCAGGGTTCTCAGAAATTCTTTTAGTAGTTGTGAAAATTCTCAAAGATGCGCTTGAGAGATATATCATAAAATAGGACAAATATTAATAAAAAGGTTACAAAACTTCAAATTGAATATTTCTGTAATGGTACAACGGTGAGGGGAAACCTTATAGAAACCACTATGAGAGGTATATGATTTCTATATCCCTGAGCTAATCTTAGTAGATATGCTATTCAAACTTGAGTACCATGATCAAAATCAAGCTACGGTTAGTAGTAATGGTGGTGCATTTTCAGGTGATTTAGTAGAGTGAAGAGTAGAAGATGAATGATAAAAGGAGGAAGAGTAGGGCCATCTTTATTCCTCTTATGAGTGTGGTTAATAGATATGACAGTCACAGAATCAGATAAGTAAGTGTCACAAATAGTGACTAAGCAAGGCAGATTTCACATAACTAATAGTTATTACTAGTAGCCATAGGTTTGTTACCTTTTATACTATGAGATCAGTTGACTCATAGGTTTTCACATGATAATGCAATAGTGCGTAATGAGTTTATTGTTATTTGTTGTTTAGTAATCTGACTTATGGTAAGAGTCATGTAATTTATGTATTTTGTACATAACTCATAGTTATGAGTCATGGGGTTCGTGCATGTGATCTGATTAGAGCAGATGACTTGTTTTATAAGTTTTGATTGATTGTGGTATGTTGCGCAGTTGACTTATAGAAGTTGTAACCGCCTCCTGGGTGGTGGCGGGAATCGATAGGGTAACGATACTCTCTCTATACCAAAGTGCGGTATGTAACGAGACTAAGTACCGGAGGCTTAGACTAGGTTGTTGTAACAAACTTCTTACTATATCGCAACTACCAAGTAGTTCCTAATAGCTAAGTATGTTTGGGTCGTACTGGATTCTCGAAGCGAACCGAAGAAGTAACTGTTCAACCAAGTATATTGAAAACTCTGTCTGTCGAAATCTGCTCTCTCTAAGTCCGGAGAATAGCAGGTCTTAACTACACTTATCAGGCTAACCGAAGCCTTGTAAACAATAACCATAAAAACTCCCAAATGGTAGCCTTGAAACGTTTACATAAAACACATCAAGTATCAAACGATATCTTGATACAATAAATAAATAAACATACTGAGTATCGAACGATACTCGAAATCAAACATAAAACATCATGAGTATCAAACTCAATCATAAAACATACTGAGTATCGAACGATACTCGAAACCGAACATAAAACATCATGAGTATCAAACTCAATCATAAAACATACTGAGTATCAAATGATACTCGAAACTAAACATAAAACATAGTAACCCGTACCGGTTACAGAACTCAGCTGATGGATTTCAGACTATAACTCATTATGAGTTATGAGTCTGTGTGATACAGAGTATGAGTTACACAGAGTTCGGAGTGAGGGAACAAGCTCCAATAAGTGCGCTATTAGGACTTGGGATTTGGGTATGAACCATCTCTTCTACATACCTGGCTATTGAAATCTCAACACCATGAGTTTTCATCGTTACAGTCTCTTTCCCACCCACTCTAACTGAGCTGGACCTACTCCTCCATCTTGTCTCTTCTGATGCCACACCCTAGGAGGGTGATGCCATCCTCTTTTCTCTACTATGTTTCCACTCTGATGTTCCTATTGCTTTGAAAGCCTGGTTCTACACCATCTTAGAGTCGCTTCCCCTCCTCTACCCCGCACTTCTTTCGCTGCCTCACTTAGCCTTTGCATGGTTGGCAACCCCTTTTATTCATCAATGGGTGGGTTGCAGTTTCAGGGTATCATCGACGTAGTAGCCCCAGTGGCTCTGCTCCATGGTATTGGACTATCTCCTTGAATCACAGTTCATTAGGGTCGGTACAGTCGAAAATGTGTGAACCTGTTATAGCTCTTCCTCCCTTGTACTTCTGACTGATCAGGTGTACACCTACTCTTGATATCTCGATCCTCATCTCATTGCTTAGTTACCGCTACAACATACTCCCTCGACTGGTATCCTACTGCCTGGTACACACTCTACTGCTACACCACCTGCTAGACTTCGTGGGCTGGTTCTCGCCCACAGTGTTGGGGTTTTTTCCTTTTGCCTCTATACTTTGGGGGGTACCCTACTACTCCCCGTTCTGCCCCCAGCCCTCGGCGGGCCCATTGACACAATGGCCCTCTTTTTCAAGGCCTGGGAGAGGGCTGACATTCTAGTTAGACCTTGTGCCTTCCCTGTCTGCACTCGGTCATCAGCACAAAAGTTCCACCTCATGTATTATAAATATATCTCCCTGTACTGTATAGTAATACCATCTCCCCTGGTTCCTCCTTTCTCTCCTATATTTATAGCATTTTCTAAAGGCCGACGGCGTCTTCTGAAAGCCCCATACATACCCTTAAGGCCATTTATCCTCAGCTTTTTCTGTGGCCCCAGACTTCCTCTACTTGGAAAGGGGTATGGCTTATGTGAGCCCTGTTTTTTTTTAGCATTTCATCTGAGTTATTTTGGACGTTGTACAACCTATTTGTACCTGCACGCATCAGGCACAACCCAGGCCTAGTTCCGCACCCCAATTTACCCTTAATACTATCTCTTCCCTTTGATTTCTCCGTTATGGATTCTGTCCCCCTGGGGATGTTCTTCAAGTCATACTAGGCATACTCATCATCAGCAAAAACATACCTTGCGTCAGGCACACCGCTGTTGCGTCAGGATACCAGGTACAGTAACTTTGCGCCCTTAACGTTAGGTGCACCCAGAGCTGGGTTGCCGCCTGCGCT
>Ga0307507_10004250_pt1 | contig 25843 bp, 7 predicted proteins | sample 7_EM_MG_FD_207223 | JGI IMG/M metagenome (GOLD analysis project Ga0307507, IMG submission 207223) | Populus trichocarpa ectomycorrhiza microbial communities from riparian zone in the Pacific Northwest, United States - 7_EM | ecosystem: Host-associated > Plants > Roots > Unclassified | place...
ACTATTACTAAAATCGCGTTATAATCTTGTCCTATAATAGGATCTCTTAACTTTGGTAACTTAATAATAAAGTCCTATAATATAACTTCCTATAGTCTTCCTGGTACTTCGACAGGTTATAGCCCTCCATATGGCTTATACCTTGTCAGTTTGTTTCTTTAGCAATCTGGATATTCCTTTATAACTTATCTTGCTAGCCCCCAGATTCCTTAAATAATATACTCCTCTTAAAGCCTTAACACTAAGCCTATAGCTCTATTATGTCCTTATATTATTCCCTTATAGAATTCCTTAACAAATTCTTCTATAATAGACTTAGGCATATATGTTGCTTCTCTGTTTTTATATTGCTTTAAGTCTGGATCCTCTGCCTATACTTCTTAGATCTTCTGTGTCTAATTACTCTCTAGTAATTTATAGATCTGGCTTTCTTTGGTTGCTATAATCTTTAAATAGTTATACCTAATTAATCCATCTTAATCCCTTTATAATAAAGCTCCTAATAGCTTCTTATTACTTTGTAGTTTAGCTTTTCTGCTTAGAGCGTCTGCTTATGCATTATCTATACCCTTAGTATGCTGAATTTTGAAATAGTATTCTGTAAGCATTTCCGCCTATTTAACCTATCTTCAGTTGAGTTCCTTTGTTATTAGGAATCCTATAAGGTTCTTATAGTCCATCTTAACTATAAATAGTTTCTCTATACCTTATAAGAATGCTCTCTATTTCTTAAATACTATAACTATACCTAACAACTCCTTGTTATAGATGTTATAGTTTAACTCTAGTGGTGTTATTTTCCAACTATAGTATGCTATTGGATGCCATGCGTCCTAGTACTTCTATAGTAAGTATACTCCTAGTGTAAAGTCTAATACGTCTATCTTAACAACCGTGTCTAACTTTAGTTAATAGATCTTGAGGACTGGCTCTTAGGTAAACAACTCTTTAAGTTCTTAGAATAGCTTCTTCTACTTACTACCCCAAATCCACGGTTCCTCTTTCTTTGTTAGCCTTATAAATGGCTTAATGCTTTTTAACCACTGTGCTATAAACCTCCTATAGTAGTTATAAAACCCTAGAAACAACCTTAACTGCATAATATTCTCTAGTTCTTACTAACTTACTATAGCTTTAACTTTCTTTGGGTCTATACTAATTTTCCCTAGTTTAATAATAAATTCTATAAAATCAGTCTTTACTGTAAAGAACTCGCATTTCTTAATTACTACTAGCATCTATTCTTCCTGTAGTTTCTTTAAGACCTATTTAATATGTTCTCTATATTCTTCCTTATTCTCTAAGTAGATAATAATGTCGTTAAAGTATACTATAATAAACTTATCTAGGTGTTCTCCTAACACACTATTAATTCGCTTCTGGAACGTTACTAGTGCGTTTATAAGCCCAAATTACATAACTAATGGTTTATATAGTCCTTCCTTTAACCTAAAGGCTGCCTTTTATTTATTACCTTCCTTAATCCTAATCTAATAGTACGCCTATCTTAGATCTATCTTTATAAAGATCTTTACGTTGCCTATCCTATCTTAGATTTCGCTAATTAAGGGTAAAGGATACCTATCCTTTCTAGTAATGCTGTTTAACTATCTATAGTCTATACATATCCTAAGTTTTCCGTTTTTCTTTAGGATAAACAGTACTAGATATCCTACTAATAACTATAATGGTCTAATATATCCCTTGCGTAAGTTCTCCTGGATAAACTCCTTAAGCACTACTAACTCCGTTTCAGTAAGCTTATAAATTGGAAAGAACTTTAAACTTATTCCCTCTTCTAATTCTATCTTATAGTCCTATGCTGCATGCTTTAACAGCTTTTCACTTTCTAGTAACTATAACTTTTTACTATACTTATGGTATCTCTTTAGTATATAACTTAAGCTTTACTTAGTCTCTTTATATATTACTCTAACTTAGTACTATACTAACTTGGTTTGCTATTGTACTTTACGCTATTAAGTATTTTTAATATTGACCTAACCTATAACCTAATTAATCTTTGGATTGTACTCCTATAACTAAGGCATTCCTAGTATCGCCTCGTCCTATTCTAATAGTAGGATATTAAAAGACATTCTAACTGGTCTTCCTTTAATAGTTAACTAAATAGGTCCTATTTTAAGATTAATAATGCCTCCTTTATAGGCTATCTAATCTCCTAAAATTGTTGTAAGTAGATATAGGTATTCTTTTTGTCTGTGTGGTAACCCTATCCTTTCCACTGCTTTTAGTAATATATGGTTCCTAGTTACTCCACTATCTACTAATACTTTAAACTGTTAATCTTGCTACTTAGCTTATAAATTTAGATATTATTCTTAAATTCCTTTAAGGGTCTAAGGCTCTAATACTAGTTCCCTCTAGTCCTATACACCTCCCCTTTTCTTAACTATTGGCTGCTAGATCCTGCCTATACTTAGTCTAACTTAGGCTAATACTTAGTTCGTTTCTTTTCCTCTATATGCCATAGATAAGTGTTCTTTAGGCACTTCTACTACTATTGTCTATCTAGGTATTCTTCCGTAAGGAATCTTCCTAGTTAAAGTATTAAGTCCCCTTAACCTTATACTTCTACTGGGTGCCATCTATATATATACTTAGCATTCCTAAACCGCTTTTCCTCTAGTGCCTAATATATCCTTACTGGGTACTTCCGGTTCTTATCTTTTGGTGCTCTATATATATTACACATATTATCCACATAAGCTATTTATAATAGTATATAATGCGCTGTATATTTTAGGTTAACTCTTAGTTTATCTTTATTTTTAAGTTTAAACCTATACCTAGTTAACCTAACTACTAGTATCTCTGCTATAGGTACTAAGATTTATTACTTACTTCTCTAGTCCCTAGATCCTTCTTCTAGGTTCCTTAATATTATAATTAACGCTCCTTTAATATGACTTATACGTTTTTCTATAATAGGTTAGTCTTAGACAACTTTTTTGTCTAGCTATATATAGAAATCTTCCTATTTGTTATTATGTCGTTGCCTATACCACTTTCCGTATAACTGGTTTAGTGTATATAGTCTATCTGTTAGAAAGTACCTTATTATCACTATATTATAACATCCTTTAGTATATCTTTTTTTAAACCTAGTTAGGATATCTAGATCCTCTTCTTATTCTAATTTATTTAACTATTTTACCCTAAGTGTCCCTGCACTTAGCCTATTAGTAACTCTTTATACGGGTGCTCTATCCCTTATATAACCTAGCATAGCTAACCTCTTGTCTAGCTTTTACTCTTACTATATAATAATTCTTGTTCTAAACTTATCTATAGTTTCTTGTTTTCTGCGTCTTGCAGCTAGATCTTTATAGTTATCTTACTTTTTAATCCTAGTATTAACTGTTTAATCTTTAGGCTAAACACTATGTTTACCTAGGATTGCTAATATTCTTATTTGTTCCCTAAACTTATAGTTCTTAAACTTGCGTCCTATACTTATTCGTTTGTTACTAAACTAAGTCACTACTCTTTCCTATTAGTTTTTATCTGTTATAGGTCCTTAGGTATGTCTTATCTTATTTTAAAAATCTTAAGCTTCTTATATCTCTTCTTAAGAATCTTAAGCCTATAGCCTTTTACCTTTATTAAGTAATAAGCTAGCACTAGTAGTTGTTTACTTACTTAGTTTCTTCTAAACATTACTTCTATTATTTTATAAAGCGATGGAAATTATATCTAATAGTGTTATAATATCCGTTACTAAACCCTATTCTATAATGGTCTTAGTTTCTACTTCTATTTTAACTTCTCTAAGGTCTGTATACTCCTAGTAAGCTGCCTTTATTGCCTTATTATTAGTAAATGCTTCGCCTATATTAAATTTATTATCCTTAATATTCGATCTATAAGCTGGTTTATTAGTTCCTCTAAACTTAGATAATAATGGCTTCTATAGCTAATAGCTTACGCCATACTTAGTATCCTTATAAATTTGGCATGCGTTGTTATAACAATACGTAAAACTGTTAATTAAATATTCTTTTATTCCTTATAGTGCACCATCGTCCCTTTGTATGTATGTGCTGTCTACTAGCCTAGTTCCTTTTACTATATAGTTACTCTAACTACCTCTATAGTCTCTGGCGAAATAACCTTGTTTTCCATAATTTATATAAGCCCCATCTTTAAACCATTTTTCTTGCTATAGAGTCCGCCTAAATGTCTTCTACTGCTAAGATCTTTGGTTTGGCCTCTACTTCTAGGTCCTTTAATTACTTAATCCTTAACCTCTAGGTTTCTATAGTTTCTTTTCCCATCTTTAGGTTTCTTTAGTACTGCTTAGGTCTATTGGCTTTACGCTATTCCATGATTTTTAACTCTATATCTATTATTGCGTACTCTGCGCCTTATATAACTATGGAACTCTGTCTTACCCTTTCTTAGCTTATTCCCTTTAATAGATCCTATTATCGATCTTTATTAACTGGTTTATTAACTCTCTTAGAGTATCCGCATCTTCTATTAGGATAATTACGTCCTAGACTTTAGCCTTAAGTCTCTATTTATACTATGCTATAAGCGCCCTATTATTCTACTTAACCTATATGGCTAGTGTTTAAAACTGTGTTGTATACTTAATTACTAAAGTGCGTTATACTAAGTTCTGAAGCTTTTGTTCCGCTGTAGTTATAGCCTTTAGGTCTCTAAATATCTATATTAGTTATTTCGTGAACCCGTTTTAACTAGTAAATATATACCATACGTCCTGGTTAGTAGTTGTTATGCTATTGGCCTGTATTTCTATAAGATATAGTTTAAACCACTTAAGTACCCTTCCTGTTAGGAATAATCCTATATAGGCTACTTAATCTAACGATATTACTAACTTCGCTCCTTCCTGTATTACCTTAAAGTGCATCTGCGTAAGGAACCCCTTAAGCTTTAACTTCTCTCCTAAGAACCATTTAATTAAAGGTAGTTTAATTTTCGCCGCTCTAATTCCATTAATGCGTTCTTTAAGTATCCTATTATTGTTTTATAAGTGATTAACTATTTCCTGTAACTGACCTTGCGTAACTACTTAAGAATCCCTATTGTCTATACTAGTATTACCTGGCCCTGAGGTTGTGGCTGCCGTCAACACTATTGTAACTAGTACTTTAGGTGGCATATTATTCGATCTTATTTAATACTATAACCTTAGTAGTAAATGTATAACAGAACCTTATAGCAGGAACTATAGTAGGTCCTATTATTAGGCTAGGTATATAGGTAAGAATAAATTAACAACGTAATAATAACTAGTAGAGTGGTTGCCTAACAGATTAACTCCAATTATATTCTAAGATTTACTATAAGGAGAGAACTATCTACGGTAGGGACTAAGGTCCTTTAAATACACAACCGTACTCCTAAGAAATCCTCTCTTGTACGTAAGGTATGTAAGGTATGTAAGGTATATAATAGACCTTATAGACCTCATAGACCTTATAGAGCATGTTACGTGACCTTGGTTACCATTTCTTGTTATATAGCTCTACCGGCTCTATCCTGGACCGTGCCTATATTAACTAACTAGCTTCCGCCGACTCTTCTCCAAGTAGTTGTAACATTGTACTTAAAGCGTCCGTAACAACTTTCACAATACTTAGAGTTTGTTTTGGGACATTCTATATAAGGGTCTAAATCCTGGCTGTTTTTCTTCTTTGAGTACAATTTTATAGTTATATAGTTAGTGTTCTACTAGCTTATTAGCTTTCTTTTATAAAAATACTTCTAGGTTATTATGGTGGCATACTAGTACTTTTATAGTAGGGTTGATGTGTTTCTTTAGTATTAAGGCCTTTTTAATATTGGCTATTATAACAGCGAAGATTATATATTTAGGTTTCTTAGCGAGTTATAATAATAGGGTAGCTCTAATTATATAGATATTTAAGGTGTTAAGCGAGCTTAAATCGTCCTTAGTTTCTTATATGGTTTCTTATTTAGGTTTAAGCTTAGTATTAGGTATAGAGTTAGTGTTAGATTTAGGTTTAGGTTCTTTAAGTATTATTTTTATAGTAGAATACTAGTTCTTCTAGTACTTTTATATATTAAGCTTAAGCTTCTACTTAGTTTGGGGTGTAATAGTTAAAGTTAGTTTATATGGTCTAGTATAATTTTTAGGTTCTTAGTAGATGTCGGTGGAAATCTTATATTAGTGAAATTTAGTGGAATTCTCAGGTAGGTAGAATTGGGTGGACTTTTTAGGTATAGGGTAGATATTAGTAGAAATTTTAGACTAGTAGATCTTAGTGGATTTTCTAGATTTTGGTTTAGGGTTTAAGTAGTAAGTTATAAAACACTTCTGCTTGTAATAGGAGGCGGTAAATAGAAGCTTAAGGTTGTCCCAATTAATAGTTACCTTATATAGCTTTATCTAGGGTTGTTTAAGGATTACTAAGTAACCTAAAGTGGTAATAAAAAGCTTAATTAGTTCTTTGTGGTTTAGGTATTAGAGTCTTAGGAATACTATATAGGTAATATAGCCTAAGATAATATATTTGCTATTAAATCCAAATATATTAATATACCGGTTAAGGGGGGTTAGAGTAAAACTATTATCTTATATAAAGATCTTGTTAATAAATCCTATACTACTAGCTTCTATATTAATTAGGACTTAAGTATTAACCTATTAATTATTCTACTAAAGATAACAATTAACGGTTATGCTGTAATCCTAAAAGTTAGAGTTTATAATATCTAAAGCATTTAATAAGATCCTAAGGTAGCGCCGTTTTAGAGAGCGACTTAGCTCCAAGACCTTCCTTTTAGAGGTAATTAGGGTGGAGTTCTTATAGTGTATTAGTTGTAGCTTTATCCTTATAAGTAGTACTTACTAGATGCAGGGCTAGAACTAGGTAAAGATTAGGGACGGTAACTAGAGGATTAATATAGTAAACGGCTACTAGTATTAGCTGTTTGTAATTTACGTTAGGGCATAGGGACGGAGTAGTAGTTAAAGAGATAGGAGCTACTTCTATACTTAAAACAGAGGCCTAGCTTAATGCGTTATTCTTATTTAAAGGACCTTAGTGGGGCGTATCCTAGGGTTCTAGTGTTAATATCTATGGCGTTAGGGTGCTTAGGCTAAGACAATAACTTAGTAAATATTTATAGGTTTGTTGTATTATATTAAGGAGCGGACTTTAGTGTTAGGCATAGTATATTATTATATTATTTATTAATAACGTTTGCGCAGGCATTAAGAGCTCTTAGTAGGTCTATACCTATTAGGGAGGTTTTTAGTTTGGGGCTTAGGGATTTAATAAGGCTATTAATTAATACGGAGTCGTTCCAGCCTATTTCTTTTACGTAATAGTTGAATTTGGAGAAGTATACTAGGAAGCTTTTTATTCCTTAAGTTATATAGTTTATCTTTCTCTAAGCAGTAGCTTAGCGGTTTAGGTCACTATATATAGCTTTAAAAAGTATAATTAGGCTTAGTACTAAGTTCGGTTAAAGAGGTTTAATAAGGTTAGCTATATCTCCTCCTAATTAACTTAGGGCGTAGCAGAGTTGGTTAGCTTTAGTTAAGTAGCGGTTAGCATTACTAGTTAGCTTATTTTTAAGCTGGCTTAGAAATAATTGGAGTTCTTATTATTTACTAGTAAATATTAGAGGGTCTAGTAGTTGTTTAAATTATTACAGTATAGTAGTTGGTTTAGGGTAAGTAACTACTATAGGTTTAGGGCTCTTGTTCCGCGTGTTTATTTCTAGAAATAGTGTTTAGTCTTAGGGCCCTAATATAGGCATCTTAAGGGTGCGGATTTCTTCTTAGAGGTCTTTAATTAATTACTAGTATTATGCTTCTTGTTTAGCTTATTATTAAGTTAAAGTAGCTTGGTTCTATATAAGGGCGTCTATAAAGGACTTCTATATTTCTGCTAATTGTTCTTAGAGTGCGGATATAATACTAACGGCTATTATAGGGGCTTTAAGGTCGTTCTATATTTTAGAGGGTAGTATATAGGGTTAACGCAATATAGTATTACGGAGTAAGCATAAGCGATAATAATATATAGCGAAGTAGATATTATTAAGCTATATATATAAACTATATAATAAAGTTAAGACGTTGCGTAAGGAAAGAAGGTAAGGAAATGGGAGAAAAGGGGTATATATTATTAACTTAGTTGCTTAGTTAATACGTATATAGGGCAGAATAGGCTTTGGGTTATAGTCCTAGCAGATCTTAGTAGAATATAGCGGAATATAGTAGAGGACGGCAAATTGCTATAGATTGCTGTTACGTAATAGTAAATTACCTTAGATTGCTATTATGTGTCTTAATTAACTAAGTCGTTAACATGGAGGTCAAGACGGTGGAAATAGGTGGACGTATATAAGGTGTTATGGAGGTGTTCTATAACAGCCTTTTAAGCAGCTGCTTAAGCTTTTTAGGCTCCTTAGGCTTCTCTATAAAATATAATTAAGGATAAAGAAGAAATAACTCCGCCACCTTGCCTATATATAGAGAGTGAGATTAATATTATTATTATTATTTATTGCTTAACGTCTGATTCGGATCCCTATTGGGCCCACACGGACTACTCTTTATATATATATAGGGAGAAAACTCTATTTAAGAAAACCCCGTAATCTATTTCCCTGCCTTTTAGGACTTGCCTATAAGGCGCCTATAAGGCGCCTATAAGTTACCTATGGTGCTCTACTACCTTACTTTTAACCTTCTTAGGAACTACTACTGCTATAACAAACCTATGGACGTGCTAGAATCGCAAACTTTACTCTATTATTATAGAGTTATTAGGGGGCGCCTAATACCCGCCCTATTACCTTTTATTACCATTTCCCTTGTAACCTGGAACTAGTTTAGTATATTTTAGCTAATAAGCTACTAGGTAACTGCCTTAAGACCTTTTTATATTAAGAGTAGTATATTATAGTTCTTTATACTAGCTACTAAGAGCATTGCTTCTTAGTTGGTATATAAGGGGTATAATAGTATTATATATTTTAGTGTCTGTCTTAGCTAGCTATATTTGTATCTTAGGCTACCTACTAGAACGCCTACCTAGTAGAGCCAATCTTTTAATCCTATTATTCCTGTTCTTAGAAGTGTTACTATTATATTTTCTACCTTTATTAGGCCTTCTTGGAGCCCTTAAGTGTTTACCCCCTATAGCGTTAACTATGCTATGGCTTAGGTTACTCTTGCCTAAGTCAGCCTCTATACCTTTAACTCCTATTACGGAGCGAGTACAAGCGACAATAATATATAGCAAAGTAGATATTATTAAGCTACGTATATAAACTATGTAATAAAGTCAAGACGTTGCGTAAGGAGAGAAGGTAAGGAAACGGGAAGAAAGGGTATATATTATTAGTTTGGTTGCTTGGTCGATATATATATAGAGCAGAATAGGATTTAAGGGGCGGTCCTAGCAGAACTTGGCAGAATTTGGTGGGCTTTGGCAGAATATGGCAGAATTTGGTGGATTCTAGTAGAATATAATAGATTGCCGTCTCGCGGTCGGTCTCTTCTTACTGCATTAGTGGAAATAGGTGGACGTATATAAGGTGTTATGGAGGTGTCCTATAATAACTCCTATATACCTCTCCAGCGCTAGTCCAACTAGTATTATATTATGGTTAATGGTTTCCTGGCGTTCTTTTATACTCTACTTTAACTTCTTTCTCTTTCTTACTATCGTCTTTGTTCGCCTTTTGCGCGTCTCCCTTTCTCCTCTATATAGGCCTAGGCCCTAATACTATACTATTCTTCTTTTACTTTCTTTACCTGTTTCTCTAGTATATCTTCCCTACTTTGGGGTTATTGGATTGTTCTCCTATAAGGCACCCTAGGGTCCCTCTATAGTTTATTTAGGCGTGTTTTAATATACTTTATAATATTAGAGTTACGTTTATTTTACGCCCTTTACATTACGGCGGCTTCAATATATAGTTATAGAGGGGGGATATTGGCTTCCTTCTTAAGGAGTGCTATAGCCGTTCGCTTATACCCACCTATTATACTCTAAAGGCATACTATTTGGACCTTTTAGAGTGGTTTAAGAAGTAATTTAGGGGGGCCCTTTTTAGTTTTACTAATAGCCTAGATACTAGATCTATATATTATAGCAGGCCAGACAACTGCTATATATAATAGGCGTAACCTCTAGAAGTATAGACCCTATATAGAATTAACAATCCTAGATAATATAATATACTATACTTAGCCCTTATAGGCTGCTTATGCTGTATATACGCTCTACTAGAGCTTATTATCTACCTATACTCCTAATACCCTTAGGCCCTAAACTAGTTAACCCCTAAAGCCTTAGATATAAATTGCATGCTAAAAATCTATAGATTAGTTATATTTTCTTATAAAATAGATTAGCTGGTATTTCTCTAGTAAGAATTAGACTCTATATCATCTTACCCATTCTATATAGGTATTATAGGCTTTCTCTAGTATTCTACAGTTCTCTGCGGCTGTTGGCCTATATATAATTAGGTTTATATTATTAATAAAGCCTATCCCCTAAGTTACCCCTTCCTTAAAGGAGTCTAGTAGGTTGCTTATAAAGAAAAGAAAGAGTATAGATAAGAGGGATAATCCTTATGGTATTTCTATTATAACTATAATAGGGGGGCTCTAGTATCTGCTAAAGACTAATAATATTTCTTTCTAGCCTATAAACCCTTAAATAAATTGTATAATCTATTCTAGGAAGCCCTTTGCCCTAAGGATATATAGGAGGTGCTTATAGGGTATATTATTATAGGCACCACTAATATCTAGGCTAAGCATTAATACTATAAAGTCCCTTCGCATCGCCTATATAGATTTAATAGTAGTAGCGAGTAGCGTAAGTGCTAATAGCGTTAAGCGGTTCTTTCTTGCCCCTATTTAGCTTTATAGTAGTAGGGTGTGTTCCTTAGCTATATTTGCTATATAGTCTGCTATTACCTTTTTTAAAATCTTACTAAGGGTATTTTCTAGGGCAATAGGGCGGTAGCTTCCTAAAATTAAGTAATTTACTTTACCTTCTTTCTATAAAACAACTATTATTATAGATCTTCTAAGTTATAAGTAGTAGCCTATAGCAAAGCATACCCTAGCTATATTTACAAGCTAGGGTGCTATAAGTAGTCTATAGGTTTTTAAGGCCTTATTTAAAATCCCATCTAGTCCTAGTACTATATTATTTAAAAGGCAGCTAATAGTTCTGGCTATATTATGGAACGCGGGCAATGGCTATAAAGTATATATATTTAGGGAGTCTACAAGACGTTACACAATCGATCGTAAGGATTGAGGGCGTAAGGAGATAATATACCCTTGCGTAGCTGACATAAGCTGTACGCGAGGTGTACGCAAAAGTATAGGGTTCTCCTATAAAGGCCCCTGTGGTTGGGTTCCGTAACACTACCCCCCCTCCTATTAAGGCGGAGCTCCGGCGACGCTGTGGTTGCTATGTATATATAGGGGAAATGCTTAGGGTATCTAAAAGAAGGAATATCGTTATAGGTATAATGGGCTTGTATAGGTGCTTCTGACTTAAAGCTTGTGGGTTGCTACTATGTGAAGGTACTGGGCTATAGAGGGGAAGGAGGCTGTTAGGGACTTGGTAAGGTGCGAGGGTGTCGCTAAGGCACTAGTAGTAAGTAAGCTAATAGCGATTTTCTATCCCAGGGATGGAAAATCCTAATTAGTTGGCTTCTCCTTAGCGTCTAGAATCTAACCAATTAGACAACTTTAACTAGCGGTTAAAGTTCCTTAATATCTCATTAGAGTAGTTACGTGACGGTAATATATAACAATTTAGCTGTAACGGCTTCTATAGGGGATTAGGTACGAAATCTCTACTTAGGCCTAGTTTCTGTAGGTTTGCATAGTGGAAATTGCTAATTAGATCTTTTACGTTTTTAAAATCTTCCTATGGTTGCTATTCTGGCTAATCTATATCAAATCCTATGTAGGTAGCTTTATAGTAGAGCCACCGTCCTTTACCTTTGCTAAAGTATTTAGAGTTGATAATTCGTTTAATGGTCCACTTCTTATAGTTCTCGTCTTCGTTCTTATCTCGGATTAGTACTAGTGGGGGTTTAGGCTATATTTATCCTAGTAGAGGGTTAGGCTGGTAAAGGTATAGTAGCTATAGGTGAAATACAGGCTATATCCCGCGGGTGGCTAAGGCAGGCGGGAGCTCTAGTTTATATATAGCTCCTCTATTAATAACTCGTTTAATCTAGTAGGGGCCAAGGTTCTTATAATTAAGTGACTTTATAGGTCTCTATATGGAGATATTGCGTGCATTTAACTATACCTAGTCGCCAATATGTATCTTAGGTGGTGGTGTTCTATAGCGGTCGGCAAAGTAAGCTTGTTTCGCTTAGGCCTAGGCTATCTCTCCTTTATAGTAGTTAAGTAGGTCTTTTATATGGTCTGTATGTTAATTAGCAAGTAGCATCTTAAGGCGTTTTCTATATAGCAGTTTCTTATTAATAGGCTCTAGTGGCTCTATACTAGATCGTGGGTGATATCCTTTATTTGCAAAGAATGGGGTAAGTCCTATAATGGCTAAGATATGGTTATTTACTATAAATTCACCTAGTAGAAGGTGGTCTACCTAGTTGTCCTAACTATAGGCGACTACCTATCGTAAGTACGCCTTTATACTAGCATTAGCGTTTTCCGGTTATCCCGCAGTTTCATAGTAAAAGGATGTAGATATCTTAATGGAGATGCTAAGGCGTTAGCAGATCCGCCTCTATACGTCAGAGTTAAATTACATGCCTTGGTCAGATATAATAGAGTCAGGTAACCTATATAGTTAGTAGACTTCGCGGAGGAAGGCATTGGCAACGTCGCTTATAGCTACGCCTTTAGTTGGGACGTAGTGGCGTTCTTTTATAAGTCGGCATATTATTATAAGGATATTCTTATAGGTTTAGCCATATCGTTTATAAGGTAGTAGGTTAATAACGAAATCTATAGCGATATCTACCCATCGTTGTATAGGTACTGGTAGAGGGTATAGCAGTCCTTAGTACTTTATATAAAATGCTTTAGTACGTTTACAGCCATAGTAGGCGCTTATAAAGCGTTTAACTAAGTCTATTATTTTGGGCCAGAAGTAGTATTGGCTAAGAAGCTTATAGGTTCCTCCTTTACCTAGGTAGCCGCTTAATTAGAGGTCGTAGGCCATTTAGATTAGTTGCCGTTGCAGGTCTTCTAAGTTAGGGATAAATAGACGGCCTCTATAATAGAGCCTGTTCTCTTTTACTTCTAAGGCTGTTATATCAATCTAGCCTAAGCTTCGGAGGTTGGTAAGTAGTGTACGGGTGCCGGCAATCTTTACGGCAATTAGTTAATGCAGTAATGGGTTAATAGGGGTGTTATATACTGCGGTAATAAGTTTATCAATTTTGGGGGGTAACTCTAGTTCTATAGTATAAAGCTAAGGGGCAGTTGGTTCTGTCTTAGGTAGTATACCTAGGGCTAAGTTTTGTGCTTTTAGGATTATTTATTATTAGAATTAATTATAAGGGTCATCTTCTAACTAAGGAAGGTCTTGCAAATGGCGTATTAGGCTATTAGGCTTAGTACCTTATACTCCTAGCCTATATATAATTTTAAAGTTAAAACCAGAGAGGAACTCGTTCTAATATACTTAACGTCGGTTTAGTTGTTTTATAGTTATAAAGTACTTAAGGTTGCAATAATCTGTAAGGACCTTAGTTGGCTAGTTAGGTTCTGCTAAAGAGAGTTCTAGTTAGAATTCCTTAAACGCTTATATAATTGTAAGGAGTTCCTTATTATAGATCTTATAGTTATATTCTTATAGTATAAGCTTAGACGAGTAGAATGCAACTAGGTAGAGGAGACTATTATTACCTATCTAGGAGAGGATGCCCGCGTTGACGTGGTCTAAGGAGTTAGTTTTAAGGTAGAGTTATTATCCTAGTATAAAGTAAGCTAGGATAGGTGCTTTAGTAAATATATCTTTTAGGTCTTAGAACGCCTTTTCGCATTTAGGTGTCCAGATAAAACATAGATATATTTTTCTTCCTTTTATAAAAAGGCCCTTTATTCGCATTATTGCTGTAAGTGGTGCTATAACACCTAAGAAGTTGTATATAAATTTCCAATAGAAGTTGGCGAAACCGAGGAAGGCTTATACATCCTTAATATAGGTAGGGGTTTACTATCTAGTAATTGTGTATACTTTTTTGGGGTCTATACGGACACCCTTAGTAGTAACAATTAGTCTAAGGTATTTTACTTCTATAACTGAGAATTCGCACTTCTTTAAATCAATATAAAGTCCTGCGTCTCTAAGGCGCTATAGGACCTTTCGAACGTGCTCAGTATGCTTAGAAGGGTCATTACTATAAATAAGTATATCGTCCAGGTATATGGAGCAGAAGTCGTTAAGGTAATCCTATAAGGCATTATTAATGTAGCTTTAGAAGCTGCCTAGGCCGTTGTATACGCCAAAAAGCATAATGGTGTATTCGAATTGGCCGAAGCGTAATACAAATGCGGTTTTCTATTTGTTACCTTCCCGTATTCAAAGGCGGTTAAAGGTGGCGATAATATCAAGTTTAGTATAGATTTTGGCTTGGCTAAGCCATTTAAGGGTCTTGTGTATAAGCGGTACGGGGTATTAGTTCTTAATTATAATAGCATTAAGTCCTCTATAGTTAACGCAGAATTAAATACCTCCTCCTAGCTTTTTAGCAAGGAGGATAGGGGCGGCTACTAGGGATATGCTAGGATGAATAAACCCTTTGTCAAGGTGCTTATTAATATACTTTTTAACAACTAGGAGTTCGTCTTTTAACATTAGGTAGAGTCTCTTATAGAACAGCGTTTTTCCTTATTCAATATTAATGGCATAGTTGTTAGGTCAATATGGGGGGAGTATATCTGCGCTCTTTTATAAGCATATGTTAATAAAGTTATGGTATCTTTTAGGGAGGAGCTTGCGGAGTTCCTTATTAGTAAGTCCTTTTTTAAGCTTTATAAACTTCTTAAAGTCTAAGGGTGAAAGTCCGTAGAGTTTTATAGGGGTATTATTTTCTAGGAGGTTAACTATATCTATCCTATTACTATAGAGGACGTGGTCCTGATCTTTATCAAGCTTATATAGTTATAATTAGGAGGCTGCGGTAACGGTCCAGCCTTTTCTACGTGCTATGCGGTAGAAGGCCGCGGCGCTTACGTAGTAGTAGTTGGTTGTAGGTAGGGTAATAAGGGTTTCCCTAGGTTAATATCCTGGGGAGTAGATAGAGGCGGCTAGGCTATACCCTAGGCAAGTCTCTCTGCAGTATTTAGAGTTAAAGGTTACTTCTCTCTTTTGCCAGTTAATGGCGGGGTTGTATTATTTAAGCCAGTTTATTCTAAGGATAATAGGGTAGTTTGTAAGTAGTATAATATAGGCCCAGAGCTCCTCCTAGTGTCCATTTATATTTAGGTAGAGTTGTGCCATATAGGTAATCTTTTATACAGTATAACTACCGTTAGCGAGTTATAGGGCGCGGGCTTTGGTAAGGGGTAAGGTAGGTAGGTTATAAGTATATATAAATTAGGTATCTATAAATTTATTAATAGCTTCGCAGTCAATTATAGAACGGGTTTTATATTATTTCTTAGCGGTAGTTCCCTCTATAGGTAAGACTATTTACTTCTGTCCTTCTATTCTTACTAAGCTATCTATTAAGTAAGCTAATATATAGATCCCTCTATTATCAGAGTATCCTAACCTGTGACTTAGGGCTAGGACTTTGCGTTTTCCGCTTCCGCGTTTAATTCTACTACTATTACTACATCTTCGTCTTGTGCGGTAGCGGCGTGTAGTAATGTATTTGGTGTCTGGGGCATAGAGTTAGGTGTTTAACGGCAGCTATTAAACCTAGCCATTGGGCAGTTTGGGCTATAGCTATAATAGCCTTCTTAACGGCATCTATAGCAACGCCTTAGCTTCTGGAGTAGCTCGCGCTCTCCGTCTAGTAGCTTCTTTAGGAAGGCTAGTATGGAGAGGTTAATATTAGGACCAGTGGTGTTGCTTAGGGTAGTAGGCGTCAGTAGTTTAGTAGGTCTAGAGGGCTTCTATAGGGAGGTCTTTGGGCGGGGGTTTATAGTAGTAATCTAATTCAGCTATTGTTTAATCTTCTATAGGGCTGCTACCATATTGTAAACGTCGTTATAGTTGTAGCTGGCGGCTGCGTGACTAAGGCGATAAGTGACTTTTTTAAGGAGATCTTCCTGGTCTTTAGTGTTATCTTAGGCGAGGACTCTGGTGTATTTTTAGAATTTAATATAGAACTTATCAAATAATTTAGTAGGACTTATCTTTAGGGCGTATAGTTTAGCTCAACTAGTAGCCACTAGGTTATAGTCGCGGTATATTTAGTCAAGGTCGTTAAGGACTTTCTAGTAGGACTGCTACTTTTAGGGACTGCTAGTCTCCTATTAAGCGAAAAGCCTATTAAACGGGATGCCCTTTGTTCGTCCAATAATGTAGCCAATCTTGATATCTTTTATAGGGAAAAGGTAGGCGCTCTAGGCCAGTTTTTTGCAGGTTTGTATCTTCCAGTAGCTGTATTCCTTGCGGTCACCCTTAAAGATTAGGGGATTAGGGTAGCGTATATTGGACCCTATAGTGGTAGTTTGGGTTCAATTGTTGTGGCTTTTATTATTACCGCTGCTATAGTAGGGGTTCCTGTTAGGTAAAGCTGCTCGGCGCTAACCTTCTGTTAAGCGTTAAGTAGGTAAGGTTGCCGGGGGCGTAGAGACTTAGGTGGCGTTATATATAGTAAAGAGGTATCTAGTATTGTTATAAATATGCTCGTTAAGCTAAGATTGTAGGTATTTAATTATACCCTCTCTCTTAGTAACTGTAGCAATAAGTATAATCTTGGCCTTCTTTAATCGTTGGACGTCGTGTTTAGACGCGCAGAGGTTGTCTTCGATCTCTTAGCGTGTATTATTAGCGAGCGCCTCACGAGCTTATAGGTCTTGGATAATATTATAATCTTGGGCAGTACGTATCTCAGCTTATATAAGCTTTAGATGGTAGTTCTATAGAAGGCGGTAGTATTTATTAGGTTCTTGTGCTACTATTTTTATAAACATCTTGGCGTCTCGTATCTTGATCTCAATGGGTGGTAGCCCTTTAGCTTATTTATCCATGGTTGTGTAGTCAATAAAGGATAAGACATTGTCAATGTCCCCCTTGTGGTTGTCGTAGTCTTTTAAGCCACTAGGCTTCCCTTTAGGGGTTAAGGCTAGGGTTAATAAATTAAATCCTCCTGGGACTAATTGGTGTCGTGGTTTTAATATAGGTATTGGGTTGTTCTTTAAGTTTGATATAGTAGCTAGTAAGGAATTTCGTCTTACTATTGTTAATTCTTTAGAAGTACAAAGTGAGGTAACTCGTGGACACGCTACTTCTGGCAGCGTCTGCGGTATCATAGAGACGTAGAATTGGTCGTAGGCTAAGCGTCAGTGAAGAAAAAGGCGCAACGTAATGTTATGGAACGCGGGCAATGGCTATAAAGTGTATGTATTCAGGGAGTCTACAAGACGTTGCGCAATCGATCGTAAGGATCGAGGGTGTAAGGAGGTGATATACCCTCGCGTAGCTGACATAAGCTGTATGTGAGGTGTACGCAAGAGCACGGGGTTCTCCTATAGAGGCCCCTGCGGTCGGGTTCCGTAATAGGCCATTTCCTCTATTATTATGTTGCTGTTAACCCTTAGGTAAGTCACTAGTGTTTTACCTATAATATTACTAAGGTCTGCTAGAGCTGGTTAGGGGAAGAACCTTTCTATAAAAATCTTTACCTTTTTATTATTATTATTAGTAGCCTATAGTTCCCCTGCTCTTTATAGGGGTAGTAGGTATAGATCTTCTGCTAGGCGCCCTACCTTTTTCTTTACCTATTTTGCTATAGCCTAAAGGCCCTTATTATAGGGGAGGCTTGGGTTAGAAGTGTGCTTATTTATAAACTATCTCTAGTTGTTCCTTACTTCTTTTTTTAGGGTATTCTTTAACTGGTTTTTTATATCTTTATATTATCTCTTGTTTTTAGGGTTGTGGCTATTTATATATTTCCTTTTTACTTATTATTAGCTAGCAATAAGGACCGCGTATTATATAGACTATATATATCGCGCGTAGGGGCCCGGTTTTAAGACTGGGTAGTGCTCTTTTAGCCTATTTTTAATCACTACCTAGATCCTTTTTAGTCTTTAGTTAATTTTCTTAGGGGTGGCTAATAAGCCTCGCTTATTTAGTATTAGGTGGATTTCTTCTAGGTCTTAAAGTTATTATTTAACTATATTAAGGAAATTGTCTATTTTAAGCTTCCTTATTACGTATCTTTTACTACTTAGTTGCGCCTTAATATCTAAATCTAGCTATATCTAGATAGGGATATAGTCTAAAGCAAGTGCCTATTTTTCTTTAGGATTGCACCTTTTAAGTCTCTAGTATAGGCCTTCGTCTATAAATATAAGGTCAATTATACTTCTAGAGGTTTCTTATTGCTATATAATTGCTTCTAGGGGGGTAGCTAGCTTAAGGCCCTAGGTATCTATAGCTCTTAATAGGCATTCTACCTATTATTTAGCAGCAATATAGATACCCCCCTACTATAGGTAGTAGAGGTTTATATCTCCTAGTAGGATAAACTTTATACCTTTAGTTTCTAGTAAGCTTATTACTAATATAATATTCTCTGTTTATAGGACCCTATTATGGGATACCTCTGTAATACCTTATACACATCTACCTGTTTCCATCGTCTCGACCTCTATGTTAACGACTTAGTTAATTAAGACACATAACAGCAATCTACAGCAATTTGCCGTCCTCTATTATATTCCGCTATATTCTGCTAAGATCTGCTAGGACTATAATCTAAAGCCTATTCCGCCCTATGTATGTGTTAACCAAGCAACTAAGTTAATAATATATACCCCTTTCCTCCTATTTCCTTACCTTCTTTTCTTACGCAACGTCTTAACTTTATTATATAGTTTATATACATAGCTTAATAATATCTACTTCGCTATATATTATTATCGCTTGTGCTTACTCCGTAATACTATATTACGTTAACCCTATATACTACCCTCTAAAATGCAGAACGACCCTAAAGCCCCTATAATAGCCGTTAGTATTATATCCGCACTCTAAAAACAATTGGCAGAAATATAAAAGTCCTTTATAAACGCCCTTATATAGAACTAAGCTATTTTAACTTAATAATAAGCCGAATAAGAAGTATAATACTAGCAATTAATTAAAGACCTCTAAAAAGAAATCCGCACTGTTAGGAATATATCACGTGTTACCGCGGCACTAGCGTGGCGAGGAGCCTTAAGCTCCTTACCCTTCCTTATTACAAGAATTAATAAGCTTTTAACTAACATCACTGTAACCTACTTAAGTAGTTGTTATTGGTGAGTTACCCTGTGTGACCAACACTAATTAGTGGTTAAATATATAGTCAACCATAAAGTAGCTAGGTTTTTAAACAGAAGAGACAGTCTCGTGCAGGGGTGCTATATGCGCTTATATAGAATAGATCCTGGCGATACTGTACTACCTTAGACTTGCGAAAAACTAGTAATAGAAGTATTACTAAGTACTAGGAGATACTAAGTTATATCTATTACGTAGAATAACCACGTTTATAAAGATTTGGTTAAGTACTTTAGGTTAGAAGTATTACTAAACCTAAAGTCCTAAGTTAACGTCCGAAACGCGTTAAAACAACCATCTTAATACCTTTAGTGTACCTTCGCAGACCGTAGGATTACAATTACTACCTAACTACACGTTAAACAACCTTTATTTCCCTTAATTTTTATCAAAACGCGTTAAACAATCTTTAATAATAGCTATTATAGCGTTAACCTACCCAAAGAAGTATGAGGACGATATTAACCCAAAGATATAGAAAACCGCCATAATTAATCCTAAAGATGTTAATCAACAAGACTTAAACAGATTCTTATTACACTATATAGCACACTATAAAGATAGCGAATACAACGATACTATGCTATGGTACTATATAAAGGAGGACTTTATTGGATGGATAAAGGAAATATAGGCTCCTATAAACAAGGATATTATATAGGACTTCCATGACTTCCTATAGGAGAATGGAGTATTTGTACCTATAGATGGGGGTGCTATTAAAGATAACATTTAGAAGCAAGGTATTAACGCAAAAAAAGAGCATAAATAGACTCCACAAAAGATTAAGCACCAACTACGCACTATAAGGAAGCTCAATTTACGATAGAACCTAAGTAATACACTATTAGAGACGCTTCTACCTCCATCTTTAACTCCCCTATATCAACCAATTCAACCTACAACTTTGACTACTGCCCTTTAGTAAGTACAAGATCCCCCTACTTTGTAATCTAATAGCCTTTAGACCCTACTGACTAGACCTATATCCCTACTATAGCCTATAATATAACTCCCATCTCCTCTATTTTAATCTTAAATTAGAGGCAGTTCTAAATTGCTTACAGAGCTTGTGAAGCTCTATTTAGATTAAGAGAAGAAGTTTAGCAGGGAATTATATAATATTCTTAATTCGAAACTATACATCTTCTATAACTATTACTAGAAGGTAGGAATAGAGTCTAATAAATACCGCAACGCCTATTTCATTATGCTTAAGGGCCAAGCTAGTACCTTCTATTATAATCATTTGGTAGGAAAAGGATACAATTTCAACCGCATAATATATAAGTTAAGATACTACTTTGAAACAGAAGAGAACAAGCAGTAGTATATATTAGAATAGAGAGAGACTACCTTTCTAAGGATTATTGCTATAAACCTAGGTATCCCTCAGCTTAATTATCTTTAAAAGCTCTTTAATTAACTTTAGATAATTTAGCGTGGTTTATCCAAATCATATTAAGAGGATTTCAGCCTATATAATTAAGTTATTAGCGTATATTAAGGCGTTAAAGAATGCAACCTTGCTCTCTTTAATCCTGCAAATACTTATAAAGGAGTGTGTGCTTAATTAAGATCTTCTATTAGCACTGCTCTACGCTCTTAAGAAGTATAATAATTTAACACCTAACTCTAACCTACTTTAATTGACCCGCCTAACTAATATAATTATAACTGGACTGATCGAATATATAGTGGCCGTAGTAGGTAATATGGTAGAGGGTACAATTAACAACTATAAGGCAAAGGTGGAGGTCCTTATAGAGGTTTATTCCAAAGTAATTATTAGAAGAAGTGCTACGTTTGTAAGAAACCAAATTGCTAGTTAACTAGGCATTCTCTTAATAAGCGAAAGGAGGTATATAATAAGTTTCGCCAGAGTGTAAGAAATGTTGGAAATTATAAGGTTACTATGGCCTACTTCTAAAGCTTCCTAGTTTAATATAAAGGCGTAGAGGATCTTAAGGGTAAGGCTAATAAGGCCGAACAGCTTCTTATAGATATAGAAATTAAGGACTACTCTCCCAACCAATACTTCACTAAGTATGGTGAGGTAGATAGTATACAAACTATTACTATTCTTAATAACCAATCTACGCTCTATGCTATTACAAAGTTAGACATCTTTAATAAGCTAAAAAAGAGTTCCACATTCTCCTTTAATAATAGATACTCAGCGAACATCTTCTATAGTATTATACCAGATATTAGAGCCGCAGGAGTATCTACAGTAGGAGAACCTTAAGTTCGAGCTCTTTAGCAGCTTAATAGCTCTGTTTAGATCAACTAATCAACGGCAGGCTAATATACAATTTGTTTTAGTAAGGGTACTATAATCTCTCTTAGCACAATTAGGGTTAAAACCCCCTTAGGGTATATTACTTTCTATATTATTCCCGCAAACACCTCGTTTCTATTTTACATCAGAGATATAGATAAATTAGGCGTTAAACTTAATAACCTTAAGAATATGCTCGTTTAGGGAGATAATTGGGTGCCTATTATGCGCAAATAGGGTCACCCCTAGTTGCTCCTCTATTAACTAGAAAAGAGCGTTGCTTAGAGCCACTTAACTAAGTCAGAGCTACATTAACTACACTATTGTTTTGGCCACCCATCCGTTCACCAATTGCTTAGGGTTCTTTAGCAAGTAGGCTATAAAGTTAAGGTTAAGGCAATTAAGCATCTTATAAAGTACTGCCATTACTGCTAAATAAACCAGAAGTCCCCTAGCCGATTTAAGTTCACCCTTAAAGATGACTACAACTTTAACTTCTATATTACCATTAACGTTATGTATCTTAGCGGTAAGCTAGTACTCTAGGTTATTAACTTTTTAACTTTCTTCTAAGCTATACGTTTCTTAAAGGATATATTAGCTAGGAACGTATAGAATACTCTTTAATTATACTAGATTAATATCTACCTAGAACCCCCTAATTAAATTATTTATAATATAGGAAAGAACTTCTTATCTATAGAGTTTTGGTAATAGGCAAAGGCAATAGCAATTAAGGTTAAGGAAGTCCCTATTAAGGCACATAATAGTATTGGAAAAGTGGAGCAATATCACGCGCTATTACGCCGCGTATATGAGATTATTTCTTCAGAACTAGAAAGCGCTAGTAAAGAGCTTATCTTGCAAATAGCTGTTAAGGCTGTTAACGATTCCGCTAGCCTAAATAGGCTTATACCTACGTTGCTAGTCTTTAGTGCCTACCCTTAAATAGCTAACAATTCTCCACTATCTCCCTCTATTATGTAACGAGCTGAGGCTATCTGTAAGGCAATAAAGGAGGTCCGACGTCTCTATACCATACGCTAGGTTAACAACGCACTAGAAATAAGAAATAGCCTAAATACCTTAACTACGCTTAATCTGCCACTCCAGTCTAAGGTACGCGTATAGCGTAAAAAGGGAGGATGGTTAGGCCTATATTAACTTATTATAATTAATAGTTAAACTTATACCATTTAGATGCCTTACGGACCTATTTAATTCCGTTTAACTATTATTAAGCCTTACTACAAAGATAACAGTTCTAAGCCTTTATAGGATGCCCTAAAAGATGCCCTAGAGAAGAACTACGATAAATATACTCTAGAAGGCGACTATAATTCTAATATAATTATAGTAGATATGCCGTAACTATAACGCAGTAGAGGTCGCCTAAAGGGATTATAAAATCGCTAATACCTTATTAATTTTAAAGAGCAATTTATTACCGCTATTAAGAATAGAGTTGAGTTATTAATGGCCTTTATAATAGCTAAGGAGAAGGCTGACTTTAAGCTCGCAAAATAACTCTAAAAGGAAGGTTATATTATAACCCCTAAAGTTCCTTTCTAAGCTTCTAATAAGCAGGAAATCAATAGTCTTATTATAAGAGGAGTCTTTAAATTTAAGAAGTATAACCCTACTAAGTTTAATAGAGTTCGCATCTTTAAGTTAAAAATGGTTAATAAGATTAAGGGCAAAGCTACTAATACCCTATTTAAGAAATTAAGGCTTGTTATCCAAGGTTATAATAATAATAGTAAGGAGATAATTCTTATATAATCTCCTATAATTTAACAAGCTAGTTAGTGAGTTATTATTACGCTAGCTCCCTCCTTAATAAAGAATAGAATAGCGGTCTATTTGTAAGATATTACTTAGGCCTACACCCAATCAAAAATGTACCTTTAGCGCTTAATATTGGCATACCTTCTAGAGCAAATTCGCCACTAATATCCTAAAGATACAATTATAGTTGTGCTTAAGCCATTATATGGAATTACAGAGGCAGGAACCTATTAGTGGGCTACTTATAGCAAGCACTATAAAGAGAAGCTTTTAATAATTACTTTTATATTTAATCCCTACTTCCTTATAACAACTATAGGAACTCTATTTGGAATTATTAGCATGCAAACTGATAATATAATTATCTTAGGAGACAACTAATTCTCAGCTCTTAAAGAAGATAAGTTAGTAAAGGTAAATCTTATAATAAAGCCAAAGGAAAAGCTTAACTTAAAAACACTATTACTCTTTAATGGATGCATCCTCTCCCTAAACAAGGATTCTATTGCTTTACGCCAGAAGGGTTAAGGCAAGAAGATTAATATTGTTAATATTAATTCTCTAAAGCAAGGATACGTGGAGTAACGCGCTTATAGAGCTTATATTATTTCTATCTGTTAACCTAAGGCTTTATTTAATCTCTCTGTTACCGCTTAATACCAGAAACTAACTAAGGATTCTTTCCTGGCAAATAAACTATCTTAATTAGGGACTACTCTATATGCCTATTAATCTTCCCACCGCTAAGCTCTTTGTATTTATTAATGGATTATTTATAAATAACAAAGATTTTAGCTCCTAGCTGGGATATAAGATTATTATTACAAACAAATCTACTAGAGAGAATAACTTTATAATCTACAGCAATCTTATCCACTAGAGCTTAACTAAGAGTAAGTATATTACTTAAAGCGTTCTAGCGTTAGAGATATATAGAATGGTTAGCGGAGTTAACATAGTAATTGTAATTGGAACTACCCTAAAAATAATTATAGATTAACTTAAACTTCCTATTATCCCTATAATCGTATATACCAACTTATATTCCCTCTATAAGTGTTTAGTTAAGCTTAGTACCACAAAGGAAAAGCGCCTTATAATTAACATTATAGCACTTTGGCAATCCTACAAGCAGCAAGAACTCTTTGAAATTTAATAGATTAATAGCCAAGACAACCCAGTAGATGTAATAACAAAGGCAAACCCAAACAAGGCTCTAGAAACGTTTGTTAACACAAACACTCTATATATACAAGTTAAAGGTTGGGTTAAAAGGGAGTAAGAGCAAGACTTTGTAATAATACTAGAGCACACTACCTACGGTATTCTGCGGACCCTAACTTCAAGCTAGCCAATTAGGATTTTCCATACCCAGTATAGAAAATCGCCATTAGCTTGCTTACACTTAGCGCCTTAGCGGCCTTAATATAATATCTATCCTAACTTCCAATAACCAATTAGGATTTTCCATCCCCGGGATAAAAAATCGCTATTGGTTCGCTTACCACTAGCGCCTTAGCGGCCCTCGCAATATGTCTTCCTACCACTTCCTAATAATTCTTTTTCGGTTTAAAGGCATTTGTGCAAGCCGTCACATATTACAATAGCAATAGTAAGTAAGGAGGATTAATATTTGTTATACTAGTCAAGCGGTATATATATATAGGTGGCAACCATAAAAGAAGAATTGCTAGTGTTGGGAATATATCACGTATCGCCGCGGCACTAGCGTGGCGAGGAGCCTTAAGCTCCTCGCCCTTCCTTATTACAAGAATCAATAAGCTTTTAACCAACATCACTATAACCTACTCGAGTAGTCGTTATTGGTAAGTCACCCTGTGTAACCAACACGCACCCTTAAGATGCCTATATTAGGGCCCTAAGACTAAACACTATCTCTAGAGATAAATACGCGGAATAAGAGCCCTAAACCTATAGTAGTTACTTACCCTAAACCGACTACTGCACCGTAACAATCTAAACAACTACTAGACCCTCTAATATTCACTAGACCCTCTAATATTCACTAGTAAATAATAAGAACTCCAATTATTCCTAAGCTGGCTTAAAAATAAGCTAACTAGTAACGCTAACTACTACCTAACTAAAGCTAACCAACTCTACTACGCCCTAAGTTAATTAGGAGGAGATATAGCTAACCTTATTAAACCTCTTTAACCGAACTTAGTACTAAGCCTAATTGTACTTCTTAAAGCTATATATAGTGACCCGAACCGCCAAGCTACTGCTTAGAGAAAGATAAACTATATAACTTAAG
>Ga0307507_10004251_pt1 | contig 25839 bp, 6 predicted proteins | sample 7_EM_MG_FD_207223 | JGI IMG/M metagenome (GOLD analysis project Ga0307507, IMG submission 207223) | Populus trichocarpa ectomycorrhiza microbial communities from riparian zone in the Pacific Northwest, United States - 7_EM | ecosystem: Host-associated > Plants > Roots > Unclassified | place...
AATTACAGATACAGACAGGTAGGCATAGACAAGTAGGCACGACAGGCAGGCACAGACAGGTAGGTACGAACAAGTAGGACGGTCAGACAGGTAGGACGGGTAGGACAGGCAGGACAGGTAGGACAGGTAGGACAGGCAGGACAGGCAGGACAGGCAGGACAGGCAGGACAGGCAGGATAGGCAGGACAGGCAGGGCAGGCAGGCAGTAGGCCTAGTTAGGAAATTAGTACATGGCCGGCGGATCATCGGGAACGCCGTTAATTGACAATTTGGAGCCTCTGCGAGAGATATCCCTTATAGCTACTATTAATTTTAAATTTTGAATTTTGAATTTTATTATTTATTTTATAATTATAAATATTGCAGCTATAGGAAATATTATATAAAATATATAAAACGTACAAAACGTATAAAATGTGCTAATGTTGCTAATATGGCCCCGGGCTAGCCCCGGGCTAGCGTAAAGAAGTGTATATGAGCAGATCAACGGATCCAGCTAAAATGACCCCAGGCCAGCCCCGGGCTAGCCCCTGGCTAGCCCCTACCACTCTCCCGTTTTCCTGACGAAGCTGCTTCTAATACTAGCTTTGCTGACGATGCTCTAACACGTTAGAGCTTATAGGGTTTCTTAATAAGCTTATTTAATAGGCCTATTACATGGCAGGCAACTAGATAAAAGGCAGTTACTAAGTCTATTATAGAGGTGGAACTCCTAGCTCTCTCACATATCGGTAGGGAGGTGGAGTATATAGTTTGGATCTTCAAAGCTATTAGATTCGATTTAGAACAGGACGTTATTATTAATTGCGTTTAGCCTCTACTCCCTAGATCCTTAACCATTAGATCCTTACTACTTTAGCTTTTATAGTTTCTTCTATTAATCCCTTTTAAATTCTTTAGTATTACTTAGGTCTATTAGCTCTGGTCCGCTATACTATAGTTTCTATTACTGCTGTCGTTGCGGTCGCTGCGTCTTATACAACTATAGGACTCTATTATAGCCTTTTCTAGCTCTCTCTTATCAATAGATCCTATTATCTACTATTTTATAATAAATTGTCTATAGTAGTTATAAAATCCTAGAAATAATCTAAGACCTATAATACTCTATATCCTTGCTTTTTTGGCTACCTTAGGAACCACTGCTGCTGTAATAAGCCTACGGACGCGCTAGTATTATAAACTTGCTCTACTACTGTAGAGTTATTAAACGGCGCCTAATGCTTACCCCTTTACCCTCTACTGCTATTTCCTTTATAACTTGGAACTGTAAGGGCGCGAAGAGGCTTTGGGGAAGATTTAAAGGAATAAATATAAATTCTATCTAATCTAAGGGTATATAGCTCTTGTAGAGTACAAGATGTTGCGTAAAGAAGAGAAAGGAATATAGGAAACGTGTAACTAAATATTTAAGGGTCTTGGCAGTAGACGCGTAGGCATAAGCGCACGCGAGTTTTAACATGTTTTAACTAAATTCCATTGTATTAGTGGAATTTAGTGAAAAACGGTGAATTACGGCGGACAATTGTGGGCAGTTGTAGATAGTTATAGATAGTTTTATAGTTATCTGTCAAGTGTTTTACCAAGACATTCCTGCTATAACTGGGCTAGTCCCGTTATAGTACCCCCCCCTTTAGCCAAAGGTCCAAACAATTTAATTTAGTTGAGAATTTATAACTTATTGCGTTATAAGCGTCATGACGTATTTTAAGTTCTTTTTAATTTTAAGTTTCCTGCTATTATGTTTCGTATCTTTGTGTTAGGTAGTAGTCGTTTACCTTTATATTATGTCCATCTAGCCAGAGCAGGCCGCAAAGGATGGTCTTTATAGAATTCTTTTACTAGGGAAGGCGCGTTAGCCTTAATCTGTTTATAGATTTCCTAGGTTTATGTATTATACTCTTCCCACTTAATAAGAAGTTTAAATTGTTTAGATTATATTTTTTATTGCATATTATTAATTAAGTTAATAAAGTACAAACCATTACCGTTATTAATAATTATGGGAGGTAGTGGTGGAATTTCGCAAGTTGTAGGATTATCTCTTAAAGGTTATAGTAAGCTTATATAAAACGTTAGGTATATTTTCATCTTAGTTAGTAGTTTAAGCTTATAGGCGTATAGGCGTAGTTTCTTTTTAATTTAGTACGGGCCTATAAACTTCTAATTAAGTTTCTTTAAGGGCTGTTAAGTCTTTAGGTTTTATATACTTAGGTAAGCTATATTACCTTTTTTAAAGTCCTATACAGAAGCTCTTCCTTTATTTATATGCCATTCTTATAACGTTTAAGCGTATATTAATTCACTTTATAATAGTTTCATTAACTACTTTATTTAATTAGCAAAGTTATATACGTTAATTAACTAGATCTATTTAATTGTAGGTCCTATTATATTAATATTAGGTTATAGTTTAAATCTAAGTTAAGGGTTTTATCCGTAGGTCGCGTAGAACAGCGTCACGCCTATTAATATATTTATTGTATTATTCGCAGTAAACTTAGCTAAAGGTAGCTATTTTTCCTAGTTATCTTATAGGTAGGAGCAGTATATTTATAAGTATTATTCCATAATCGCGTTTGCAATTTTAGTTTAACTATCTATCTTTAGATAAAATATAGTTAAAAGTTATATTTAAATACTTAATTATTTATATAGAGCTTACTAGAAGTCTAAAGCAAACTAGCTTCTATAGTTAGATATTATTAAGTTAGAAAGTCTGTGTAGCTTAAAGACGTGCTTAACGAAATATTTGGCTACTAATATTGTATTAATTGAGTCTATAGGAATAATATATTGTATTTTTATAAGGTGGTTAATAACTACTATAATATTTATAAACCTATTATTGTTAGGCAAGTTAACTATAAAGTTAATTAAAATGTTACGCTATCTTTATATTAGAATCGGTAGCGGTTAAAGTACTCCTTACTTCTTTATATAAGAGGTCTTTCTACACACACACATCCTATATACTTAAACGTATTTTTGTATATAGTTATATATTATAGGCTAGTAATATACTTGTTAAATAATCTTATAAGTTTTTATACAGCTAGGATGTCCTGCTATAGGGAAGTTGTGTACAAATTTAAGTATCTTAAATTGCAAAGGTTTGGAATTTAGAACTACTATCTTCTGTTAATAGTATAATTAATTATTTTATATTTTATATTTAGTAAGTGTAATATCTTTATACTATCGTTTTCCTATTTAAATTGCTTTTATTATATTAATTATCTATATATTGTTTTTATATTTGTATTCTATTAGCTTATTAATTTCTATTTCCTATTTATTAACTTCTAATTTATTTTTATTAAGTTCCGTATCTAGAAATATAGGATATAGTTTTTTAAAATATTTAGGGGGTAGTAAGATCTATAATTAATTTATAATCTATTTATTTAAAGCGTTTGCAGGTGGGTCCTATAACTATTATATTAATATATTAGGCTTTTAATTAAGTTTACCTAGTTAGTATATAATCTTAAAGTTAAATTATAAGAGGTATTTAGCCTAATAAATTTGGCGCTATATTAATTGTTTTATAGTTATAAAGTACTATAGATTCTTATAGTCCGTTAGCACATATATTAGGAATAATAATCCTTTAAGCTTAGAACGCCATTATTTAAAATATTTAACAATTATAAGCAGTTCCTTATTATATATTTTATAGTTTAATTTAGCAGGGACGAGCTTTTAGGAGAGAAAGGCTACTAGACATAGCTTGCCGTTCTTATTATATTGCGATAATACTCCCCCTAGTGCATAATCAGACAAGTCTGTTTTAACAGTATATTTAAGGTTAGGGTTAAAGTAAGCAAGAATTGGAGTAGTTATAAAGCAATATTTTAAGTTATTAAAAGCTTGTTTATATCTAGCGGTTTATTTAAATTTTATATTCTTCCTTATTAGGTTTACTAATAGCTAGGTAATTTCTAAAAAGTAGTTAATAAATTAATAATAGAAATTTATAAATCCTAGAAATCCTTAAATATCTTATATATTGCTAGGGCTTTTCCAGTTTATAATTATAGCAACTTTCTTAGGATCTATTTTAATTCTATTACGGGATATAATTAAGCCTAGGTATATAACTTTGGACATATAGAACTTGCATTTTTTAATATTGCATTATAGGCCCGCATCTTATAGGCGTTTAAGGACCATTTTAATGTGTTTTTAATATTCTAAAAGTAAGGACGAGTAGATTAAGATATTATTAATATACACAGTAACAAATATATTAAGGAATTTACGAAGCGTATTATTAATATATTACTAAAATATACTAGGACCGTTCTTTATGCTAAATAATATTACTAGGTATTTAAAGAGTCCCCATTATGTATAAAAAGCTATATACTTCTTATCTCCTTTATATATACGGATCTTATTAAAGGTGGCAACTATATTAAGCTTTATAAAGTACTATACCTTTACTAAATAGTTAAGCGTCTCTTAAATTAAAAGAATTAGATATTAGTTTTAAATTATAATTACGTTTAAAGCTTAATAATTAATATAGAATCTTAAGCCTCCTCCTAGCTTTTTAATAAATAGTATAGGTAGGGCGAATAGAGATTAACTAGGGCGAATAAATCCTTCTTCTAGATACTTATTAAGGTATTATCGCATTATAAGTAGTTCTTTTTGTGATATACTATATAGCGGACTAAACTTTAGTGTTATACCCAGTTTAAGTTCTATCTTAAAATCGTGCTTCTCTTAGTACGGGGCTAGTTAGTCTATAAATTGTTTTTTAAACTTATTAATTAGATTATAGTACTCTTTAGATATAAAAGGTTAAGGATTAGAATACTGTTTTAGTTCTAGTACTTTCTTAATATCTTCTATAGTTATAGCAAAGATTTTATAATCTTATCTTTTTGCTAATAAGATAAAAGGCGCGGCCTATATTATATAAATTTTAAGAGGTTTTAACGTAACATCTTTATATTCTTTACCATAACTAGCAGTTATAGATTTATTATATTAGTTTGAGGTTTATAGTAAGAGTAATTTATATTATATTAAATTTGAGTAGTTATGTGTATGTTTATAGGGCAAATAATTTTTTAAGTAATAGCTTTGGTAGTAAGTTATATAGAACTTTAGTATTTCTTTAACCCAGCTAATTAAAGGGTTATGTTGTTTTAGATATCTATATCTAAGTATTATTTTATAGTGCTTTAAGGGTGTTATAAATAGGGAAACGTATTTAAGGTATTTACCTATCCGCAATTTTATAAGAGCATAGTGCGTTATTTCACTATATATTAAGGGTTTGCCATTAAAGCCTTATAGGCCTTAGGGCTTGTTAAGTTTCTTTAAATTTAGGCGTTAAGTTTTTGCGTAGTTTGTGTTAATAAAGCCTATGCTAGTAGCTACACTGTCTATAAGGATTTATACTTCCTTCCATTTTCTAAGTATTTAAATTTCGCTAAGTATATTAAGGGAATTGTATTATATATTAGCGCTAGAAGAGCCTAGACACTTATACTCTTCTACTTTCTATCCTAAGACGCGACTTGGCCTTAGGATAATTTATTTCCCAAGTTAACTAAAGGTAAGGTACTTTATAGCGTCTAAATATAATTTATAGAACGGGTATAATTTAAGGAATAAGTATGGCTTAAAGAACGGTTATAATTTAAGAATTAGGTATAACTTAAAAATCGGGATGAACTATGGCGGACTTTTTTAAAAGGGTAAGTTTGGTAATGCTTTTAAATATATCCTTTTTTACCGCATCTAAAGCATTCTCTATTTATGGCTTAAGTTCTTTATTTATTGGTTCCCAGGGGTGTATAGGATTGAGCGGCATTAAGGTCTATAGGGTTATATATAGGGCTTTTAGGTTTTAGAGACAAATCGCGCTTTAGGGTATATACCGGTTTTATAATATTTTAAACGCGAGGTATAGTTAACTTTAGAGAACAAGTCTGTTTGTTATATTAAAGGTCCTTATTAATTCGTTAATATATTATAGCAAATTTAGATAGGTTTTTTAACAGTTCCCTACCTACTAATTAGGCTCTAATTTTATCCAAGATAGCTTATTAAAGGGCAATAACTCTAGCGGCTTTATTCTAATTTAGTTCGCTAATAAGGCCTAAAAATTCCAAAAAGAAGCTAGTAAAATCTTAGTTTCGTTATTATAGATTTTTAAGTTTAGTAACAGCTATGTATTTACGGCTAACGTTATTATATATTCATTCTAGCAGAGAGATAAAGGTTTTAAAATTAATAAAGGTGCTGTTATAAAAGAATAGATCTATAGTTTATGCAGCATCCTTACTTAAATAAGACATTCTATAGCTAACCTTACTAGCCTTAGTAGGGTATTAATTATAGTTTATTAAGAGTTTAAGACGGAGCTTAGTTACAAAGGGATATAGGTTATTTTAGTTTTTATTAAACATTAGAGAATTAGGGAGCTTTTTAGATTTTATAGTAGGTACTAGGTTCGCTATAGGTATAGGTTAAGCTACTATTACTAGTTTAGTATTTATATTTGATATATTAGGTTTAGGTACCATTATTTAAATCTTGTTTATAGGTATTGCTGTTAGGGTCTATAACGTAAATGCCTTAACATTATGGAGTTCTTTATGGAGTACTTCTATTAATTGCTAGTACTAGGCTTCTAGTGCAGCCTACTACTAAGCTAAGGCGTCCGTAAAGGCCTGTTGTATTATAGTTACTGTTTCCTAACTAGGGTTATAATACTTATAGTTATTAAAAGGGATTTAGGTTCGTTTGCTATTTTAATAATAGTTATTTTAACGCAACGTAATATAAGGGCGCGAAGAGGCTTTAGGGAAGATTTAAAGAAATAAATATAAATTTTATCTAATCTAAGAGTATATAGCTCTTGCAGAGTATAAGACGTTGCATAAAGAAGAGAAAGGAATATAGGAAACGTGTAATTAAATATTTAAGGGTCTTAGTAGTAGACGCGTAGGCATAAGCGCACGCGAGTTTTAATATGTTTTAACTAAATTCTATTACATTAGTAGAATTTAGTGGAATTTAGTGGAAAACGGTAGATTATGGCGGATAATTGCGGGTAGTTATAGATAGTTGCAGACAGTTTTACAGTTATCTGTCAAGTGTTTTACCGAGACATTCCTACTATAACTAGGCTAGTCCCGTTACAGGAACTTAGTTCTATTGGTTTTAAAGGGTTCTCTATCCCTTTAATAGGTGCTAGGATAATCTTCTATTTATTTCTCCATTTACTCTATTAGTATCTCTACGTTAAGTAATTACTATAAGACCTATTTAATATATTCTTTATATTCCTTCTCGTTGTTTAAGATAATATTCGAAATTATATTATATATTCTATTATTAATCCTTATTAAGTTAGGTCTTATATATCCCTTTCCGCTATTACTTTAGCTTCTAGGTCTCTGAATATCTATATAAGTCTAGTCTTAAACCCTTTCTATACTAAAAATATATATCTTACTTTGAGGTTTTCTATTATTAGTCTGTTCTTCTTAAATTCTCTAAGGTAAGGTTTAAATTATTTAAGTACTTGTCCTATTAGAAATAAACCTATATAAGCCACTTAATTTACTATTAATAGTAACCCAGTTCCTTTATATCTAATCTTAAGTCGTATCTATATAAGAAATCCTTAGAGTTTCGACTTAGTTCCGTTATATCGTTTAATATTTAGTATCTTAACCTTTCCTATACCTATATTATTAATCCGTTGTTTAAGTATACTATTATTAGTATTTATCTAATCGACTATTCCTTAAAGGCGGTCTATCGTAACCACTTATAAACTAGTATCCTCTATACTAATATCTCTACTCAATATTATAGGTCCTAAGGTTGTTACCTAAGTAGGTATTACTTTAGGTAGCATTGTATCGACTTACTGTATATACTGCTGACTAAGTAGTAATTATATAATAAATACTTAAGGGTTAGGCCTTAGGGTGTCTAATAATAGGCTAGGTATATAGGTTAATAATTAATAAGTCGGTTATAATGTATAGAGTAAGTGCTTAATAGATTAACTCTAATTATATTCTAAGAATTACTATAAAGAGAGAACTAACTAGGTAGGGACTATAGTCCTTTAAATATACAACCGTACTCCTAAGAAATCCCTTTATACGTAATATACGTATTATACGTATTATACGTAAGCGTACAATCCGTATACCGCGTATACTGCGTATAACATTATGTGACCTCGCTTACTATTCCTCGTCACATGGTTCCACTGGGTCTATTATAGTCCGTGCCGCGTCCACTAACTCTTCGAGCTGCGCTCTCCGTAGTTGTGACACTTGATTTATAAGGTCTGTAACAATGTCTACCTGTAAAGGACGCTAATATTAAGGAGGCTAATCTTATGAAGTAGGACTTAGATAACCTAATAGCGTATTAGCTATAGAAAGAGAAGATAAGGAAATATATAAAGAAACGGAATAAGATTTAAGCTCGCTATACTCCTACTACTTCTAATATTAAAGACAAGTACGCACGCGATTAATTATAACTTAATTAGTAACTGCCTAACTAAAATATCGACCGGCGCGGTATAGCAGGGTAAGGAGGAAGCTCCGGTAAGTATAGGAGGCGTTAAGGAAGTAAAAGCACGCCCTTAAAATAACATCCTTAACATTATAAAATATCGCGATATTGCCTATAACTAGTTAACTAGTTGATCTCAACTTAATTAATTAAAGGCCCTAATTGAATTAGTGTAGTTGCCAAGGTTTCAACTATAATTGAGTTGATTGAAATTTAGTGGACTTTCCACTCTGAGTATTGCTTCGTTTGGTAAGAAATCACTATGCCAAGGCTCGTGATAAAGGCTTATATAATATGCAGTTGAACCGGTTGAACCGATTTGAATCAATTCAATGAATCTGGAGCGCTGCTTAATAAGCCTTTAACTCAATCAACCGGATGCCTCAGTTGAGTTGAGTCGATTGATTGGCAACCCTGGTTACACCAAAACAACAAATGGCGGGACGGGCTGGAAAGCTTTCCAGCAGAGGGACTCAAAACGGAAAATCTGTTCATTTTACGGGAATGAAAATCAGCGTCATGAATCACGTGGAGTTTCTGATAAAGGGGCAGAAAGAAGGTCTTTAGTGGGAGTGATGAAACGTATGAGAATTGAATTACAGCCACTGTATATGCAAAGTCCATCTGTCAGAAGATTTCCAGATTGCTCACGATCCTATACCATGCTTGCCCTTCCCACCCTTCTCCAAATTTCCTATTGACGCCCCACAACCCAAACACCCGCGAAGTAAAGTCCACCAGACTCTTCCCAGGCCAGCAGTAACATGTATAAACACTGCCATCAATCGTCGTCGTTCCCTCTAACTCAGTCCTTAGCTCTCCCTCAGACCGGACGTGGAAATTTAAGACCTACCGAACAATCAGCAATAATCCAACCAGTAGATATAGCCCCCCAAAAGCGCAGAATGACGGTCGTATCGAAGAGCTCAGAACTGCGAAGACGCAAATCAGTACCGAGACGGGGAACTCGCATCGAGCTCCACCTGGCCCGGCCTCTCATCCCCCCTTGTGTCCGCAACTTGAGGCAACGGACCGATTTGCGCTTCCGCCTTCTGAGCCGTCTCCAATTCTCGTGTCGTCCGGCTATTCCGGGCCTGTTTTCTCGCATACCATACGCCTAGTGCTGCTAGAACGGTCGAAATGATGGTGCAGGCGACGGTGATGCCTGCGATTGCACCGCCGGAGAGTTTGTTCCCGTCGCTCACGCTGATGTTTCCGCTGTTCTGGTTGTTGTTTCCGTTGTTATTGTTGTTGTAGTTGTAGATTACCACGCCGTTTTGGGTTGTCAGGGGCGTTGCGCCGGGAGAGCTGATTGTACCGGTGTTAAGGGGGGCGGCGGTTGTTGCCGCGGGGTTTGCGGTGGCTGATGCTGGAGCTGTTGGAGCTGTGGATGGAAGCTAGTCAGCGTGGCTTACGGGAATGAAGAAGAGCAAAGGGTTGGTTTGCCTTGTGTAGGTGCTGGCGGCGTAGCAAGTGCCATAGTCTGGAGGTCGCCTGAATAAGATAGTTAACACAACTGCTATTCCAGCTCCTTGACTGCCGTAGCTTACTATTCGGATCCAAGCTCCAATCAGACATTAAAGGAGCTGGGCCCGTGCAAGTATACCCATCTCCACAGCAAGCATACATAGTCTTGCCTCCCGGCCCCTTCGCCGTCGTGAGCGTGCCGCGAGGGAAATTTGCAAATTCCTCGCAGCATATGATGTAATTGTCATCTGGAACCCACCAGCCGCCCAGAAGTGGAGTGGGACATATGGTTGGTTCAGCGTGGGCTATGAGGATGGAGCCAAAGCTGACGGTGCCTTGAAAGGCGGAAGCTAAGGTTGGTGCGGAAAGCACCGTGAGGATGAGCGTTGAGGAACGCATTATGCGGTGGGCATGGAGATTGATAGGGACAACATAGAATAAGAAGACGGGTGATATATGAACTCATGGGGAAGTGTGGTGGTGTCATTGTTAAAAGATGAAAGCTCTTCGCGTTGGCATCATGCCATGGTTACTCCAAATGCGCCAATAAGGGTGACTGCATGACCGCAGACCAAGTTAGGCATTTCCTCCCTGAGAAAATTGTTAATATCTGTCATACGATGAAAATGATAAGCAAGCCTGTCACTGAACGTGGTTCTCCTGAAAACTCGGTTCGATATTGATTGAGGAATAGAGCGGCCCGCGTCGAGTCGGTGCCCAGGGCATGTCGCTCCCACATGCCCAGCTAACCTCTTTCTCTCCTATCGAAGCTTAATCTAATGTGACATGACCTTCTGCTATATGATGAGCGGATGCTGCTCTGGTGAGGGAATTGTCGTGATCTCAGCCGCAAAGTTGTGTTCACGTGAGTTGGCGTTCTAGTGGCGCCCACTAGCAAAGCTGAACTTCCTGCAAGCAACATCCGTTCAAGAAAGCCTCCTTTTGGGAATTAGGTCACCTGAGGGAGAAAATCTACGTATTGGTTATCAGGAAATCGCCTAGAGACTAGTCTCGCTGCTCACCTTATCAGATGACTTTCTGCTCGTCCCACCATAAAACATTAACGTATAACAAGCAGAATTCGGACACCACGAAGGGTTTACGAGGATTTTCCAAAGGTGCTTCGAATTTGCTCAAGGGAGCGGACGCAGGCTTCCGTTGGAGAGAGACAGATCTGCATCGGAGGTCTCTCAATGCTAGACATTCGACTGCCTCGAAATAGAGCCGGCAGCCTCAACTAGGTGAAAAGGTTCGCCAAAGATATTCCAGCGATGAGTCCAGCAGATTCAGGCTTGGCATCCGAAGGGTGTAGAACGGTGTTCAGCTATTACGTGTTCGAGTATGGTCGCTTTTCTTGTCCAGACTCTGACGAATGTTCGTGGGAAGCAACAGCTTTACGGGAGTTAACCTTGTTTGATTCGGGTAAAATGTGCTAGCGTCTTCTTTACTGGTGGAAGATACAATCTGTCTTTATAATAGGAGTTAATTCTTGGTAGAATAATAAAGGCGAGGAGGTATGCAAGGTGTTCTGGGCCTGGAGGCCACGAAGGTTTCTGTACACCACCCTCTCGTTGTAAATGCGTGTCGATCAAGCCTTCCACTAGCCGTATGTAGATTGGTCGCAGATATCAAATGGAAATATCCGAACAACCTCAACTCGTGATCGTAGAGCTGAAGGTCAAAGGCATCGCGGTCGCATCAGGTACTCTCCTAGTAAAGTTGTAATAAGGTTCTTCTTAAATTTCTATTACTAATTAATATTTACGATACTTAACGCGTTTCTTTATATAGAAAGACTTATACGCCTCTTTAAGTGGCCTTATCCTTAATAGTAGAGTTTATGATAAAGTAGAGAGGTATTGAACTGGACGTTCGCCAGGTGCAGTGGAATTGTAGAAAGAGTCAGGTGCATATATTAAGATGTATAGAAGAAGTTGTTGCCTAGTGGTTGTAACGTGTCCTATCTATTGCTAATACTATAAAGTGGATTTTGGTGGGTTTTCCTGCTCGCTTAGCTTATTAAGTAGGTACAGCCATTTCAATAATATCGTTAACTCGCGTAGAGCCGAACGTTGCGCATCTCCCACCCTATCAAAACGATGCACCTACTATAACTCTACCAATATGGCTTTATATTTTATAAATAGGGCCTTATTTTATAGTCCTTAACTAGGACCTATTTATATAATTTAGAGTCATATTAGTAGGATTGTGTGGGGTATAATGGGGTGCTAGTTTTCGGGGCGGGGTAGCTTCAATTAGGAGTCTGTGCCACCTTGCGCATGGTGCCACCTCTCGCACACCAAAACACCAAAATTTCAAAATTTTTAAATTACCAGAACTCAACCAAGATGGGGTCAATTGAGGAGGCGATTGTAGATTTGAAATCGCAAGAACATCTAAATATCACGGCGACTGCAAAAAAGCATGGGTGTAACCGATCTACGCTCTTAAGACGCTATAACGGGATTTAGGGCTCTAAGCAGGTAGGGTACAATTCGTAACGTCTACTTACCCCAGTATAATTAAAAGCTCTTATTAAGTATATTAATCAACTTACCGAACGTGGCCTTCCTCCTATAATATTAATGGTACGGAATTTTGTAGTAGAGATTGCAGGAAGAGAGCCCGGGCCTTACTAGGTATCGCGATGGCTAAAAGCTAACTAGAACGACTTAAAAACTAGCTACCTTACTCCTATTAACGGTGTACGCAAAAAGGCCGAGTATGCCTTCTACTATAGCTTATATTTTAAGCTTTTAGAAAGGAAGATTAACAATATTATATTCTACTAGAAAATTAATATAATATAGACGAAAAAGGTTTCCTAATTGGCGCACTTATAAAAGCCAAAAGAATCTTCTCTTGGAGGGCTTTCAAAGCTAGTAGAGTTAATTATATGGTATAGGACGGCAGTAGAGAGTGGATTACCCTTATAGCCACTATTTACGCTAATAGATCGTATCTTTTACCTGGTTTAATCTATACTACTATTTCTAGTAACCTAAGATTCCTAGCTTTAAGACTTTAAGCCTAATAAGTACTTTTACTTCTTTACTTTATTACTAACTAACTAAATAAATAACGAGCTTAGATTTATATAGCTTACTAAATTATTTAATCGCGAGACTAAGTAGAAGGCCTACTAAGGGAGGGAGTAGAGGCTCCTTATTGTTAATAGGCATAGCTTTTACGTTAATATAAAGTTTCTTAACTATTATTAGCTTTACCGAATCTTTATTATAGTATACCCACCTTATTCTACTTATAGATTACAGCCTCTTGACGTCTCCCTCTTCTTACCCCTAGCTATATACTATAGCTAAGAGCTTAGGGAACGTTCGGTTGCAATCTGGAGGCCTCAGATTCAGTTCAGAATAGAGTTGATCTGGAGCTCCATTCTGATTCTGAGGCGACCGTTCGGTTGAATTTCAGTTCAACTTGACTTTAGCCACAAATTTTTGATGTTCCTCTGACCGCCCAAAAAACACGCTAAAACTAGGCGCACTTTACCATATTTAGAATCTGAACTGAGGTCTTGGCGTCAGTTCAAATCTGGAGCTTGAAGCTCCTTATTCGAACTCCAGATTGAATCTGAAGGCTTCAGATTGCACACGTCCGTGCAACCCGTAGAGCCACAGACGCGTGTTAAATCGGGAAGGAACGCGTTCTTTCTGCCGGACTTTCAGTTCAGATTTAATCTGACGCTTTTGCAACCGAACGTTTCCTTAATAACTTCCTTAATAATTGCTAAGGATTAACACGCCTTAGTAAGAAAGACTTCTTCCGCCTCTTCTGGCCAGCCTTTAGGAAAGCCTTTTTACTAGGAAATATATAAAGTAGATAGAAAAAGATAGGACTATACCTATTTGAGCCAGAGGTCGTTTTAGCTCGATATAAGATAGAAAAGTCCTATATAGAGGAGTAGCCTTCTTTTAGCGAGTCTACTCACTTAGCTCTTTTAGCTAGTGATTAGAGGAAGATAGAGAGGCTCCTTAAAGAGGTAGTTACTAATATATTTAATAAGCGCGCTCATAAGCTTAATAACACTATATAGGACCTTGCAACCTTAAATATTATATTATAATATAGGGTCGTTGGCTACGAATGGGCTCTTAAGAAGAAGAAGAAGAAGCGTAAGCGTATAAAGCCTCTATTTCGTAAGCTTGCCCTTTTTAAGGATAGTAGTGCTATATTCTTTAGCCCCTATAAGATTTAATAAGCTTATAACCTCTGGAAGGAAGAAGAGGAAGCTAAGGATTATAAATAAGCTCTTAAAGTTAATAAAAAGCTTTAACGCCAACTATAAAAGGAAGAGAAGAGGCGTTTAATTAATTAACGAAAGGTACAACGAGTACAGGATAAGATAACCCGAGAGAGAGAAGCTAAGGCTAGGAAGCTTGCTATGCAGAAAGCTAAACAAGCTAAACAAGCTAAGAGGCAATTGTAACGCGATATAGTCCTTACTTAGAGGTTAAAGAAGGCTTAAACGAATACTATATTGGCTTCAGAAAGGGTAGATTTAACGGCTGTAGATAGTGGAGAAGTTTAAATGGTTAATTTAGCTAGTGAACGCCCTTGGCGGCAGAAAAAGCTTCTACTTAGATTCTAAGATTACAATATATAGCTAGCTACATTTACCGACTCCCAAAGGCTGTTACACTAAGAATTTAGTAGATTTGATTAAATTCTAGGCTTTCTGCAGCCTTATTTAAACAATTGATTTTGGTGGTTAAGACCATGCGCGAGGTGGTACTATGCGTAAGATGGCACGGACTCCTAGTTAGCGCAGAGCCTTAATTTAAGTCTCTATAGCTCTAGGCTCTTCTTCTTCCTCTGCCAAATTATACCTAAATACGAAATTCCTTGTATAAATTAATATATCCCTTCCTAAATTAGGTTCTTGTAAAGCCGAAGACTCTATATAAAAGCTATATAAGACGTTAAATTGGGCGTTAAGCTATCAATTCGCAAAGCCTCTGACGTTTGCGTACTACCTCCCTCTACTATTGCGTATCGCCTTGCTAGGCGTCTCCCTTAATACCTAGCTTATAAAACGCTACTATATCCTTATTAGGAGGATTAAATTATTAAATAGATATACGAATATTAGTCTTAAGGCCTTGCGATAAAGGTTAATATACTTCCTATAATGGCGAGCTCGTTCTTAGCAGAAGATAGAGTAGTAGGCAAATATTAGGGGGGGGGGATTTCTATAACGCCATGGGCTCTATACTATTATAAGTCGTTAATTAGATTATTAAAGGGTCTAGAATAATAATTTAGTTATTATTAATAATTAGTTTAAGTTCTTTCGAAGCGTATAAGATAAATATTTAATTAAGTACTTAAAATTTATATATAACTTTGACGAGAAGGGGGTTATACTAGGCCTTATAGCGATAGCTCGAATAATTGTCTCTAGTAGGAATAGTAGTGTCGGGAATGAGGCAAGTGGTCGTTACGTGTTATCACGTGCCGCCGCGGCACTAGCGCGGGGAGGAGCCTTACGCTCCTCGCCCTCCCTTATTCCAATAAATAAGCTTTATTAACCAACATCACTATAACCTACTCGAGTAGTCGTTATTGGTGAGTCACCCTGTGTGACTAATACTAATTAGTGGTTAAATACACAGTCAACTATAGACCAGCTAGGTTTTCGAACAGAAGAGACAGTTTTGTATAGGGGTGCCATATACGCTTATATGGAATGGATCCCAGCAATACTGTACTATCTTAGACTTGCGGAAAACTAGTAATAAAAGTGTTACTAAGTACTAGGAGATACCAAGTTGCGTCTATTATATAGAACAACCACGTTTATAAAGATTTGGTTAAGTACTTTAGGTCAAAAGTGTTACTAAACCTAGGGTCCCAAGTCAACGTCTAAAATACGTTAAAACAACCATTTTAATACCTTTGGTGTACCTTCGTAGACTATAGGATTATAATTACTACCTAACTATACGTTAAATAACCTTTATTTCCCTTAATTTTTATTAAAACGCGTTAAACAATCTTTAATAATAGCTATTATAGCGTTAACCTACCTAAAGAAGTATAAGGACGATATTAACCTAGAGATATAGAAAACCGCTATAATTAATCTTAAAGATGTTAATTAACAAGACTTAAATGGATTCTTATTACACTATATAGCATACTACAAAGACAGCGAATACAACGACACCATGCTATGGTACTATATAAAGGAGGACTTTATTAGATGGATAAAGGAAACATAGGCTCCTATAAATAAGGATATTATATAGGACTTCTATAACTTCCTATAGGAGAATAGAGTGTTCATACCTATAGATGGGGGTGCTATTAGAGATAACATTCAGGAGCAAGTTATTAACGTAAAAGAAGAGCACAAATAGACTCTATAAGAGATTAAGCACTAACTACGCACTATAAGGAAGCTTAATTCACGATAGAACCCAAGCAATATACTATTAGAGACGCTTCTACCTCCGTCTTTAACTCCCCTGTATCAACCAATTCAACCCACAACTTTAACTACTGCCCTTTGGTAAGTATAAGATCCCCCTACTTTATAATCTAACAGCCTTTAGACCCTACCGACTAGACCTACGTCCCTACTGCAGCCTACAATATAACTCCCACCTCCTCCATCTCAATCTTAAATTGGAGGTAGTTTAAAATTGCTTATAGAGCTTGCGAAGCTCTATTTAGATTAGGAGAAGAAGTTTGGTAGGGAATTATATAATGTTTTTAATTCAAAACTACGCATCTTCTATAACTGTTGCTAGAAGGTAGGAATAGAGTCTAATAAATACCACAACACCTATTCCGTTATGCTTAAGGGCCAAGCTAGTACCTTCTATTATAATCGTTTGGCAGGAAAAGGATATGATTTCGACCGCATAATATATAAGTTAAGATGTCACTTCAAAACAGAAGAAAATAAGCAGCAGTATATATTAGAATGGAGAGAGACTACCTTTCTAAGAATTATTACTATAAACCTAGGTGTCCCTTAGCTTAATTATCTTTAAAAGCTCTTTAATTAACTTTAGATAATTTAGTATGGTTTATCCAAATCATATTAAGAGGATTTTAGCCTATGTAATTAAGTTATTAGCGTATACTAAGGCGTTAAAGAATGCAACCTTACTCTCTTTAATCCTGTAAATACTTATAAAGGAGTGTGTGCTTAATTAAGATCTTCTATTGGCACCGCTCTATGCTCTTAAGAAGTACAGCAATTTAATACCTAACTCTAACCTACTTCGATCGACCCGCCTAATTAATATAATCACAACTAGACTGATCGAACATATAGTAGCCGTAGTAGGCAATACGGTAGAGGGTACAATTAATAACTATAAGGTAAAGGTAGAGGTCCTTATAGAGGTTTATTCCGAAGTAATTACTAGAAAAAGTGCTATATTTATAAGAAACCGAATTGCTGGTTAACTAGGCATTCTCTTAATAAACAAAAGAAGGCATATAATAAGTTTCGCCAGAGTATAAAAAACGTTAGAAATTATAAGGTTATTATAGCTTACTTCTAAAGCTTCCTGGTTTAATATGAAGGCGTAAAAGATCTTAAGGGTAAGGTTAATAAGGCCAAACAGCTCCTTATAGATATGGAAATTAAGGACTACTCTCCTAACTAATACTTCACTAAGTATAGTAAGGTAAATGGTATATAAACCATCGCTGTTCTAAATAACTAATCTACGCTCCACTCTATTACGAAGTCGGATATCTTTAATAAGCTAAAGGAGAGTTTTACGTTCTCCTTTAATAATAGATACTCGGCGAACGTCTTCTATAGTATTATGCTAGACACTAGAGCCGTAGGAGTATCTATAGTAGGAGAACCTTAAGTTCGAGCCTTTTAGCAGCTTGATAGCTCTGTCTAGATTAACTATTTAACGGCAGGCTAACACACAATTTGTTTTGGCAAGGGTACTATAATCTCTCTTAGCATAATTAGGGTCTAAACCCCCTTAGGGTATATTACTTTCCATATTGTCCCTACAAACACCCCATTCCTATTTTGTATTAGAGATATGGACAAATTAAGCGTTAAGCTTAATAACCTTAAGAATGTACTTATTTAGGGAGATAATTAGGTGCCTATTATACGCAAGTGGGGTTACCACTAGTTGCTCCTTTATTAACTAGAAAAGAGTGTTGCTTAGAGCCATTTAACTAAGTTAGAGTTACATTAACTATACTATTATTTTAGCCACCTATTTGTTTACTAATTGCTTAGGGTTCTTTAGCGAGCAGGCTATAAAGTTAAGGTTAAGGCAATTAAGCATCTTATAAAGTACTACTATTACTGCTAAATAAACTAGAAGTCCCCTAGCCGATTTAAGTTTACCCTTAAAGATAACTATAACTTCAACTTCTGTATTATCGTTAATGTTATATATCTTAGCGGCAAGCTAGTACTCTAAATTATTAACTTCTTAACCTCCTTCTAAGCCGCACGCTTCTTAAAGGATATATTAGCTAAAAACGTATAGAATACCCTTTAATTATACTAGATTAATATCTACCTAGAACCCCCTAATTAAATCGTCTATAATATAGGAAAGAACTTTTTATCTATAAAGTTTCGATAATAGACAAAGGCAATGGCAATTAAGGTTAAGGAAGTCCCTATTAAGGCATATAATAGCGTTAGAAAAGTGGAACGATATTACACACCATTATACTATATATATAAGATTATCTCTTTGGAACTAGAGGATGCTAGTAAAAAACTTACCTTATAAATAGCTATTAAAGCTGTTAACGATTCCACTGGCCTGGATAGACTTATACCCATACTGCTAGTCTTTAGCGCCTACCCTTAAATAACTAATAATTCTCCACTATCTCCCTCCGTTATGCAACGAGCTGAGGCTATTTATAAGGTAATAAAGGAGGTCCGATATCTCTACGCTACACGTTAGGTCAACGACGCACTAGGAATAAGAAATGGCCTAAATACCTTAACTATGCTTAATCTGCCACTCCAGTCTAAGGTACGCGTATGGCGTGAAAAGGGAGGGTAGTCAGGCCTATATTAACTTATTATAATTAATAGTTAAACTTGTACTATTTAGATGCCTTACGGACCTACTTAATTCCGTTTAACTGTTATTAAGCCTTACTATAAAGATAACAGTTCTGAACCTTTGTAGGATACTATAGAAGATGCCCTAGAGAAGAGCTATAATTAATAAGCTCTAGAAGGCAACCACAATTCTAATATAATTATAGTAGATACGCCGTAACTATAACGCGGTAGAGGTCGCCTAAAAGGATTATAAAATTGCTAATATCTTATTAATTTCAAAGAGCAATTTATTGCCGCTATTAAGAATAGAGTTAAGCTATTAATGGCCTTTATAATAGCTAAGGAGAAGGCTGACTTTGAACTCGCAAAACAGCTCTAAAAGGAAGGTTATATTATAACCCTAAGAGCTCCTTTCTAAGTATCTAATAAGCAGGAGATCGATGGCTTTATTATAAGAGAAGTCTTTAAATTTAAGAAGTATAACCCTACTAAGTTTAACAAAGTTTGCATCTTTAAGTCAAGAATGGTTAATAAGATTAAAGGTAAAGCTACTAACGCCCTATTTAAGAAATTAAGGCTTGTCATCCAAGGTTATAATAATAATGGTAAAGAGGTAATTCTTATATAATTTCCTATAATTTAACAAGCTAGTTAGCGAGTTATTATTGCGCTAGCTCCCTCCTTAATAAAGAATGGAATAGCGGTCTATTTGCGAGATATTATTTAGGCCTACACCTAATTAGAGACGCACCTTTAGCGCTTAATATTAGCATACCTTCCAGAGCAAATTCGCTACTAATATCCCAAAGATACGATCATAGTTGTACTTAAGCCATTATATAGAATCACAGAGGCAGGAACTTATTGGTGGGCTACCTATAGTAAGCACCACAAAGAGAAACTTTTAATAACTACTTCTATATTTAATCTATGCTTCCTTATTATAACCATAGGAACCCTATTCGGAATCATCGGCATGCAAACTAATAATATAATTATCTTAAGAGACGACCAATTTTCAGCTCTTAAAGAAGATAAGCTAGTAAAGGCAAATCTTATAGCAAAGCTAAAGGAAAAGCTTAATTTAATAATACTATTACTTTTTAATAAATGCATCCTCTCCCTAAATAAGGATTCTATTGCTTTACGCCAGAAGGGTTAAGGTAAGAAGATCAATATTATTAACGTCAACTCTCTAAAACAAGAATACGTGGAGCAACGCGCTTACGGAGCTTATATTACTTCTATTTATTAACCTAAGGCTTTATTTGATCTCTCTATTGCTGCCTAATACCAGAAACCAACTAAGGATAATATTCTTGCCCTAAATAAGCGTCTCTCCTGGTAAATAAACTATCTTGATTGGGGACTACTCTATATGCCTATTAATCTTCCCACCGCTAAGCTCTTTGTATTTGTTAATAGATCGTTTATAAACAATAAAGATTTTAGCTCCTAGCTAGGATATAAAATTATTATTATAAACAAATCTACTAGAGAGAATAACTTTATAATCCACAGCAATTTTATCTATTGGAGCTTAACTAAGAGTAAGCACATTACTTAAAGCGTTCTAGCGTTAGAGATATATAAAATAGTTAGCAGAGTTAATATAGCAATTGCAATTAAAACTACCCCAAAAATAATTATAGATTAACTCAGACTTCTTATTATCCCTATAGTTATGTGTACCGACTTATACTCCCTTTATAAGTGTTTAGTTAAGCTTAGTACCACAAAGGAGAAGCGCCTTATAATCGACATTATAGCACTTCGGCAATTCTATAAACGGCAAAAACTCTTTAAGATTTAATAGATTAATGGCTAAGATAACCTAGCAGATATAATAACGAAGGCAAACCTAAACAAGGCTCTAGAAACATTCGTTAATACAAATACTCTATATATATAGGTTAAAGGTTGGGTTAAAAGGAAGTAAGAATATAACGCTCTATAGACCCTAATTTTAACCAGCTAATTAGGATTTTCTATACCTGGTATAGAAAATCGCTATTGGCTCGCTTACTACTAGCGCCTTGGCGGCCCTAATATGACGCCTACCTAAGTAAAAAGCACCACGTGCTAAAAGGCAAACTTTAGGACAGCGAGACTTATATTACAACAGCAATAGTAAGTAAGGAGGATTGGTATTTGTTCCGCTAGCCAAGCAATATATATATATAGACGACAACCACAAAAGAAGAGTTGCTAGTGTCGGGAATAAGGCAAGTGGTTGTTACGTATTATTACGTGCCGCCGCGGCACTAGCGCGGGGAGGAGCCTTACGCTCCTCACCCTCCCTCATTCCAATAAATAAGCTTTATTAACCAACATCACTGTAACCTACTCGAGTAGTCGTTATTGGTGAGTCACCCTATGTGACCAACAAGTAGGGAGAGGTTAAAGAATTGGACTGTTTAATAACTAGGATTACAAGAGTTAGTCTCTATTATAGAGATAATTACCGCCGACAGCTCTTACCTACCTCCGTTCTTAATTTAGAAGGGGCAGTAATACTAGGAGACTTAGTATTAAATTACTAAGCACGATAAGCACCTTTGCGGGTACGCCTATATAACCTTAACCAATGGCTAAACGGACGGCTTGTTAGGTCTATATTATATTAAATACTACAATAAATATATAAGATAACTTATAGAGGACACTAAAGGTAATATTTAAAGCTATTATATGCTTCTAATAGATAATTATTTAAGCTATCTTACCTAGTAGTTTATCTAGTATATACTATTGTATAAGATCGTCCTAGTAGCTCTCCTACCTTATTTGACGCATAAGCTTTAGCCACTAGATATAGGCTGTTTTAGACCCCTTTAACACTACTATGGTGTAGAAGTAGATAACTTCTGTTAATATGGCCATATAGGGGTAAATAAAGAGTATTTTATAATACTCTACCCAGTAGCGCGCGTAAAGGCGTTTACCTATAAGACGATTTATAACGCCTAGAAAGCCATAGGTCTTCTACTATATAATCCTACCGCTGTCTTAAGGACTCTACTATATATAGGGTCCTCCGCAGCCCTAGAAATAAATTAATTGATTATAAATATTAATTCTTAAACGCTAAGGATACTTAAAACGATATAGGACCTTTAATCTCTACGAAATTAGATTGCCGAATTAGCTACTAAGCGACTAGACGGTATGCTTAAATCTCCCGTTTAACGACGCCTTAAAAAGCTATTTAAAGCTGCGGTAGGCTTTACAACTAATACGTATATATAGAGAGAAAAGAATAAGAAGTTTTAAGCGTTTAAAATAGATAAGAAAAGTAGCAGGAGACTCCTTAGTAAGGGTAGAGTCCTTACCTAGGAGGACGTCGATAAATTAAAGGTAGAAGATCTAGAAAAATAAGAGCTTACTACTTAGAAGTTAGCTTAAAAGGAGTATAAGGAAGGGGCCTCTCTACTAGAGCTCGACGTTACTTTATATACTAGATCGGTATTAAACCCTAGCAAATGTAATTAAGATTAAGCAGCCTTTGCGCACGTCTTTTGGTATAATCCTTAGCCTATAGAGGATTTTAGTAATAGACTGATCTAAAAGGGAGCTTTAGAAGAGTATAGTAGTAAGCTATTTAATTGGCTAACGCTAAGTATAATATTACGCCTATAACATACCCGGAAGCTTCTAAGCCGTTTTCTTCTATAATAAAAAGCGTAGTCGCTTTAATTTAGGCTATTTGGATTTAGAATATAGGCGTTGTTGGTTTTACTATTAATATAAATGTATATGGGTGCGTATGTCTTGCTTGGGGGGGTGTCTCGCTTAGGGGGGTAGCACGTTATTATTGAAATGGCTGTATTGGCCCGCTTAGCCGCACGGCCCGCCCACTCGCACACACCAATACCAAAATATCACCAATTTTAACAATTAATTACTCCACCAAAATAGGTGATCTTTTAGCGCTATAAAATGTTTTGGCTAATCTATATCTTTAAAAACATTATAATATATCTAAGATAGCCTAAAGACTCGGCGTTAAGCAATTAAAGTTGTTAAAACACTAGCGTAATATTTAGGCATTAATAAAAGAGTATTATAAATCTTAAAGCTATATAACCAACAAATAGGCTTAAAGCTTTATAAATTATATAAATCTATTTCTAAATCAAAGGATTCCTCTTATACCACTAATAGTTAAATATTTCATTAAGAATATTACTAAAATTAATGTTAAAAAGAACTATATAAAAGCAATAATATTCAGCGAAATTGGTTTTAAAATAATAAACCTAAACAGTAGCTGTAGGTAACACAAGGTGATATCACGTAGCTACGGTTCGTAGATAGTATGATAATTGTTCGATTGTTTTCTTCTAATGAGGAAGGGCGAGGAGCTTAGGGCTCCTCGCCACGCTAGTGTCGCGGCGACACGTGACCACGTAACCACACGTAATATATTCCCGACACTGGCAATTCTTCTTTTGTGGGTTGCCTGTGTGACTATGCCGTTCTAACCGCTTAACTAGTGTAACAGATATTAATCCTTTTTACTTACTATTGCCATTGTAATATAAGTCTCGCTGTCCCAAATTTACTAAAGAAATGGTGGTTAACCAAGTAGTAAACCTTAAACTATTATAACCTTAAATTGCCTTTTAGTACGTGATACTTTCTTACTAGGAAATCCTGGGTAGATTAACCAGGGAACTATGTTATTAAAATAGAGTTATGGAGCTTGTTAATATCTGGCTCCATTCTAGAATCCACCGCCACTAGATCCTCTACAAGAGCCTCCTCCGCGGTAGCTAGAGCCTTTGCGTCTATTATAGCTGCCACGGCCTTATCTATACCCACTTTATCCGTAGGAGCAATCAGTGCAGTACTAGCCGTTATTATAACTGTTGTATTCGCCGTAATTAAGCTCCTACTAAGGGTAGTTATTAAAGTAGAATTGCTGTGCCTTATAAGAGCGAATAGTGGTACTAATTACAGATCTTAAGTTATCTAATTTTCCAGTGATCTTGCTGTAATAGAAGCTACTGGTATAATCTTTAAGCGTGACCGAAAATGCACTATAGTGTTAAATTGGTAGATACTAGGGAACTGAAGACAAAGGTTATTGCGGAGGTTATTGCGGAGATTGCTACGGAGATTGCTGCGGAGATTGCTATGGAGGTTGCTACGGAGGTTCTTGTCGAGCTTGCTACTAGTAGGTTAGGATATTATTTATAGATCTGGCTTGTTATGCCGGTTATCTAGTCGCGGTAGGGGTTAGAGGAAATATCTTGGCGCTTAAGTTAAACGAGGTTGAGAATCTCTAGTAGGACGGAGCTTAAGGTATAGGTTAAGATATAGCAGCCTAAGGAACTTAAGGCTGAGGAACTTAAGGTGTTTTATAGCCTAAGGTTATCTATAGTGGTTCTTATGGAGCTTGCTGCTAAGATTGCCGCGGAGATTCTTGCGGAGGTTACTACGGAGGTTAAAGCGTCTCTAGTAGTACAGCAATTGGGACAACTGGTAGTGCAGCAGTTGGAATAGCTAGTAGAATTAGCGGAGCAGCTAGTAGTCAGGCTGGAGATGCTTATATAGCTAGTAGGGGACTATAGAAAGGTGTTAATTGTGGCTATTCGTTGTTAGGATTCTATTAAGAGTTAAACTTCTTTATAGTGCGTATTTGGTGCTTAATCTCTTATAAAGTCCATTTGTGCTCTTTCTTTATATTAAGGACCTGCTCATAAATATTATCTCTAATAATGCCCCCATCTATAGGGACAAATACTCCATTTTCTTAAAGGAAGTCTTGAAATTTTTAAACAATATTAACATTACCAAGTGCCTAGGTGTTAACGGTCCATCCTATAAAATCCTCCCTAAAATATTCCTATAGTTGTATATCGGCGTAGTGTCTACTTTGGTAAAATAGAATATGGTGTAGAAGAAAGCCATTAACTTATTTTGCGGTATAGGTTGTTATATTAAAAACGGGAAATTCGTCCTAATTTTCATTAATAAGTTTTGCGTACGTGGCTACCCCTAGTGGTAAGGAGTCTCTCTAGTCATTAGCCATGTTTTCAAAGGAAGGGAAGTGTTATAGGGTTATAGAAGAGGAGGTGTTATTGGTATAGGGATTATCAATTATCGTTTAGTACGCGTTTAGACAAGAATCTGCGATTATAGGGCTTAGGACTAGTTCTGGCCTTAAATTGCAAAGACTCGTAAAGCGTGTTGTTCTGCGTAATAGACGTAAGAATCTGTAATTTAGGAAAGGCTTAGGACTAGTTCTGGCCTTTAAATCCTTAGATTCGTAGAAGAGTTCTATTTAAGGTTTAGGACTAGTTCTAACCTTAAAAGACAGCTTCCTCTAGCACGAGTAGCACTGGTATAGTGGCTTATCTCTTCTTGGTGAAATACCTAGCTATTCTATAGTATAATAGTGAAGTTAACCACTAATCAGTGTAGGTAACATAAGGTGATATCACGTAGCTACGGTTTGTAGATAGTATGATAATTGTTTAATTGTTTTCTTCTGATAAGGAAGGGCGAGGAGCTTAAGGCTCCTTGCCACGCTAGTGTCGCGGCGACACGTGACCACGTAACCATACGTAATATATTCCCGACAGTAGCCTACTCTTTTTATTATTTTAAAATATAAGTAAACTAATAACGTATTTCACGGGTAAGCTGGTCAAACGGGTAAGCTGATTACTTCAAAAACACACCAAAAAATGGAAAAATCACACTTTAATATCTTAACAACCACTTAATAATAAATTTTAATAATTTAAATT
>Ga0307507_10004252_pt1 | contig 25837 bp, 9 predicted proteins | sample 7_EM_MG_FD_207223 | JGI IMG/M metagenome (GOLD analysis project Ga0307507, IMG submission 207223) | Populus trichocarpa ectomycorrhiza microbial communities from riparian zone in the Pacific Northwest, United States - 7_EM | ecosystem: Host-associated > Plants > Roots > Unclassified | place...
CCTAGGGCTAAGTTTCGTGCTTTTAGGATTATTTGTTATTAGAATTAATTATAAGGGTTATCTTCTAACTAAGAAAGGTCTTACAAACGGCGTATTAGGCTATTAGGCTTAGTACCTTATACTCCTAACCTATATATAATTTTGAAGTTAAAACCGGAGAGGAACTCATTCCAACGTGCTTAGCATTGGTTTAGTTGTTTTATAGTTATAAAGTACTTAAGGTTGCAATAATCTATAAGGACCTTAGTTGGCTGGTCAGGTTCTGCTAAGGAGAGTTCCAGTTAGAATTCCTTAAATACTTATATAATTGCGAGGAGTTCCTTATTATAGATCTTATAGTTACATTCTTATAGTATAAGCTTAGACAAGTAGAATGCAACTAGGTAGAGGAGACTATTATTACCTATCTAGGAAAAGACGCCTATATTAATATGGTCTAAGGAGTTAGTCTTAAGATAGAGTTATCGTCCTAGTATAAAGTAAGCTAGGATAGGTGCTTTAGTAAACGCATCTTTTAAGTCTTGGAACGCCTTTTTGCATTTAGGCGTCCAGATAAAACATAGATGTGTTTTTCTTTCTTTTATAAAAAGGCCCTTTATTTGCATTATTGCTATAAATGGTGCTATAACACCTAAGAAGTTATATATAAATTTCCAATAGAAGTTAACAAAACTAAGGAAGGCTTGTATGTCCTTAATACAGGTAGGGGTTTACCATCTAGTAATTGTGCATACTTTTTTAGGGTCTATATAGACACCCTTAGTAGTAACAATTAGTCTAAGGTATTTTACTTCTGTGACTAAGAATTCATACTTCTTTAAATTAATGTAAAGTCCTACGTCTCTAAGGCACTGTAGGACCTTTTAAATGTGCTTAGTATACTTAGAAGGGTTATCGCTATAAATAAGTATATTGTCTAAATACGCGGAGCAGAAGTTGTTAAGGTAGTCCTATAAGGCATTATTAATATAGCTTTAGAAGCTACCTAGGCCGTTATATACGCCAAAAGGCATAACGGTATATTTAAATTAGCCAAAGCGTGATGCAAATGCGGTTTTCCATTTATTACCTTCCCATATTCGGAGGCGGTTAAAGGCGGCAATAATATTAAGTTTAGTATAGATTTTAACTTAGCTAAGCCATTTAAGGGTCTCGCGTATAAGCGGTATAAGGTATTAGTTCTTAATTATAATAGCATTAAGTCCTCTATAGTTAACGCAGAATTAAATACCTCCTCTTAGCTTTTTAGCAAGGAGGATAGAAGTAGCTGCTGAGGATATACTAGGACAAATAAACCCTTTATTAAGGTGCTCATTAATATACTTTTTAATAACTAAGAGTTCATCTTTTAATATTAGGTAGGGTCTCTTATAGGGCGGCGTTTTTTCTTATTTAATATTAATAGCATAGTCGTTAGGTTAATATAGGGGGAGTATATCTGCGCTCTTTTATAAGCATATGTTAATAAAGTTATAGTATCTCTTAGGGAGGAGCTTACGGAGTTCCTTATTAGTAAGTCCTTTTTTAAGCTTTATAAACTTCTTAAAGTCTAAGGGTAAAAGTCCGTAGAGTTCTATAGGGGCATTATTTTCTAAGAGGTTAACTATATCTATCTTATTACTATAGAGGACGTAGTCCTAATCTTTATTAAGCTTATATAGTTGTAATTAGGAGGCTATAGCAATAGTCCAGCCTTTCCTATATACTATGCGGTAGAAGGCCGCAGCGCTTACATAGTGGTAGTTAGTTGTAGATGGGATAATAAGGGTTTCCTTAGGTTGATATCCTAGGGAGTAGATAGAGGCGGCTAGGCCATACCCTAGGCAAGTCTCTCTACAGTATTTAGAGTTAAAGGTTACTTCTTTCTTTTGCCAGTTAATGGCAGGGTTATATTATTTAAGCCAGTTTATTTTAAGGATAATAGGGTAATTCACAAGTAGTATAACATAGGCCTAGAGCTCCTCCTAGTGTCCGTTTATATTTAGGTAGAATTATGCTATATAGGTAATCTTTTATGCAGTACAACTACCATTAGTAAGTTATAGGGCGCGGGCTTTAGTAAGGGGTAAGGTAGATAGGTTATAAATACACACAAATTAGGTATCTATAAATTTATTAGTAGCTCTGCAGTTAATTATAAAACAGGTTTTATATTATTTCTTAGCAGTAGTTCCCTCTATAGGTAAAACTATTTACTTCTATCCTTTTATTCTTACTAAGCTATCTATTAAGCAAGCTAATATGTAGATCCCTCTATTATTGGAGTGTCCCAACCTACAACTTAGGGCTAGGATTTTACGTTTTCCGCTTTTACGTCTAATTCTACTACCATTACTACATCTTTATCTTATATAGTAGCGGCGTGTAGTAACATATTTGGTGTTTAGGGTATAGAGTTAGGTGTTTAACGGTAGCTGCTAAACCTAGCTATTAGGCAGTTTAGGCTATAGCTATAACAGCCTTCTTAATAGCATCTATAACAACGCCTTAGCTTCCAGAGTAGCTTACACTCTCTATCTAGTAGCTTCTTTGGGAAGGCTAGTATAAAGAGGTCAATATTAGGACCAGTAGTATTGCTTAGGGTAGTGGGCGTTAGTGGTTTAGTAGGTCTAGAGGGCTTCTATAAGGAGATCTTTAGGTAGGGGTTTACAGTAGTAATCTAGTTTAGCCGTTGTTTAATCTTCCATAGGGCTGCTACTATATTGTGAATGTTATTATAGTTATAGCTAGCGGCTACGTAACTAAGGCAATAAGTAACTTTTTTAAGGAGATCTTCCTAGTCTTTAGCGTTGTCTTAAGTAAGAACTCCGGTATATTCCTAAAATTTAATATAGAACTTATTAAATAATTTAGTAGGACTCATCTTTAGGGTGTGTAGTTTAGCTTAACTAGTGGCCACTAGGTTATAGTTGCGGTACATTTAGTTAAGGTCATTAAGGACTTCCTAGTAGAACTGCCACTTTTAGGGACTATTAGTCTCCTATTAAGCAAAAAGCCTATTAAATGGGATGCCCTTTATTCATCTAATAATATAGCTAATCTTAGTATCTTCTATAGGGAAAAGGCAGGCGCTCTAGGTTAATTTCTTATGGGTTTATATCTTCCAGTAGCTATATTCCTTACGGTTACCCTTAAAAATTAGGGGATTAGGGTAGCGTATATTAGACCCTATAGTAGTAGTTTAGGTTTAATTATTATGGCTTTTATTATCGCCACTGCTATAGTAGGGGTTCCTATTAGGTAAAGCTGCTCAGCACTAACCTTCCGTTAAGCATTAAGTAGGTAAGGTTGCTAGGGGCGTAGAGACTTAGGTGGCGTTATATATAGTAAAGAGGTATCTAGTATTATTACAAATATGCTTATTAAGCTAAGATTATAGGTATTTAATTATACCCTCTCTTTCAGTAACCGTAGCAATAAGTATAATCTCAGTCTTCTTTAATTGTTAGACGTTATGTTCAGACACACGGAGGTCATCTTTAATCTCTTAGCGTATGTTATCAGCAAGCGCCTCACAAGCTTATAGGTCTTAGATAATATCATAATCTTAGGTAGCACACATCTCAGCTTATATAAGCTTTAGATAGTAGTTCTATAGAAGGCGGTAGTATTTATTAGGTTCTTATACTACCATTTTTACAAACATCTCGGCGTCTCGTATCTTAATCTCAATAGGTAGTAGCCCTTCAGCTTATTTATCCGTGGTTGTATAGTTAATAAAGGATAAGACATTATCAATATCCCCCTTATAGTTATTATAGTCTTTTAAGCTACTAGGCTTCCCTTTAGGGGTTAAGGCTAGGGCTAACAAATTAAATCCTCCTAGGACTAATTGGTGTTGTGGTTTTAATATAGGTATTAGGTTGTTCTTTAAGTTTAACATAGTAGCTAGTAAGAAATTTCGTCTTACTATTATTAATTCTTTAGGAGTACAAAGTGAGGTAACTTATAGACACGCTGCTTTTAGCAGCGTCTGTGGTATCGTAGAGACGTAGAATTGGTTATAGGCTGAGCGTCAGTAAAGAAAAAAGGCGCAACATAATGTCACGGAATGCGGGCAATGGCTACAAAGCGTATGTATTTTGGGAGTCTACAAGACGTTGCGCGATCGATCGTAAGGGTCGAGGGCGTAAGGAGGTGATATACCCTCGCGTAGCTGACATAAGCTGTACGCGAGGTGTACGCGAGAGCACGGGGTTCTCCTATGGAGGCCCCTGCGGTCGGGTTCCGTGACACTCTTCTTGCTCCTTCTCCTCCCATTCTTAGTTCCTTTAAAGAGCCTCTTGCACTAATAAAACTCGTGCCTTACTATATAACGTCTTCTCCTTTCCTTAACGCTGCCTCTTTTACTTCTCTATAAGCTCTGTGTTCATACGCTAAAGTATAACCTTATCAGCAAGCGTTCTTAAGGCAAGATCTCGTAGATTATGCAAAGCTTTAGAACGCACAGGTGTAGCACCTTGTAAAACTAAATCAACAGCTTTATTAATCCTTTCTCCAATGGAAGGCAACACAGGAATATCAATTGGAACACCATTCTTATTTATAAGGCTTGCAAATGGAAGAGTCTGTAGTTAAATCTTTAAGAGAATAATAGAAGGATCATAAGGAATAAGGCCCGTTGCCCGCCATGCACTTGCCATATTAGTTGACGATATAGCCTCACTATGTGCAGCTTGATAGATCTCTAAGAACTCTTGCTTTGTAATAGCCAAGGCTCCGTATAATGCTGTATTGTAGAGTCGCTTCTTATAAGCTCTTACCAGAGGCCCAAATATGCTATATGCTGATGTTCAAGGGCTGTAGTATATGCGTCAAATAAGGAGGAAGGCAGAGAGGCACGATCTTATGAGCTTTGCAGTATTTAACGAACTGTAATAAGACGTGGCTCTCGTGGCCATTAAGAATTAATAAGCGATAGATTCCTTGGAGTCGTGGCTTAGTATATGAGTTAAAGTGACTCAACCAATTAAGAGCTATGTCCGAATTCGTCCAGCCTGAATCGCTTACTCAAATTACTGTCTTGCGATTAAGACGTGAGGCTATCCAAGCCCGTTGTACTTGCTTGCCTTTAAAGATAATATAAGGAGGCAATTAAAATCGACTTCCTGATATACATTTGATTAAGGACACCTACTCGTGATTGCCTGGCTCTGCAATGAAGGCTTAGGCCTATAATCAAGGAACCAACACCTTAGTCTTATTACTAACTCCTAAAGCAATTCCTTTCTTATCTATATTGTATTGATTATCTGCAGAAACTCCGTACTTTGTAACCGTGGCTATATACAAATCGAACCATTCTTGAATGGTTTTTGGATCCTTAGCGTCCTTCCTTTTTTAATTAAGGCCTCTGGCAAATCTAGCTTTGAGTTCTAGATGGCGATTAAGGAAGTTCTTGTACCAATGTTGGCCAAGATCGGTAGGCTTCCCTTTTGACTTAAGAATATCTTTAGCCATAGACTTGAGGTGTTTTACCCTTGGGGGCCACCCCCAGCTTGCCATTGTATTGATCCATTTGATTAACGAGTCCTCCTTAATAACTGAGAGCTTTTGCTGGGCTTGCGAAGTTACCTGGCTTGATATACGGCCTCTTAAACGGCGTTGCAAAGTAGTACGTGGTAACTGGAAAGTTTTGGCAACTTGTCGAATAGATTGGTCGGGGTGGGCTCGTAGATGCGCTATCGCGAGTGTCATTCGATCTTCTTGATTAAGATCTGGCGATTCGGTGGCCGTAGAGTCCATGGTTGTGGTGTAGGAAAAGGTAGAGTGCATCAAAAAGGGGGTGATTTGAATCGCGATCGCCAGGTGGCTCGATCGGGTGGCTGGCTCGTTTGGGGTGGCTGTTACGTTATACGTATGTCTGCTAATTGATTCTATGGTCTGAGCTTGCTGAGGTAATGCTCTTCATACAAATCGCCGCTCACTTCTACTAACGTGTTCTATCAGTACGAAGGCTGACCGATTTGAAATCGGACCATTTTATGCACGGGTACAAAAAATCGAATAAAAATCGTATAAAAGTGACCCCGCACCCCACCAAATATATATATTATTTTAAGTCCTAACCATGAAAGCAATTATCCCCTTCAAACTTAATAATGAGGGTATTAATAGCTGCCATTCCAGCTACTATAGCTCTAATCTTATCCTGTGGAATGGCGTCCCATTCCGCCCTCCAGGCCCTATCCGTCCATTCCAACGTATAAGGGGCCTCCCATTCCTTTGTAATCTTTATTCTCATTAGCATCTAACACCCTTCAATTGCGTTTATATTAGGGGAGTTCCCAACGTGCTTGAGGATAAGAATACCGGCCTTCTTTAACCTCTGGATAGTCCATTTACTAGCGTGGACGGGGCATTACTTTTGAGCTTCCGTAGCGTGTTTACCCATTAGAATCAAAATACAGGCTAAAATAGTGAGACAGCGCCAGTAAGGTGTGGATACTTTTTTAAGGTGGTATGGTGGGGAGATTTTTTTGGTGGGGTTCTACAAAAAAAACTCGGTAAGTCACCAATTAAAAAATGGTCCGATTTCAAATCGGTCGAAATTAGGCGGAGCTGACTTTTATCCCTTCGCCTGGTAGCGTCCTACGAGAGTTGGACCGTACGCGAACACCAGAATCAAAAATACGCGTATGGCCATGGAGCCTTGATCCCATTGATTCTATTGGCTGGCTCTTATTGATAACCGTAGGACACATTTTACCAGGCGAAGGGATAACCCTCGCATATAGTACTTCTAGCGTTCTGGCTAACAAAGGTCAAAAGTCCCCACGTTTATATATAATTCGTACTCCTAATAGAAGCTAATTTAACCCTTTGGGGCAGAGAGAGGAGATGCGAAAGTAAAAGAAAAATTATAAGGGGGTATTTTTTAAAAAAGAAAAGGAAAAAATAAATTAAACGACTACTTACTCTTCAATAATTTGAAAAACCCGATGCAGGAGTAAAAAAAAATTAGAACCGCATTGTGCTTCGACAGCCCGATGCCTGTAATGGAGGTTAGTATAGATAAGTAGAGTATTTCGTAAATTGTATGTAACTCACGGGGGTCGAACCCGCAGCCTTGAGATTAAGCTGGAACCGTATTAGGAATAATCTATTATCGGGCAGGACTGTTACTCACAGTCTCACGCTCTACCTATTTTGGGTTAGCGTCGTAACTTTAAGAAAGTCCAACTAACAGAACTAACCGATTGAGCTAACCGGGCTATTGATATCTGTGAGTGAATTAGCAAAATTTATATACTGTCTGAAAATTATAGGCTGACTTTATCCAACCACTACGAAGTCTACGATCCCTTGTCCAGCGAGCAAAACACGAAAAACGCGGCGCTCATCGTTCACCTCCGTGACAATGGCGAGTCCGCTGTCTCGATAGCTCTTCTTACTTGTAACCGACTACCGGCACTGCGGAGATACAAAGATGCTGCCTGGAAGGCAGCATTAGCACTACCCTTGTATACCTCGTATGTCTCACTACCTATGTCTTACTACCTATTTCCATTACCTATTGCTGACTGTAAGTGTAGTCTTCTTGCTACCATTTCATGTATATATACCACTTGATTTCCATAGATTTATAATTAAGTTACTTGGTCAATTCCTACACACTGTAAAGCTTATACTTAAGCCTGTTTAGAACTCTATACGGAGCATAGTACAGACCTACCTAGATTTAAATAAAGCCTATTTCTAACCAGACTCTACAAATAGTACACAGCTAATAGCTTGCAGAATTAGCGGCCAGGATCTAGGCAGTAACTCTTGGCAGTAACTTTACTGCCCAAATCTTTTACTGAGTGCGATTCTGCTAGTGTAAAATCAGTGGCTTAGAACTTGTTTTTAGTGTTGTAGATCTTAATTTTTAAAGCTATATATTAATTAATTGGCGTAGAGCCACTGTATCTGTTAGGCCATAGAGACGCACTGGCCGTAACCGGCTTAGTGCAGGCGAGGCGCAGGCAAGACGCCTACAAAACATAGTCGCCCTGTATTAGAGAACAGCAGAATTCAGTTCTACAGTTCTACTTCATTAGAAACCAGATACTTATTTACATTCCATTACTGTTGTCACATTACTACATACCCTAAGGACCTTAGTGTCCTAATAGTTCTAAATTCTTATCCCTTTTTAGGGGTAGTGGCCTAACAATACTATGGTCTGCTAAGGCCACAACTACATAGCGGCAACCCTCTGTTAAGAAGACGACCTATATTTATTAACTATATCACAGCCTATTAACCTAATGGTAAGACGTAGGCATAATACTAGTGTAGTACATAATACTAGCACAGTGCGTAGTACCGAGTCTGGGGAATAGCCCTAGGATGACGCGGGCGGACCTATATCTTAGATAGAACCAGAAGTCATAGGCAAAGGGGATATATAGGAAGAAATACAACAGCTAGAGAACAAGAAGTTACAACTCCTAGAGTAAAGAAAACTACAGTTACCTAGGGAAGAGGTAGAAGTGCTAAGACGGCGTCAACGCGGCGAGGCAACGTCGACTCCCATTCCTAACCCATCTCTGCAACCTCAAACCATCCCATCAGAGTACTTAGATAGTAGCCAGATGCGTCCAAACCTTAAGCAAAGGACTACTAATACAATAGGCGCTCCGTTAAAACGGGCTGTTAAAATAGAGAAGATTGCTCCGTATTATGGCAAAAGTATTTAAAAGCACTAAGACTTCCGCAACAGCTTAAAGCTAGCGTTCTACCTAGAGCATAATAGCTTCACAGATAAGGATACCAAAGTCGCGTTTACCATACAATATGTAAAGGGGACTAACTAAACCCTTTGGCTATAGTATAAAGATGACCATCTAGATATATAGTTTACCTAGGAGGAGCTTATAGAATTCTTACTTAATCAAATTAAAAGTCCTATTAATTAAGAACTCTATATAGCCCTAATATATATAAGGGCAACACAGCAAACTAATTAACCTGTAAATAAGTTTGCTGCTTACCTAACTACTTTAAAAGCGCAAATTAACCCTCCTTATAATGTAAAGCATCTAATAATATATATATTCGCAAAACTGCAGCTAGAGCTACAGCTTGCTATTACTAACTATTAAGAATTCCCTTAAACTTAAGACATACTAGTTTCCTTAGCTGCCCTATTAGAGGAAAACCAGAAGAGCGTAAGCGCCCTATAGGGTAGAAGCAATAGACATACCGCGAACTTAAATATAAAGACCACCTAGTTGGGTAACTTAGGGAAAGCGAACTCTAAAACCACCGCCAGCGACTTAATAGTAGGGCAAAGCAATACCGCTAGGGGTTTGACTCAGCCTAAAGGAAACTGCTCAAAATATAGGCAGCCAGGACATTAGTGGCAACAATATAAAGAGTAGTTACGGAATTAACTACCGCCTAGCAGCGTAAACGCTACCTCTATACTAGGAAAAGACAAGCGCCCTTAGACCCCCTTATAGCTATAGGGTGCAAGCTCCCACTAGATTATAAAAAAGCTATTACTGTCTTAGGTAAAGTCCTCCTAAAAAAGACCTGGAAGGAGACCTTAATAATGTTCAATATTAGTGCTAAAGTAAATATAGTTAACTAGCAATTTGCTATGGAGTATAACTTTAAAACACTAGACGCAGAACTACCTACCTATTTCTGGTTAAACAAGACTTAGGTATATTACTATAAGGCCTATAAGGTACTACTAAGAATAAAGGACAGCTAGGGCAAGATTAGGGAAGTAACCCTTATCTGCTATAGAATAGCTAATACATCTCCTTCTATTACTATAGGTATGCTAGGGTTAAAGAAGGCCCAACTTCTTATTAACTATAAGGTAAAGGCATAGCAATAGAAGCTAAACAGCTTGTCCCTATTACTATAAACCCCTAAGGGTTTTATAGAGTCTCTCTAGATAGAATCTAGGGTCTTTGCCCTATTAACTTCTAGAGTAATACCTAGCAAATAAGATAATAGCAGCTTGCCAGTCCTCCCCCTATAGTTAAAGGAAGTTAGTAATATCTTCTCCTATAAGGAAGCAGGAAAGCTACCTTAACACTACTAGGGCGACTATACTATTAACTTAGAAGAGGGATAGGAGGCCCTATATAGGCCGCTCTATAACCTCTTAGCTAAGGAGCTGGAAGTCCTAAGGGAGTACTTAGATAACGCCTTAGCTAAAGGCTGGATCTAACCAAGTACTAGTCCCATAGAGGCACCTATGTAACAGTTCACCAGCACTACGCTGAGACACGAGACCGTCGCCTAAGAGGCTCCGAGACACAATCGACGCCACCCTCGTATGTCTCGGATACGGTCAAATATTGAGTCATAGACTACGGAGTTCCGGGTCTACTTTTATGTATTTAGTTTACTTGATTTCCATAGATTTATAATAAAGTCGCTCACTTAATTCTCCTACACTTGCACTGTTATAGTTATGAGCCTGGCTCGCACTCCCGGATCGCACTACCTGCTGACTAATTAATTGGATCGCACTACCTGTTGCACTATCTGTTAAGCAGTTAATCTACTACCTTATTTAAGAAGTCACTACTTCTACTACCTTTGCAAGTGCCTTGAGCTTCTTTAAATACCAAAACCAGTCTATAGTTATTACTGCAGACGCTCTACCAAAACCAGTCTATAGCTATTACGCTGCAGACGTCTTCTACATACAACCAGTCTACAGCTATTACGCTGCAGACGTCCTTTACCGCAACTAGTCTACAGCTACTACGCTGCAGACGTCCTCTACCACCACCACCACCAGTTGAACGGACGATTAAAGCCGACCGACGAACGAACTGACGAATTAAATTGTTAAAATAAGGTTTTGCTAAGACGCTAACCTAGGACCCTACTTGACCTGTCAAATTCCAAAAATGACGACCACGAGCGAATCAAAAATTAACGTTATCCTCAACCAGCCATCTGATTGGATGCAATGGTTCTTTATTATTCAAGATACTGCCAAAACTAACAAGGTATGGGAGTACATCGACCCATTAAAGAAGAAAGACAAGCTTCTGAAGCTGGAATCACCCAGTCGACCTATACTAAGAGACGTGCTTCCTACTGCTATATTGATAGCTAAGCTAGATCCAAACCAACTCATTGCGTATAATCAACTCTACGCGGAATATAAGGACGACCTCCGCGTATACTAGAAGCAAGAGCAAGCCATAAACGATATTAGTAATTATATTGTCCGCACAACGTCGGTAGCCTACCTCCCTCTTATTAAAGACCTCGAAACGGTATACGAACGCCTTCAAGAGTTGAAGACTGTACTCGCTCCTACCACCTTAGGTCAAAAGCGCGACGTCCTTAATCAATACACGGCTCTTAAAGCCTACGACGAAAAGCAGAGCATTGACAAATGGTTGAACAACTGGCGGAACGTCTACAAGCTTGCAGAACAATTGGAGCTACTAGACGTACAAGGTTTCAGGCCCCACTACGATTTTATTTAAGCTATCAAACCTATCTCTTCTAGCTTCGCAGGAGTGCTAGAAGTAGACCTTATCCAAAAAGAACGGAAGGACGAAGACGCCCTATCCATTATTGATCTCATCGAAGAATTCAAGGAGCACTACCGCATGCAGCAGGCATCTTCTACTATGACTGTTAACAACTCTGCATTTATAAACCTTTAAAATAATTCCAATTTAGATTCCAATGGCAATTCTAATTCCTACAACAATTTAAGTTCAAACTCGAAATGGTATAAGGAATGCATATGCGGCCTTATACATCAATATAATGACTGCTACTACATCGTTGAGCACAAGCGCCCTTAAGGATGGAGACCAAGGGCAGATATTTAAAAGAAAATAGATGAAATGATTTTATCTATACCTTGGGTCAACCCTATAATTAAATGGATTTAAAAAGAAGAACTAGAAGCAAAGAACACAGGAACAATTGATTTTGATTCTAAAACCAGCCCAGCTTCTATAACTCTAACCTGTAATGCTGCCGCGTTTAGCACTGGTTAAATACTGTTTAAACTCCAGAACACCTGGATACTTGACCCTGGCGTAGATACGCACGTCTGTAATAATAAAGAAGACTTTACATTCTCCTACTTAGTAGTAGAAGACGACTACTTGATTGCTGGCGGAAATTTCGAAAAGATTTAAGCCTACGGAACAGTAACTATTACTGTTGATACACCTACTGGGAAGTTAAAAATGAAGCTATCCTATATAGCACTAGTACCAACTATGTTTACAAATATCGTAGCACTCTTAAGAGCTACTGATAATGACATCCATTTTGATTTAGGATGAGATGTGCTCTACTGTCTAGCAACTGGCGAAACAGTCTGCTATGCGAAACGACTAGGGGGCCACTGGGCACTGATGTACAGAGAGCCTATGAGTACCCTAGATTTGACTTAGTCAATATTCTTAACCTCCAAGAGATACTAGCCTACAACGGCACCAAATACGACGACTATGTTGTTATTAGATCTGCGTATATTAGCACCAGATCCGCCTATATTGGCACCAGTTGTAATAACCGCAACGTTAACGACGTCTACAATGTCACTAAAGTTATTGAATACGGCGCAGCTAGTAGCCTGTGCAAAGAAGACAACCTGTTAAAGATGCAAGAAGTAATTTGAATCAGGAAATAAACTCCATAAGCACCTGAGAAAGAGCTATAGATACACCCAGCAGCAATAAGAGACTTGATTAAATACAACGGCTTTATTTAAAGCCTCACCAGAAGTACCACGTGCGACACCATTGACGGCTATATCCAAAGCCTTACCATATTAAACAACGACACAGTTGCTTAACTAGATTCAAACATCTACCTTAGGTTTTACCCCAAGCGTCCTCCTCGGTTACAGCTTAAATGCTACCCCAAGCGTCTCCTTGGCTATAGATCAAGTGACTACCCCAAGTATAGATTAAAACACCACACTAGAATTAAACACCTCACCACAAGGACTTTAAGACGATATCTTAGATATAATTGAAGCAATTCCAATTTAACCAAGCAGTTCACCAGAACCGTTAAATATAGCTTTATATGCTAACGAAATCTTGGTTAAACCTTCTGCTAACCTTACCCTACCAGAAGGATTAAACTAAATTCAACGTTAAGCGTATAGCACCATTGCCCTACCCTTTGCCGCTTTAAAATTGTATCTAAATTTCCTATTTTTGGTACAGTTTTTACCTTTATTTTATTTTCTATAGCTTTAACTACACCGTTAAATCTGGGGGGGTGTGTAATAGTTTACTAGCACTACGCTGAGACATAAGACCGTCGCCTAAGAGGCTCCGAGACACAATTGACGCCACCCTTGTATGTCTCGGATACGGTCAAATATTAAGTCATAGACTACGGAGTTCCGGGTCTACTTTTATGTATTTAGTTCACTTGATTTCTATAGATTTACAATAAAGTTGCTCACTCAATTCTCCTATACTTGCACTATTACAACCTATCCTCTTTATACCTAAAAAGGATAGGAAGCTATAGCTCTGTATAGATTATAGAGGCCTTAATAAGGTAATAATCAAGAATTGTCTTGCACTACTATTAATTAGTAAGACCTTGAACTGCTTAGCAGGTTCTAAGATCTTTACTAAGCTGGACCTAACGCATACATATTACCGCCTTTGTATTCATCGTAGCGACAAGTAGAAAACGGCATTCCGCACGCGCTACGGCCACTTTAAGTACTTAGTTTTGCCTTTTAGGCTAACCAACAAACTAGTAACCTTTTAGGGCTACATTAATCGGGCCTTATTAGGACTAGTAGACGTCTTCTATATAGTCTACCTTAATAATATTCTAATTTTCTCTAAAAATCTAGAGGAACATTGGCGCCACATAGTAGAAGTGCTGCGTAGGTTGCGATAATACTAACTGTATACAAACCTCAAGAAGTGCAAGTTTGGCATATAGGAGATTAAGTTCCTAGGATACATTATTAGCCCTAAAGGCATAGCGATAGATCCTAGTTGGGTAGAAGCCATTACTAAGTAGGAGAGCCCTTAATCTTATAGGGATATCCAGGTCTTCCTAGGTTTTGCCAACTTCTATTATCAGTTTATCTATAAATACTCTACCATTATAAAGCCTATTACTAATCTCCTAAAAGGAGCAAAGAACAGCCGTAAAGCTAGGCCTTTTAATTGGCTAGAGGAGGCGGAGTAGGCAATACGCCGGCTTTGTAACACCTTTACAATAGCGCCGCTCCTATAACACTACACACTAGGCCTACCAACTTAGTTAGAGACAGATGCCTTAATGCAAGGCCTAGCAGCAATCATATTACAGCTATTTAAAGACAGCCTTTAATATCTAATAGCCTTTTAGTCTAGGAAGCTTTTGCTAGCAGAGTGTAACTATAAAACCTACAATTAAGAGCTACTAGCTATCGTAGAGGCTTTTAAGCATTAGAGATACTATATTAAGGGGCTATTAAGCCACTTAGAAGTGCTCTTAGATTATAACAATCTAAAGGATTTTATAAAAGTAAAAGCCCTTAATGGACGGTAAGCTAGATAGGCTATAATACTGGCTGCCTATAACTTTATTATTAAGCATAGGGCGAGAAAAACGAACCCTATAGACGCGCTGTCAAGGCGACCCCTAGGCATAGGGGGTCCGCCAGAAGAAGACACTATGCTACCACTGCTCCAAAGGACTTTGGGAATACAGGGCCACCAACTTAAGGTGAAAGTCCTATTAGGTATATAGGAAAGCAAGCTTTCTATAGAGGTGTCGCTTTTACGGCTATAGGCCGGCGACATAACGGAGGTACACCTAGGCAATGTAGCATTACGTTTCAACTAGGCAACCTATATATATGCTGTCAAGCAGCGTATAATAAGGACCTAAGTTAGAGAAGCAAGTGCTTAAGAGAGTGCTTACAAGTCTAGTATGGAAATAGTTGTCAAGCTTATTAAAGGACTTCAAACCATAGATAACCTTATACTGCAAAAGCGTAGTGACAGCTTAGATATAGCGAGACGCCGTTAACGCGCCCGCTCAAAGCCAGTATGGCAGTTTAATTCCGCTGGACTACTTTATCACCATAGAAGGCTATATATGCCTCTAAACCCAGCAGTTTATACAGAACTCCTATAGATCCACCATAATAATGCCCTAGCCGGCCACTTTGGTAAGAAAAAGACCCTAGATCTACTCTTACGCAAGTACTACTAGCCTAGTATAACTGCGGACGTTATAAGCTACATCTCTACCTATAATCTATGCCAGCGTATGCGTGCGCCTTAATATTGCCCTTATGGCGAGCTCTAAGCGCTGCCTTACCCAGGTCAGCTATAGCAGGAGATTATAATAGACTTTATTATAGGCCTACCGCCTAGCAGACAAGGCGATAAGGTATATAACGCAATATATATAATAGTTGACCGCTATACTAAGATGGCCTTATATCTGCCTATAGTAAAAACTATTACTACAACTAAACTTGTAGATCTCTTCCTTAACAAAGTAGTACGCCGTTTCAGAGCCCCTAGAGGGATTATATCTAATTGCAGCAGTATCTTCACCAGTAAGTTCTGGTTAGAGCTATGCTTTGCTATAAAGATAAAACGTAGGCTAAGTACAGCCTTTTATTTATAAACAGACAGGCAAACAAAACGCCAGAACCAAACCCTAGAGTACTACCTCCAAGTATTTTATAACGAAAAGCAGAGCAATTGGGCAGGCCTACTACTACTAGCCAAATTTACCTATAATAATGCTAAACATAGCATGACAGGCATAAGCCCGTTCTATGCCTACTATGGGTTTTACCTATATCTAGAATACAAAGTTAAGGCGGACGATAGTAGTTCTGTTCCAGCCGCCTTAGAGTAGATTAAAAGAATATCCCTTAAATATAAAGCGCTGGTGAAATGCTAGGAACACGCTGCTAAGACACAGGCGAAATACTATAATTATTATTACTAACCATAGGCATATAAAGTAGGGGATTTAGTCCTGCTATTAACTAAGAACCTTAAACTAAAAAGGCTAAGTAAGAAGCTTACAGTATACTTTATTAGACCTTTTAGTATAGCCAAACTAGTTAGAAAGTAAGTATATCGGCTACATCTACCTACGTCTTACCGTATCCATTTAGTGTTCTATATTAGCTTACTAGAGCTATATAAATAACATAAGGGCACTACTAGAGACCCTCTACTAGGGCCTATTAAGCTAGACAATAAAGAGGACTAAGAGGACCAGTATAAGGTAGAAGAAGTATATAGAAGGAAGGGATATAACTAGACCCTATAGTACCTAGTTAAGTAAAAAGGCTGGCTAAAAGAATATAATAAATGGGTCCTAGCAGAGGACATTAATAAGGACGTAAAGGAGATGTATAATAGTCACTTTACCCCAAGGGGCAAATAGAAAAGAAAGTAGTAAGAGAACTAGAACAATTAAATTGTAACTAGGATTACGCCCCACTAATAGGGCAATAATAGAATAACGGCAAAGCAACGGCAGAATGCCAATAGAAATACAAATACACTACAGCTCCATTAAGTCCCCCCTCTTCTTACCTCCTTCCTCTTCCTCCTCCTCCTCTCCCTCCTTATCCTCCTCCTCTCCCTCCTTCTTATCCTCCTTACCCTTATCCTCCTCCTTATCCCTTATAATAGGAGGCATATTGGCCTATAAGCACTATTAGTATACACTACGCTAGCGAAACACCTGCGTTATAACATATACTAAAGCACGCATTATATCAAGGATCCCTTTAAGGGTATAATAGATAGCCTATAATTCCTGCACTTAGAGTAGGGGAAAGTCTTCACCCTTTAGGCGCTGGCGGAGACTATACTTGGCGCTAGCACATACTAAGGCCTTAACATCCTTTATAAAGGATTTCTGGGCGGTAGCAACGCAAGCATTAAGGTTAGCTATATCCCCACTAGCAACCCAGCGGCACTTAGCCCTATCAATAAGGGCAAGCAGCTTATTTAGGCGGCCATAGAAGGCCTTAGGGACCTAGTCTTGTTAGCTATTAGAATATAAACCAACGCACATAGACTTACTGCTTGGCACAACTTATTCAGTCATTAGCAGTAACCGCAATTACAGTTAGCCTGCTTGCCGTAGGTGGCCCGCCTAGTAGTGGCTATACACTTGGCGCAGCGGAGGCAGATAGGTTCCAGCAAGGCTAGGGGAGCGGCTTACAAGTAGTGTAGGAGCTTAGACAATGTCTAGTAGGATTAGTAACAGCTATAAGCAGGCATAGAGAATGCTTATAGAAGGCTCACCAGTAGGCAAACTGGTGGCGTAACACTTGTGATTCATAATTGAGAAGAAATTGTAAAGAAGGCGAGTTGCAAGCTGGACAAATTAAAATTAAATGGGAAGGGAAATCTGGTGTCCTACCTTAGGGGGGACTCCTACCTTTATAGGTCTCTATAAGGCCCTAGCGTTCTATTATCTTATTGTCCTATTATCTTATTATCTTATTGTCTTATTGTCCTATTGTCCCATTATCTAATTTACTTAAATTTAGTCGCACACTTTTTATTCAGCGAAGGACAATAATAGCGCTCCTATTATACAATAGCATCGGCTAAGGACAGCCGCTTAAGAAGGGGGGGGCAATTGTTAGGCCATAGAGATGTACTGGCTGTAACCGGCTTAGCGCAGGTAAGGCACAGGCGAGACGCCTACAAAACGTAGTCGCCCCACATTAGAGAACAGCAGAATTTAGTTCTACAGTTCTACTTCATCAGGAACCAGATACTTATTTGCATTCCGTTACTATTATCACGTTACTACATACCCTAAGGACCTTGGCGTCCTAATAGTATTGCAATTAAGCCATGTTTAAGTCATAATCTGTACCTATATTATAAGCCTTAGCGTAATATTATATATAAAAATATTTAATTATAAAGTTTAGACAGGGGTTATAATTTAATTTAATTATAGATATTATATTATAAAGTTACCGCGACGCAGTAGTACAGTAAGTTCTGTAATTACTTTAATTTAATTTAAAGCTAGCTTAATAATTATACTACTTTTCCTAAAGTTCCTAAGTGGCCTATTAGGCCACAATATAAACATTATTATTTATTGCTTAACGTCCGATTCAGATCCCTATTGGGCCCATATAGACTACTCCTTATTTACATATAGGGAGAAAACTCTACTTGAGAAAACCCTGTAATCTATCTCCCCGCCTTTTAGAACTCGCCTACTTAGCGCCTACAAGTCACCTATAGTGCTCTACTACCTTACTTTTTGACCTCCTTAGGAACCACTGCTGCCGTAACAAGCCTACAGACGCGCTAGTATTGCAAACTTAACTCTACTGCTATAGAGTTATTAGGGGGCACCTAACACTTGCCCCTTTGCCTTTTATTACCATTTCCTTTATAACCTAGAACTGGTTTAGTACGTTTTGGTTAATAAGTCACTAGGTAACCGCCTTAAGACCTTTTTATATTAAGAGCAGTGTATTATAGTTCTTTGTGCTAGCTGCTAAAAGCATTGCTTCTTAGCTGGTATGTAGGGGGCATAGCAGTATTATATATTTTGGTATCTGTCTTGGCTAGCCATATTTATACCTTAGGCTACCTACTAGGACACCTACCCAGTAGAGCCAATCTTTTAGTCCTATTATTCCTATTCTTAAGAGTATTACTATTATATTTTCTGTCTTTATTAGGCCTTCTCAGAGCCCTTAGGTATTTACCCCCCATAGTGTTAACTATGCTACGGCTTAGGTTCCTCTTGCCTAAGACAGCCTCTGTACCTTTAACTCCTATATACCTCTTTAGTATTGGTCCAGCCAGTGTTGTATTGCGGTAGATGGTTTTCTAGTACTCTTTTATGCTCTGCTTTGGCTCCTTTCTCTTTCTTGCTATTGTCTTTACTGGACTCTTACGCGTCTTCCTTCCTCCTCTATATAGGCCTAGGCCCTAACACAACACCATTCTTCTTCTGCTTTTTCCACCTATTTCTCTAATATATCTGCTATAATATAAATATATAGGTTTAATATAACTTAGGGCGTTAAAAATAAAATAAAAATAATGCGATTAATTTAAAGCCTTGCTAATACGTGGTTTAATAAAAAATTACTTTTTTTTAAATAATTTTAACGCGTAACAGATAGGAACTAAATCCGCGACCTCTTATTACTCAATTAGGCTAAGGGCCTCGGCGGTAATGTAATAAGGCTTATAAGGCTTTATAGCAATATAATAAGGCTTATTGTTGGTCTCACAAGGTAATAGTTATTCGTTTTGTTGTTTGTAAAGCTTATTATTCTTTTAGTTGTTAATTTTATTATTATTGTAAAAGGGGAAGGGCGAGGAACTTAAGGCTCTTCGCCACACTAGTGCTGTAGTGCCATGTGACAACCACGTAACGACTATATGCCTTATTCCCAACACTTATAAAACTTAGCGCTAAACATTAAAAGGAAGTTAAGGTTATTTAGTTACTATAGGAAAGCTATAATACTTAAAGTAGTATCAAACTTTAAGAGAGTCGATTATTTAAGGCGTCTCTATTACTATAGTAGCTACTATAGTAGTAAAGACACCCTAAATAATTAAGATCGCAATTATTAAAAATTATATCGCTAAAAAGCTTGCTATAGGGACGTTATCGACAACCCCCTACTAATATTATTAATATTAGTAATAGGGTCTAGCCAAGTTATAAAGGACTTCTGTTACGGCACTAGTAGAAAACGGCAGTTATAGTAGACGTTATGGTAGACGCAGAGCTTACGTGACCCTTACGTGACCAGGGGATTGTATAAAACTTCTCGCATTACTGCTTGTCTTTTCCTTTCCTTTTCTTTAGCTTTAGATCCTCGTTTATAGACAATCCAATTATATAGGCTTGCGCGACCCTTCCTGCCGTGCTTGTGCCTTAATTGACTAAGTTACTAACATTATCTAAAGCTCGTCTACCCTTTCTTCCTAAGAAGGAACTTAAATATATCTATAAGGCCATGGATAGGACAGAATAGGACCCTAAGGACATTACTAAAAGAAAAAGGATAGAACCCTAAGGAAAGGACCTATAAGACACGCACAAACTAGAATCCCTAAAGAAATTACCCGGAATTACCCAATACCCCTACCACTATACCACAAAATGCAGCTATAGGTAAAGTAGCTGCAGGACCCGCAAATGCCTTAGACAAAGAAATAATTAATGTTTTAACCCCCCAGACGGAGCTCGCAGTAGCCAACGCCGAAATTAAACGGCTATAAGAACTACTTAAAACTAGAGACACCCCTATACCTAATAATGACCCGTTAAACAGACTTGCTACGGTCCTTAAGGCCCTAGCCTAACGTACAGCATTAGTATTATTATGGTCCGCGAAGGTTGTAAACCCCCTATTACTTACAGACGGAACCAACCCTATATTTAATAATTGGAAGCTTTAATTACAGAATAAGCTTAAAGTTAATGCGGACTACTTCCCTACTACTTAAGCTAAAATAGCCTACGTCTTTGGCCGTACTGGCGGAAACGCATAGATGCATCTACGTCCGCGATATGCCTAGGACTTAGCAGACCCCTTCCTCTCTAGGTAAGAGATAATTAACTACCTATCTTCTATCTATAAGGACCCTTTTAAGGTATAAAACGCCCGCTTTAATTATAAAAGCCTAAATATAAAAACAATTAAGACCTTTTCGGCCTTCTAGACCCGCTTCTTATACTTAGCTGGATAAGCCTAGATTCCCTAGGAAGACCTACTACTAGACCTCTTTAATAAGCTTACCCTAGACTATAGCGGGCCATACTACTAGCTTTTACTACTATATAGACGTTAAAAGAACTTATAGACTACTGCCTAGCTATTAACTAAGGCCTCTATTAAATTAAAGCACGAGCTAACCGGATAAAGGCTAGGAATCCCTTAAATTAAGCCACAAGCAATATAAGAATAGCCCGTAATACCCTAGTATAACCTATAACGCCTACCGCGCCGGCTATATAGTCGGCCGCTAACCTAGCAACTAGCTATATAGCTAGCCCAGCTATAGACTAAGCGTTTACTTAGCCTACCTACAGTGACCCCTATATATAGGCCCTTAGCAACTAAGGGGCTTACTTCTTATACGGCTAGAAAGACCACTTTGCAAGAAACTATCTAATAAAAGCAAAAGCAGATAAGGTTTTATTAATCCAGAAGGATAGTATAAAGTTAGAAAAAAAGGGCCCCTAGAGGAAGACTCCTCTCTAGGGTTAAAAGGGATTAATATATTATATATTAATCTAGGTCGGCTAGTTAGTAGAAGAAGCTGCACTATCCCTTATACTTTATTTTGTAATAGATATTAAGTTTTAACCTCTGCTTTAGCTAACTCTAGAGTAAACACCTTTACCTTAATAGACACCCAGTATATAGTAAAGCTAGCTAACTTTTTAAATGCACCTATTAAAGAACTACCCAAACTAATTTCTATTTATGGGTATAACGGATAAATAGGGCTACCTATTATAACTATTTTGCGTATTTACCTTCGTGTTAATAAACAAAGGTAGTATAACGTCCCCTTCCTTATTACGGACCTAAAAAGCTATAATATAATCTTAGAAAGAAAATAGCTAGCCTATTTAGGCTTATAGCTCAATATACGGAGTAGGCGGCTTATCTAGCCTAAAATCCTACCCTTAATCCCTTCCTTTATAAAAGAAATCAGCATTATAATAGAAAACCTTATACGGCCCCAGACTAATACTATTTATTAGGCAGACGCTATATATAGGGACTAGGCCTTTAAAAAAGATATATAGCTTAATCTATAACGGGCCTATATACTACGCCGCCCCCAGACTACCTATATTACGCTACCCGCACTAAAGACCTAGGAAGTTAGTAGTAACCTACCTAAATCCCCTATGGAGAACTTAGGCCCTATATAGCCATAAAGGAAGACTAGGGATATTAGACGCTATACTAAACTAATAGACCAGAGGGATAGCTTATGGAAAATGGAATATAAGCTAAGGAAGATTATAAACCCTATACCGCAAAATATGGCCTAATAGAAGTCTGTAAAGAACCTATAGACCTCCCACTAGTTAATATCTGCTATATTAGTACTATAGAATTTTACCGGAACTTAATCTAACCTAATACCGTTACCTTTACCACCAGCTTATATAAGATTAATTAAATAATTAAGGAAAAGAAAAGCGAGCTTATGGACAAGGAGCTAGTAGAATAAAAACTACCCTATTAGTACTAAGAGTTTAAGAACGTGTTCTCTAAGGCAACATCTAATATGCTTCCGCCTTACTAACTATACGACTATAAGATTAAGATAGAGCCAGATAAGGAAAACGTCCTTAATTATACCCCTCTTCGTAAACAATCTATTACTAAATTATAGGCTACTAAGCAGTACCTTTTTAATAACCTAGTAAAGGGATTTATTAAGCTAAGCCAGGCCCCGTTTACCTCCCCTATCCTCTTTATAAAAAAGCTAAATAGTGGACTTTGTTTCTGTATTAACTACTATAAGCTTAATAATATAACCCGCAAAGACCGTTATCTACTACCCCTACTTAATAAGACACTGGCCCGAATAAATAGAGATAAGGTATTTATAAAGCTTAATATCCGCTAGGCCTTTTACTAAATTAGGATAAACCCTAGATCTATAGATCTTACTATATTTTAAACTTGCTACGGATTATATAAATATAAAGTACTTCCTTTTAGACTAACTAACGAACCGGCTATGTACCAATAATATATAAACAATGTATTCTTTAACTACCTTAACAACTTCTATACGGCCTACCTAGATTGTAACGGCTCGAACCATTAAACAAACGTCTTGACGAAGACTTGAACAAATGCTTCTAAGATGAAGCGAACGAATGCTGTATTATGAAGATATTAAGCTGAGGAGCAAGAGAAGGTGGTGAGGCCACGTCCATATACACATGCCAAGTCCTAAGCGAACCCCTGACTAGGTGACGCGCTCCAGCGCCGTCACATAGATAATATTATAATTTACTCTAAAAACGAGTTAAAATATGAGGAGTATATCTATAAGGTCCTATAACGGCTCTATAAGGCTAGCCTCTAGGCTAATATTAAGAAGTTAGAGTTTAGTGTAAAGCGTATAAAGTACTTAGGGTTTATTATTAGTACGGATAGAATTAAGGCAGACCTGGAAAAGACAGCTGTAATAAATTAGTAGGAACCACTATGGACCGTAAAAGGGATATAGTTATTCTTAGGCTTCTATAACTTCTACTAACGCTTTATTAAGAACTATAGCAGAATTACTTAGCCCCTTAGCCGCCTTACTATAAAGGACCAGCCCTTTTACTTTAACACCGCATATAGGCAGGCTTTTAATAAGCTTAAGAAACGACTAGTTTCCGTTCCTTTACTCGCCCACTTTAACCTAGAACGGCCCTTAATGCTAGAAACCGATGCCTTAAATAGTGTTATTGCTGGCGTTTATTCCCAGAAACAGACGGACGGAGAGTGGCACCCTATTACTTACTACTTAAAGACTATAGTAGATGCTGAGCTAAACTACCTAATCCACAATAAAGAAATGTTGGCTATTATTTTTAGCTTTTAGCACTAGCGAGTATAGCTAGAAGGAACCCCTAAACCTATTTAAGTGGTTTTAGATTATAAGGCCTTAGAATACTTTATAACAATAAAAGCCCTTACGGCCTAGTAGGTGCGCTAGGCGGACACCCTATCTCAGTTTTACTTTCTAATTATATATTAGCTAGGCACCACTAACCATACGGACGCTTTTATAAGGCGTAAATAGGACCTAAATAACTAGATAGCCGTAAGGACCTTATTACGGACCTAGACGCTACTATAACTAAAGTACCTTAACCCTCGGATACGGGAAGAGCTAAGTGCTAAATCTTTAAGCGCCAAGATATATCCTATTAACCCTACGGAATTTAACCTAATTAATAAACTACTATAAGCAAACTATACAGACCCTTCTCTATAGGAGTACCGCAAAAAGGCAAAGAATATTATTAGCCTATAGTCCCTTAAAAACGGACTACTTAAGCACTAGGCACAGCTAATAGTAGTAGAGGAATAGAACTTATAAACCTAGCTTATTGCCAAGGTATATACCTAGGTCTCTACAGCCTACCCTGGAAAAAATAAGACTTATAAGATTATTGGTAACCGTTACTACTGGCCTAGAATAGTTATAGATATTAACCGCTATATACGGAACTGCGACAACTGCCGTAGGTCTATAATTCTACGAGATAAAACCCTAGGACTATTAAAGCTACTTCTGTTACTAGACCGCCCCTAGTAGTATATCTCTATAAACTTTTATAAACTACCAGTAGACCGTGACGGGTATAATATAGTTATAGTCCTAGTCAACTATTTTGGCAAATGCCCTTTTTTAATTCCCTGTTATAAGAATATTAATACTAAAGAGGCGGCCTAACTATATATCTACTATATCTACCGAATTTACGGACTACTAGATACTATTATATCAGACCATAGGCCGTAGTTTATATCGGCCTTTTAGAACGAGTTTACCCGGATCCTAGGGATTAGGCTAAAGCTTTCTATAGCATACTATCCCTAGACAGACGGTTAGACGGAGATTATAAATTAATACTTAGACTAGAGACTTTAGCCCTTTATTAACTACTTCTAGAATAACTAGGGTAAACTACTACCCCTAATAGACTACGCCCAGGCAACCCTACCCTATAACTTTATAGGATTTGCACCTATCTAACTAGAAATAGGGTACTTACCCTAAATAAGCTTTAACTAGGACAGGCTAAAAGGACCATAGACTATACGCGAGAAACTGTCCTATAAGGAAGCCTAGCAGTACACTAAGCGCTTAAAGGAAGCCTGGATAGTAGCCTATATAAATTTAGAAAAGGCCCAGAAATTAATAAAATAGTAGGTAAATAAGTATAGGCGCGAGCCTAACTTTACCGTAGGTAATATGGTCTAGGTTATAATAAGGAACTAAAAGACAGAACAGCCTAGCCGCAAGCTAGACTATTAAATAGTAGGGCTATATAGGGTCCTTAAGAGAATAGGCAACTTGTATAAAGTAGAGCTCCTAGATTTAATTAAGGTTTACCCTATTTTCTCACCGGATAAGCTATAAAGAGCTATAAACAACCTATTACCTAGATAAAAGAATAAACCCCCCCTACTAATCTAAGTTAACGGCGACAATAAATGGGAAATTAATAAAATACTGGCCTATAAGCTAGTAAGGAGAACGCTAAAGTACCGCGTTAGTTAGAAAGGCTATAACCCAGATCCTACCTAGTACCCTACATAGAACTTTATCGGTAGTCTCTATAAGCTTTAAGAATTCTATAACTGTTACCCTAATAAACCCAGACTGCTAAAGTACCTAGACGAATGGATGGAATGCTAGTATAATAAAGATAATAAGTTACCGGAAGTGTCACGGAGTGAGTACAAGTGGTGATAATATATAGCGAAGTAGATATTATTAAGCTATGTACATAAACTGTGTGATAAGATCAAGACGTTGCGTAAGGAAAGAAGGTAAGGAGACAGGGAGAAAGGGTATATATCGTTGACTTAGTTGCTTGATCAACGCGTGCACGGGGCAGAATAGGGTTCGGGTAGCGATCCTGGCAGAACTTGGCAGGATTCGGTGGACTTGGCAGAATATGGCGGATATTGCAGATATTGCAGATATTGCGGGTATTGCAGACATTGCAGATATTGCAGATATTGCGGGTATTGCAGACATTGCAGATATTGCAGATATTGCGGGTATTGCAGACATTGCAGATATTGCAGATATTGCGGGTATTGCAGACATTGCAGATATTGCAGATA
>Ga0307507_10004253_pt1 | contig 25824 bp, 2 predicted proteins | sample 7_EM_MG_FD_207223 | JGI IMG/M metagenome (GOLD analysis project Ga0307507, IMG submission 207223) | Populus trichocarpa ectomycorrhiza microbial communities from riparian zone in the Pacific Northwest, United States - 7_EM | ecosystem: Host-associated > Plants > Roots > Unclassified | place...
ATTTAATCTACTACTTAATAATTTATTTTATATTTTATTAAAATTACTACCCTTTTTACTATTACTATTACTATTTCTATAATTACTTAATCTATATTTATTAAAACTACTATTAAAACTATTACTAAAATTACCTAAATTACTATTTTTATTAATACTATTACTTAATTTACTACTATTACTTACTACTACTTTTATTTAATCTACTATTTTATTCCTATTAAAATTACCTCTATTACTACTCTTACTCTTATTATTACTTAATTTACTAAAATTACTACTAAATCTACCTCTACTACCTTTACTACCCCTATTACCTTTACTACCTCTACTTTTATTAAATTTTTTACTCCTACTACTAAATCCTTTACTTTTATTACTAAATCCTTTACTTCTATTACTAAATCCTTTACTTCTACTACTAAATCCTTTACTTTTACTACTAAATCCTTTACTCCTATTACTAAATCCTTTACTTCTACTACTAAAACTTATAACTACCCCTATAATACCTTACTATTTACTACTACTACTTACTTTACTATTACCCTTTATTTATTATACTTTAAAATACTATTACTATATACTCTTTACCCCTAACTAAAACTACTATTTAATTTTTACTTCTATTATTAATCCTAATCCTCTCTACTTTATTATATTATTACTTTTATTACTATTACCTCTACTTAATTTACCTCTACTTAATCTACTATTTTTACTGCCTTTACTTCTACTATTACCTTTATTATTTAATCTTTTTCTACTACTATATCCATTTAATTTACTTTTATTACTTAATTTACTAATCCTACTACTTTTATTATTTTTATTACTATTCCTACTCCTACTATCTTTATTTCTATTACTATTATAACTTCTATTATCTTTACTCTTATTATTACTTAATCTATTACTTTTATTACTTCTATACCTATTAATATATTAATCTCTTTAATAATCTATATCTACTTAAACCTCTTTAACCTATCTATTATCTTCTAAATTATTATTTTAACCTACTTTATCTATTTAACTAATACCTTTTATACCTTTTATTACTAACCTATAAATATATATATATATTATTATTCATTGCTTAACGTCCAATTTGGATCCCTATTAGGCCTATATAGACTACTCCTTATATATATATAGGGAGAAAACTCTATTTGAGAAAACCCTGTAATCCATCTCCCTGCCTTTTAGGGCTCGCTTATAAGTCGCCTACAAGTTACTAGTAGTGCTTTACTACCTTACTTTTTAACCTTTTTAGGAACTATTGCTGCCGTAACAAACCTATGGACGCGCTAGTATTACACACTGTACTCTACTCCTATAGAGTTATTAGGGGGCGTTTATTACTCGCCCCTTTACCTTCTATTGCTATTTTCTTTATAACCTAGAACTGGTCTAGTATATTTTGGCTAATAAGCCACTGGGTAGCCGCCTTGAGGCCTTTCTGTGTTAAGAGTAGTATATTATAGTTTTCTATGCTAGCTGCTAAAAGCATTGCTTCTTAGCTGGTGTGTAAGGGGTATAACAGTATTATGTATTTTAGTGTCTGTCTTAGCCAGCTATATTTGCACCTTAGGCTACCTACTAGGATACCTACCTAGTAAAGCCAATCTTTTAGTCCTATTATTCCTGTCCTTAAGAGTGTTACTATTGTATTTTCTACCTTTGTTAGGCCCTCTTAGAGCCCTTAGGTATTTACCTCCTATAGCGTTACCTATACTATAGCTTAGGTTCCCCTTACCTAAGCCTACCTCTGTACCTTTAACTCCTATTTGTCTCTCCAGCGTCGGTCTAACCAGTATTATATTGCGGTAGATGGTTTTCCAGTACTCTTTTATGCTCTACTTTGGCTCCTTTCTCTTCTTTACTGTTGTCTTTGCTAGCCTTTTACGCGTCTTCTTTTCTCCTCTATATAGGCCTGGGTCCTAGCGCTGCACTATTCTTTTTCTACTTTCTTTACCTGTTTTCCTAATATATCTTCCCTACTTTAGGGTTGTTGGTTTCTTCTCCTATAGGGCACCCTAGGGTCCCTCTATAGTTTGTTTAGGCATGTTTTAATATACTTTATAATATTAGAGTTATGTTCCTTTTATACCCTTTATATTGCATCGGCTTTAATATATAGTTATAGGGGGGGAATATTGGCTTCCTTCTTAAGCAGTGCTGTGGCTATTTGCTTATACCCGCCTGTTATACTCCTAAGGCAGGCTGTTTGGACCTTTTAGAGTGGTTTAAGGAGTGATTTAGGGGGGCCTTTTTTAGTTTCTCTAGTAGCCCAAATGCTAGATCTATACGTTATGGTTGGCCGGATAACTGTTATATATAGTAGGCATAACCTCTGGAAGTATGGACCCTATATAGAATTAATAATCCTGGATATGGCGATATACTATACTTAGCCCTTACGGGCCGCTTACGCTATATGTGCGCTCTACTGGAGCTTGCTATCTACCTATACTCCTAATACCCTTAGGCCTTAAACCGGTTGACCCTTAAAGCCTTAGATATGGATTATATGCTAAAGATCTGTAGATTGGTTACGTTTTCTTATAAAATGGATTAGCTGGTATTTCTCTAGTAAGAATTAGACTCTATGTCGTCTTGCCTATTCTATATAGGTGTTATAGGCTTTCTCTAGTGTCCTACAGTTCTTTACGGCTGTTGGCCTATATATAATTAGGTTTGTATTATTAATAAAGCCTATCCCCTAGGTCGCCCCTTTTTTAAAGGTATTAAGCAGGTTGCTTACAAAGAAGAGGAAGAGTATAGGCAATAGAGGTAATCCTTATAGTATTCCTATTATAACTGCAATAGGGGGGCTTTAGTATCCGCTAAAGACTAGTAATATTTCTTTCTGGCCTATAAATCCTTAAATAAACTAAATAATCTATTCTAGGAAGCCCTTTGCCCTAAGGATATATAGGAGACGTTTATAGGGTATATTGTTATAGGCGCCGCTAATATCTAGGCTAAGTATTAATACTATAAAGTCCTTTCGCATAGCCTATACAGTTTTAATGGTAGTAGCGAGTAGTGTAAGTGCTAATAGCGTTGAGCGATTCTTTCTTGCCCCTATTTAGCTTTATGGTAGTAGGGCGTGTTCCTCTGCTGTGTCTGCTATATGGTCCGCTATAACCTTTTCTAAGATCTTGCTTAGGGTGTTTTCTAAGGTAATAGGGCGGTAGCTTTTTGGGATTAAGTAGTTTACTTTGCCTTCTTTTTATAAGATAACCGTCGTTATAGATCCTCTGAGTTGTAGGTAGTAGCCTATTATAAAGTATGCTCTGGCTACGTCTGCAAGCCAAGGTGCTATAAGTGGTCTATAGGTCTTTAGGGCTTTGTTTAGGATCCTATCTAGTCCTAGTGCTGTGTTGTTTAAGAGGCGGCTAATGGTTCTGGCTATTTCTTTAGTTGTTATATCGCTGTTAACCCTTAGGTGAGTTACTAGTGTTTTACTAGTGAAATATATATATATATATATTTCTCTTATTTCTTTTACTATTATTATAATTATATTTATTACTATTTTTATTACTTCTATTACTCCTATTACTTCTATTACTTCTATTACTTCTATTACTTCTATTACTTCTATTACTCCTATTACTCCTATTTCTCCTATTACTTCTATTACTACTTAATCTTTTACTAAAATTATTAAAATTCTTATTAACTATATTTTTATTCCTTTTATTACTATTATTAATATAAATACTACTACTAAAACTACTTCTTTTATTACTACTCCTACTTATAATAACTTTATAATACTTTATTATCTACTTCTACTACTTACCTTTTATCTATTACCCTTTTCTTTATATATTATCTATAATACTTACTAAAAAACTACTCCTACTCTATACTTTTTACTTCTAACCAAAACTATTATTTAATTTTTACCCCTTTTATTACTAATAATCCTCTTTACTTTATTAATACTAACTATTATTATATTTTACCTTAATCCTCTTTTATACTTACTGTTGGTACTAATTTAATGGTATAAGTAAGTTATATCTAGGGGCATGAAATACATATAGTATCGTATATTTATTTAGACGGTGGTAACTGTTGGTTCTATTAAGGTAGGCTATATGGTTTATATACTAACGCACCTCCCCCCTAACTAGCTAGTGTTTTAGGAGTGTACTAGACGCGTAAGCGAGTAGGTATACTAAACGCATAAACGCGTACTTGGTGTATTAAACGCGTAAGCACGTGGTTAGTATAATAGGTGCTGTAATTATACACTTACTTTTATATTACTATTATTAAAAAAAACTATAATTATTTTTATTACTTCTATTACTTTTACTACTTTTATTACTACTTTTATTACCTACTACTACTCCTACTCTTACTACTAATTTTAATAATGTTAATATATTAAAACCAACTTCTTTTATAATATTAACATGCTAAAACTAACTTTTAACACCTTACCCCTATTTACTCCTCTATTTGTTACAGCACTAGCAGAAAGCAGTAGCTATAGTAAACATTATAGTAGACGTGGGCTTACGTGACCCCTATATAACTAGGGATTATATATAACTCCTTACATTACTACTTATCCTTTCCTTTCCTTTTCTTTAGCTTTAGATTCTTATTTATAGACAATCCAATTATATAGGCTTGCGCGACCCTTTTACTATACTTATATCTTAATTAACTAAGTCGCTAACTGTTATGGGGTGAGTATAAGCGGTGATAATATATAGCGAAGTAGATATTATTAAGCTATATACATAAACTATATAATAAAGTTAAGACGTTGTGTAAGGAAAGAAAAGTAGAAAATAGGGGAAAAAGGGTATATAACGTTCGCTTAGTTGCTAGGTTAATAGGTACTATGCTATACACAGGTAAAGTAGAGCTTAGGTAGCAGTTTTAGTAGAACTTAGTAGAATTTGGTAGTTAGAGGTCCTTAAAGTTGCTAGTTAGCAACTCTAATAATAGAGATGGCAGATTGCGGCGGAATATAGTAGATTGCTATTAGATTGCCATCTTATAATTAGTCTTTAGTTATTTAGTTAATAAAAACAGGTAGATGTATATAAGGTATTATAGGGGTGTCCTATAACACTAATACTCTTATTCTTTTTATTATCTTTGCTTTTATTATTACTTCTACTATCTTTATTACTATTATTATATAATTTACTACTTCTACTACCTTTACTATTACTTTTATTTAAATTACTACTTCTACTACTACTTTCTACTTCTATTTTATCCTCTATTCTATATCTTTCCCTTTTATCCTTTTTTCTATTTTTCTTCCTTCCCTTCTCCTCTTTTTTACCTTCCTCCTTTCTATCCTTCTTCTTTCTATCCTTCTTCTTTTTATCCTTTTCCTTTCTATCCTTCTCTCTTTTATCCTTAACTAATACTTCCTATACCTTCCCTTACTAATTTATAACCCTATATTTATCCCTCTTTACTACTACTACTCCTATATAATGTTAATATGCTGAAATTAACCTCTTTTATAATGTTAAAACGCTGAAATTAACTCTTTTATAATGTTAACATGCCGAAATTATCTCTTTTACAATGTTAACATGCCAAAATTATCTCTTTTACAATGTTAATATGTTGAAATCATCTCTTTTATAATATTAATATGCCGAAATTAACTTCTTTTATAATATTAACATATTAAAACAAATTAATTCCTCTATATCCCTATATCCAACAAAAACTCTATAAATACTTTATATATCTTTATGCTCTCTACTTTATACTATTAAATATTCCTCCCTAACTACACAACTATATCCTTAAACTCGTAATCTTTAATAAGAGTAGAATTCCGCCCTCTTTTCTTCCTCTATATTACGATACTTATTATACTTAGCAATTTTTATTAACTCCTTATACACTCCCTCCAGCATCTCTAGTATATATAAAATCCTAGGAATACTAAAGCTATTATATTGGTACTGCTCGCCCATCTATCTTTATATTGCTGCCTTATTATTTAAGCCTACTTAAGCTATTTGGTCGCAAAGACCCTTAACTAACACCCCATTCTTAAACGCTATTAATGCTGTAATAGTCCGCCGCGCTACCTTAGCATTTTCGCACCCTATAACTTTATAGAATATGCCCTTTGCCTTCGCCTCTTGTTTACCGCCCTACTCTAAATCTATTTGCTTCCTATACTGGAACCTATAGCAAAGCTGCTATGGGAATAAGTAGGAATAATACTACCCTACTACCTTTTCTCCGCCTATTACCTTTATTTTCACTTTCTATAGAAGTTGTAGTATCCTTTATGCCTCTTTGGACTTACCTTAATGCCTATATTTATTTAGCTAGTGGCTAACTGTAGTGTTATATAAATTATAAACCCTGTATAGCTAGCAACCTATATTTCGCCAGAAATCTAAAGAATGCTCTAGTCTATTTAGTATAGGCCTGTTACTAAAGTTACCTATACTATGCTCGCTCTTATACTTCTACGCCTTATAAGCCCTAGTAACGCACTTTATAACCCCTTAGTCCCGCGTAAATAGTTTACTAATTAAAAGTCTTTCTCTCTTTATTTTGCCGCCTAAAGAACTACTGCCATTGCCTATACCCTTAAGAATATTGAAGAAAGAGCCTTTTTTCTTTTTTGTCTTTTTTCTTAGCCCTCCCTTCTTCTTCTCTGCTCCTTTAGTCTTTGCTCTCTTTCTATTTACGACTAATCTAGCGTCCGCGTAATGTCGCTTCTTTGGTGTTAATATTCGGTGGATAACTAAAGCGGTACCCTTTCCCTAACTATTACTGTCCCATTTAACAGTATACCCTGTACTATGCTATATCTTGCGAACACACTTATAAACTATGCTAAGGCTATCTTTATAAGCTATACCGTTGTCCCAATACTAACTCCTCCGCTTATGTAGACGTTGTTAGCACTCCTTAATTAATATATCCTCTATGTAATTCTCTATATTATAGAATCCGTAAACGCTAAGGCCTTTATTGTATATCTTTGGGTGTATAATCCTGATTTAGCGAAATTGGCCTCCCTTAAATGCCTAAAATAAACCCTTATGTAAAGTCCACATAAACCATTTATATTGGCCTTTGTCCTTTCCTTCTATTCCAGCTTCTATATTATTTGGTATAGCTAGTATAACGTTGTCTAGCTATATGTCGGCGATAATAAACTTATATAGCATCTTCGTATACTCCTAGTTGTTATAGTCGTCTGCCGCTATAAGTCTGCTTAAAAGACTAAGCCTCTTAATCTGCAATTGGCTAGATTTAGAAAGAGTTTATAGGAACTATAAGGCGTAAAAGTAGCTCCCCTCTAAAGAAAAGACATTCGCGCTGTATAAAATTAGTAGTATAGCGTTATAAACTTAGGAATTTGTATGCAATAGACCTAATGTGATAGCCTGGATGCATTTAAATTTTAAATCGTCACTATAACTATCTGGCTTAATTGTAACGCCTTTGGCCAGGCAGAGGGCGTGCTTATAGATTTTATTCTTTAGTTCTTAGGATAGACTGTAGAAAGATATTATAGATCTATCTTCTAAAACTATATTAAGAGACACGCTTAGTACTGTAAGAGGAAGTAGTAAGAAGACTAAATAATTAAGTTCTAGATTAGTCTGTATATCTTTATCTAAGTTTGGTATTAGAATATATATATAGGACGCATTACGCGTTACGTATATTAGTTATTAGTGTCTTTATTCCTTAGACTTGTAAATATACCTTTAAGTGTAATAAGATGTATAGGTATAGACCTTTATTAAGCTAAATATATGGCTTGTATATAGTGGACAAGTTCTACTATTTATGCGTTACTATTAGGAATAAAGTTATAATAGGTTGGCTAAACCTTTTCTCTACCAATCTAAAAAAGGAAATAAATAGTAAACCTATAAGGGATTTAGGGAACCTGGTAAACTAGTAATACGCTATCTCCTATCTCTATATAATTAAATACCTATGGCTATATCAATTTTAGCCTTGGGCGTAACGCCTTAGGAGATATAAACTTTCCTTCTATATTTGTTTCTACTATTGTTTATTAGTACGCCCGCTATCTATATGCGCGACAGCACTAACTAATATTAAATATTAGCAAGAGTACAGCATAGTAATTACCGTTAGACTATAAGCCTTGCATTAATTGCTCCCTATAGGGAATTAAAGTGGTATTAGTTAAAAAAAAATGGTTTAGCATGTTAATATGTCGAAATAGCTTTTTATATAAAAATTACTTAAATTTTTCTTTTCTTAACCTGAAGTTTAAGAGTAAAGGAAAAAAATTTAGTTTGGTATATTAATATACTAAAACTAAGTCGCGAGTTATTAACAAAACTGCTCTATATTTTCTATAATATATACTAAACCCTCGCCTCTAGATTAAATTGTTAGTTTATAGCCCTAGGATAGTTTTGCTTTCTATACCATCCTTATCTATATTAAAAATTGTTAGATAATCTCTAAATATTTAACCCCTACTATAGTTATACCCCTGTATAGCTATGCTGCTATATCTTTATCGCCTAGACCTATATATTCCTTATCCCCCTCTTCCTCTATTGTTGTATAAATATCCACCCTATACCTGCTATTACTGCACTAAAAGAGCCCGATTACCGTGTTATATACTAGCTACCTATATTGGCACCTTTTTGACCTATTTAACTTCTAACTTCTATCCTCCCTCTTCTTCTACCTCTGGCAAAACTTTTAAGGGGTATTGCAATCCTGGCAGCCACCCTGAGCCCTATACCCTTTAAGGTGAATGGCCTTACTAAGTCAAACCTTGCGTTGCGCCACCCTACCCCTTTTATATACTTTTAATGTATAATTGATATGAGGACCATCTAGCCCTTAACCTATATAGAAGCTGCACTTACTAACCTACTAATTTAGTGATTCTGTCTAGTTCTATAGCTCCTACTCATTATCCTACCCCTATTTAAATGGCTCTTGCTGGCTTTTAACTAACGCGTAATAGGTAGCCTTATTGTTATTTTATTAGTACGGCTGCATCTCCAGCTGCCTCTTTTGCCGAAAGTTAAATGTATACACTAGTATTTTAAATACGAAAAGGAGCCTTAGAACGGAGCTGCTATAGAATAATATCTATTGTTTAAACTAGAAGAGTACTTGGTTTTTTATGCCAATATCTACTCTATCCTTATTAGAGACCTTTTTTGCAAACATTTTCTTAAGGACTTGGTTATTATATATATAGAGAGCCGTGATTATCTGCCTTACTACCGCCTTATTCTTGCAATGGCTATCCGGTTACTATTAGGACTCTAATATCTCTTTTAAGTAATCCTTAACCTCTTTAGACTCCGCTATATATATCTAATACGCAATCCTAATATCCCTATATAGACAGTTTATTTAGAAGCATAGGCTATATACTTCTAGCTTATTAGAAAACCTAGGAAGAGCAAGTTTTTCTAGCTAGTTAAGGATTGCCTATACTCTCTTACAGCTGTCCTAAGAAGTGTAGTTATAAACTATATAGTTAGGCTCTAGCCGTTTTATAATAGCAAAGTATAACTAGCAGCTAATGTTTTACTAGCATGTAAATTGCTTATTAATTTCTATTAGCCGGCGCTAGGACTTAAAGATACCGTTTATCCTAGATTCCTTGCTCTTTATATATACTAAAATTGCCTGCCGCTCCTCTACCATATCTATCCTTTTAAAGTCGCTAGGATAACTAAAGAGGGGTATATATTTAGCCTAAGGCATTTTCGGTACGTTCTTATATATTTAGGCCTCCTTACGTGTTACCTATAGACCATTTTGCACTAAGCCAACGCTACCTATATCTATAACAGCATTATGCTCTGAAGCGGATCCTAATACGCAAATACGCTTTAGAGTAGGGTGTTAAGCTATAGTAGCTAAAGTGTTAGAGAGCTGTTGCCAGCAAACCACCTTTAGGAGAGGGGTTGGTAATAATTAAACAACCCTAAAAAAATACTTGGTATAAGGTAAAGATAAATAAATATTATCTATATAACGCACGATTGAAAAGAACGGTATATATAGTGGAAAAGTAGGAACGCGTCGCGTTCTAAAATGGAAAAAGAAGGCTGGAGTAGTATAGGCTAATAGGTGGCACTCTTGCTTAGATAACTAGGAACGCGACTTATTCTAAAAACGCTATTTATTCTAAAAAGGAATTTAGTTTAGTAGCGGTAATAGTATTAAGACTTTAGTATAGATACTTAAAGATCTAATATTTAGTAGTAGTGGCCTATCTACATATCTACTTTTAGTAGTAGAAGGTAGATTAGACTAGACAGGTTTCTATAGCATTAGTAAAAAAAAAAGTGGGGGGTTTAATATATCAATATACTAAAACCAAGTCGCGAGTTATTAGCAAAACCGCTAAGTTTTCTATAATATAGCCTATTTATAAAACATTCTACCTACCTATTTTAGCTAAACTTCCTCTTCCTCTATATTATCTTTAGACTCAGCCTCTTGCTCTATAATACCCTTATTTAAATCCTTAATAAACTCACCTACCTAATTAAGGTCCGGTTGTCCTATAAAATAATAGAAATAGTCTTTAGGGATACAATCCTATTTATTACTGCTATTATATACCCTAAGCTTTAATATATTAAGACCTCTTCTTAGCCTACATTAGGCCGCCTTCCACTCCATCCTAGTTAGACCGCAGTTATCCCGCCTATAGTGCCTCTTAATAGCCTAAAAATTGATATTATATTTAATTGCCATCTATGGAACTAACCAGTTTGTTCGCTCTAGTAGGTTAAGCCCACCTATTTTATTTTACGCCTCCTAGGAATGGTGCTTAGACGCCTTATATATAACAAATAGCTTATTATGGTTATATTAAGGAATCGCCTATAAATACTGCCCTATGTATTCTTTAATAAAACTAAGGAACTTACACCCTGCTAATTCTCCTACTTCTTCTACTATAATAGAGTATAGCTGCCGCGTAAGTACTTAAAATCCTGCGTTATACTACCTACGTTTCTTTGGTGCGTTGGCTCGCTTATTATTTTATATAAATAGAGCGAATACCTTGTCCCTTTATAGCCCTATATTATACCATGCGAAATGCGCCTGCCCGTTACTTGTTTCCCCTCTAGCTTTGCTCTATCTTACCTTTACCACCCGTGGAGCGCTATTGATTAAGTCCGCTACTATAATCTATAAGAGACCTCTTAACCCTAACGCCTTATTATCTTCAAGTTTTGCCCTAGCTATAAATTTCTTAAGCTACCGCTTTGGCTTTCTTGGCCTATTTGTTTAACGCTTGGCTAGGAGCGCAATTACTTCTTAAATATAGCTTTAGATTGACAACTATGCTCTAAGCTTAATTCCCGCCTATTCTAATATGCATATATAGTCCCTAAATAACTGAAATATTGCGTCCTTGTGTGAGATGCTTTTCTGGATATTCAAATTCTTATAGAACGACTTTTAAAACCTATTAGCTGCTACTACTAAACGTTTAATTGCCTAAGACGTAAAGGTTAGCCTTATATTCTAATGGATTTCCTTAACTGGGAACTATACCATTCTATTTTTCTGTATATATGTCCGGAGGTCTAGACCCAACTGTTTAGCTCCACCTTAAGTGGGACTACCGCTGCCTTTTTTTATATTATTGTTGCTTGCCTCCCTATTTCTAGGCTGCTAAACCTTAGACCGCCATTCCCTTCGCCATATAGATGGATATAGTAATGGGTCCGTGCTAGTGCTTATATAGAGGAGCCGTACTAACGCAGATACTATTACGCCGTTAATAACTTGTTCCTCTTATAAGGCCACTAGTCTACTATTATATCCTATACTAGCTCTTTTGATAAGCACCTTAAGGTAAAGAAGCTATTGGTTTAACTCCATAGCTACAAACCTATTTACCTTCTTTATAGCTAGAACCTAGTAGGGTATATACCTACTAGTCCTATTAGCTTCGCTTTTGTTATTACCTATACGCGATATATATAACTCTGCTATGCTAATAGCCCCCTTAAGTTCTTCTTCTATATTATTTAGTTCTCTAAGTAACCTTATTATTATTTAGTACTCCTGTTTAACCCTAAAGCTTTCATCCTCGGACCTACTTAGCGTAGAGGAAAGTCGCCGTTTTATCCTTTTATATACTGTAAGTAGCTGCCGTCTCTTACTTACGTCTGGACGCTAGCCTTTAGTACTATTAACTAAATACTATCACTTTAGTAGATTCTGCGAATAGCTAAGCGCCTTAAACTGCACGTTCTGGAACGGGTTATAGCCCTTAAATAATATAGCAAATAGTTCTTTATTGACGTTATACGCCTTATTATATGCAATGCCGCCTATTCTTTGCAAGCTGTTAGTTAGTCACAGCTCTATATCCACGCTGCTAGAGTCCCTAATTAGTGCCTAGTAGTAGCGGCATATCTGAACTAAATAGGAGTTATAGTTAGGATAGGTAAATCCCTTCACCTAGCTATCTAAGCAGTGTGACTTGCGGAGGAGCGTAATACCTCTATTAATATTACTAGTAGGGACCAGCGTGTCCTCCGTGCTAAAATTAAGCCAGTAATCCTTGTTAGGTATTTAGTCCGCGTTAAAATTAAAACATAGGTTAATGTGGCTAAGAAAGTCGCTTTAAGCTTACTAGAACGTATCGCGTTTAGTAGCCAACTTAAGGCTATATCCGGATATTACTAGAAATAGATTATGGAAAGCATTATATAATATATATCTATTATTATTACCAATATACTTATGGGAGAGCCGCCGTACTTTAGCCTAAAATCTATCTAGGTATAACTCTGGTATTATATATCTAACGTCTATAGGCTGACCGGTTTCTATTATAAAATATTCTGTTTTAACTTTAGCCTTATAATCTATATCCGCGAAGCTTTGGGGATAATGCTAATATATATTAGGTGTATAGCTTTTCTTTAAAGCTAGGAGGACAATATTATTAACCTAAACAGCCTGTTCTCTATTAGAGAGATATATTCTACCAAACTCCTTAATAACTATATACCGGAAGAATATATAGCACTTATAGCCGAATTTACTAGCTGCTAGCCTCTGGCCTAATTGAAGCTGCTTTAGCTTATATATTTAGTGGCCTTAGATCTAGATTTTCGGGTTCTACGTAATACGCTAGAGGTATAGCGGTCTATACGCTAAGTTAAACCCGCCTTAGTGTGCGGCTAGTATAGTTACTTAAGCAATAAAGCTATTAATATCCTATTGTCAGCCAATTTGGATTTCTGTGTCTTTAAACTAGTTTTTTGACTTAAGAAAGCTAAGCTTTAGTAGGTTCTCTTCGCCTCTAGCCAGTAGTATTTGCTATAGGATATAACTGTGGTTATTAAGGTCCTTATTCCTTAAAGCGATCTTAGGTAGATTTAAAGGGTAGTTAGTTATACTACTTAAGGTAAATAGTAATACCCAGCGTTGCTAGAATTGAGTAATCTGTGCTAAAGAGTACTTACTCTTATCCACCGCATACGGAGGCTTATTTGTAAAGTTAGTAAAGTCCCTATTATAATTCTTTTTACTTACGTACTATATGTGCACCTCTTATTCTACGCCATCTTTAGTCAAGCGGTAGTAGCCCTAGTATACTGCTCTTAGTCAACCCTATTATTGCTATTATTAGTAGTGTGCTCGCTAGAGTCCGCCTACCTTGCTCACTAATCCTTAGGTCCGTTATTACTATTACTAGCATTGTTTGTATTGCTATAGGTAGCCTAATCTATATTAATAGATAGCTGTGTTAACCCGGCTTTACTAGAGTATAAGGAATTATTAGTTAATGGCGATATAGGCTATATACTATCGCTATCGTCGCTATCGCCGCCATTGTCGTTGTCGTTACTATTATTGTCGCTACTGTCGCCCTTGCCACTGTTATTATTAAAGGCTCTATGCCAGCTTCTGCTTGTTAATACCTCTACTATTCTGCTTATATCGCCTATTTCTCCAACCTGGTCCGCGTTCTTAGCGCCATCTTTCTCCTCTAATAATAGGGCAGGCTCTGTGCTTTCAGCTAGTTATAACCAAGGAGATTTATAGATTAAATATACCCGTTTAATAAGCTGCCATTATGCTGCCCTATCTATATCCGCTACCTTATTATCCTTCTCTGCCAGTATAGCAGCATTGCTAGGTATTAAAGCAGTTATACCCCTAGTTACTAACTACGCCCAGGTAAATTAGTTAGGTGGCAGTAATAGTATTAAGACTTCGGCATAGATGCTTAAGGATCTAATATTTAGTAGTAGTAGCTTATCCGCATATCCACTTTTAGTAGTAGGAGGTAGATTAGACTAGATAGGTTTATAAATCTAGTATTAGTCCTGGCTTATAATACGTAGGTAATAAAGTAAACCGCTATAATGGAAAATAAGGACTAGGAATAGAATAACTTATAAAGGGCCTTGCCGGCCTACCTATTTGCAAGTTAGAATTAAATAGTTAAAAAAAGGCTTAAGTAAATAACTACCTATTACTGCTCTTTATTACTTAGGTTACTAAATCCTTCCAATTAAATCTCCTAGTTAGGCGCTATGGTCTGTTTACCCCCTTTAGGCCTAGCTTGCTAAAGGATAGAAAGAGGGTCTAGTTAAATCTAAAATCTAAAATAACCGCCAACCTGCTAGGCCTAACGTTTTTGACAGTAGGATTCTTGACTTACTATATTAGCTGCTTCCCTTTTCTCTTCTATAGTGTGAAGCTTCTTTAGGCGACCGCCCTTGTTTACCCTAGCTATTAAAAGATATATAGTAAGAGTACTCTTCTATTTGTTGTTACGGCGTTAATATAATATTTAAGTTATAAGGTATTGTTCTCCCTCTAGTTTAGAGCGCTATACCTAATTAAGGTTTTTATCTTGCTTACCAATAACACTAACCTAATTAGGGTTTTTATGTCGCTTACTAATAATACTAACCTAAATTAGGGTTTTATATCTGTTAGGCTATAGAAGTATAAAGTAGTAGAGTATTAAGGTATTAAGAATCGACCTTCTAATAGCGTAAGGAGGCTGAAGCCGACTTTAGCATATTAATATACCAAAATATTAAGAATTAATCTTCTAGTGATATAAGGAGGCTAGTAAAGCCAGCCTCCTTATTTAACTAAAAGATTAATTCATTAACAGCTTATAACTTGATTTTGGTATATTAATATACTAAAACCCCCTTTGTTTTAAGTATTAAGATAAGTATCGAGATAAGTATTAAGATAAGTATTAAGATGAGTATTAAGATAAGTATTAAGATTACGACTTAAATAGCGCTAACTTACTTAAGGTTTTCATATCGCGACTTATATAGGCGCTAACTTAATTGAGGTTTTTATGTTACACCCTAAAATAACACCAAATTCCTTAACTTTGCAGCAATGCAGTGACCTAACTATAATAGATATTTAAAATCCGAAGCCTGCATATGACTCGCCGTGCTTAGTTCTACCCTTTTTATACAAAAAAGCGGCCCTTTTACGAAATTTTTTTTATATTTATTGCTTAAATTTTCGCTAAGTCCTTGTTGTTTAAAAAATTCCTAACCCTCTAACCCTTATAATTAAAATTACTACCTCTTACCTAATATATATATATATATATTATATTTCCTTTTTACTAATTTATTAATCTTTACTACTTAAATTTACCCCCTTTTCTCTATATTACTTTTTTTTTAAAAATTTAAAAATTTAATAATATTAAATTACTAAATTATCCTAAAACTTAAACTACCTTTACTATTACCTCTACTACTACTTTTACTCCTATATTACTTTTATTAAAACTACTTTATTAACTTATTTTAAATCCTAACTATTCTTTTTTAATATTACTATTCTTTTTTAATATTACTATTCTTTTTTAATACTACTGTCGGAACGTTAATTATGTGACGTAGTTACAAGACTATAAAGCGAGACTAACTGTCTAACCTTAGAGCAACCCCTTTCTTTAGAGACAATAATAACTACCAACTTCAACACCGCATATATATTATACAGTGATATTCATGCCCGTTAATAAAGCGAGTATACCGACACTAATTAGTAGACATATAGATTAGGAAATACGCAATAAGCTAGAGCTTGAGAACTATACTAGAAATAGTATACAGATCGCCTAGCCTTATCTATTTCATTAAAGGAGAAAGCTATATTACCCTCAAAGCTTAAGACTACGTATTAGCTTAACTGTTAACGCGTTAGATTGCCTAGAGAATTGTATTTTTACTTAAAGAAGATTACGACCTCCCTTACGCTTAAGAGAATTTGTACTAGCCTTATAGCTAATATAATAGATCGCTAAGAGAATAGCAATCTTGCTAAGAACACTTTATAGGCCTAACGGCTGTAGAGGACGTATATACTAAAGAGAGCTATACCACCCTTAAAGCTCAAGACGAACGTATCAGCTTAACTACTAACGTATTAGATTGCCTAGAGGATTATATCTTTGCTAAGAATTGTCTTTAGTCTTTAAAAACTATAGATTTATTAAGGGGATATATATATACCCTTACACCCTTAATACCCTTACCTTGACTTTAACCTCAACCTTAACCTCGACCTCGACTATAACCTCGACCTCGACCCCAACCTTGACCTTAACCTTGACTCTAACCTTGACCTCGACCTTGACCTTACCCTTAACCTTAACCTCGACCTTGACCACGACCTCAACCTCAACCCCGACCTTGACCTTGACCTCAACCTTACCCTTAACCTCTGTTTAAGCCTTAACCCTTAAACTCTTAGACTAAGGACACTCTATAGGCCCTAGGGCTGTAGAGAATACCTTAAACCTTAAACTTAAACCTCTAGAACCTCTATTTGACCTTAAACTATAATATATAAATATACCTTTTCTACGGCTTTCTACAGCCGTGGAGAACACACACATATACACAAAGACACGACAATATGGAAATTAATTAAAAGGAGAGAATTGCCAAGTATGGCTACGGAATCGATATAGATGAGGCTATAAAGGACGAACTAGTAGAGTTTGTAGAAACGATGATATATAAAACATAAGACTTTACGGATAATAACTTATAGGCTATCTTTTAAGAGCTGTTTAAGGGGTTTATAGTTAAGAGCTTTAAGAAAATACACATAGATATTAGATCCTAGCTACGAAGATATCTCCTTAAAAGAGGTATTTATATAGGCAGATATAATAGCAGAGTTACTATATCTAAGCTGCTATTTAAAGTTGTATAATAAGAAGAGCTGTATTAGTGGATAAATAGGGAGATTATAGCAACTATTAAGGAGTTAGCAGAACCACTAGCTATAAGAGCACTATAAAATAGGTTAAACTACACTTATAATAGTCTATCAAATTAGCCTATAGCTATAGCTATAATATTACCTGGTCCTTCTCCTGCCTAGTATCTTTACCCTAGTACTGCTAATACTGATTTAGCTATAACACCGCCTAAAACGTAGATACCTACCCTACTATTAGCTGCTCCGCTAATTCTACTAGCTATTCTAACTACTGCAATACTAGCTATCCTAATTGCCGCTCCGCTAGCTACCCTAATTATTACCTCTACTACCCCCCCTAGTACTCTTACCCCACCTAGTCCTCCTCCTGCCTGGTATCTTTACCTTAGTACTGCTAGGGATAGACCAAACTATACTCTTAACGGTTTAGCTATTGGCCCAGAATTAGTTCAGCCTATAGCTATAGCTATAGCTACAATACCGCCTGGAACGTAGATACCTACCCCTATAACACCTTAACTATCTATTATATCTATACCCCGGTAAGCTGCACCAACTGCCTTTACCCTCCCTCTAGTAACTGCTTCTACCTTACTACTAGCTACTCCGCTAATTCCACTAGCTATTCTAACTGCCGCACTACTAGTTGTCCTAATTGCTGCACCGCTAGCTACCCTAATCGCTGCCCCTACTGCCCCTACTGCCCCTGCTGCCCCCGCTGCCCCTACTACCCCTCCCGGTCCTTAATCCTCTAATTATAACCAATTGCTATGGTTAAAAGAGCAGCAACTACAGCAGCTGTAGTAACTGTAGCAGCTATATATATATACCACCTAGGCCAACTATGCCTAGTGTGGAGTAAGGACTTAGGCAAAGACCTAGATATAGCAAGGAGGTAGCCATAATTATAAAGATCTATATAGATAACTAGAAGGCTTGCTAGGGAGTTCCTACCTATAGAACTACCGTCTTAAACCCTAAAAAAGACTTGTCTTAGTTAATTAATAAGTTATAATCTTTAACCGTTACATAGGAGAAGAAATACCCTAGTTAAGAAGCATATACTACCTTTATAGATCGCCGCTACCATAATTAAGACCAAGGCCGAAACCACGACCAAAATAACCAAAACTTTAGCCGCAATCGAACACCCTACGGACGCTATAATAAAGGAGTGGGTTAAATAAACGAACTATAAAGTATTGCCTAGGTGTATAGTAGGGAGTAGGCAATACCCTTATATAGGAGAGAGAGAGAGAGATAAACCAATAGGGGAAAAAAAAGGCTGTAAGCCTAAGGAGCTTATAAAGGGTGGCTAAGGCCTAGCTAAAGGCTAGCCTTAGCAGCCCTAAGAGCTTCTAGGATATAGCTAAGGATTAAAAGAGAAGCTATTGTGTATAGATAGGAAAAGCCTAGCTATTACGTATACGCTATAAGTAGTCTAGAAGATTTAACTTTAGAGTGTAGATTAGCCTTCTTTTTAGAGTTACTCTAGTGTTGGAACGTTAATCATATAACGTAGTTATAAGACTATAAAGCAAAACTAACTATCTGACCTTAGAGCAACCCCTTTCTTTAGAGACAATAATAACTACTAACTTTAACACCGTATATATATTATATAGTAATATTCATACCCGTTAATAAAGCGAGTATACTAATAACTACTATTTTAATCCTTATTACTATTTCTACTATTATTAATTTTTTTTTTATTTTTTATTAATTAATCTATTACTAAAATTATTACCTCTATAATACTATTTTATTTATTATTATTATTATAAATCTACTTATTTACTAAATATTACCTTTTTTTTACTTATTATATTTTAAATTTCTATTTTTTATACTACTTAATTACTTACTATTAATTATATAAAATACTATATTCCTAAATATTTCTAAATATTTTTAAAATTAATCTATATTAATATACTAAACTTACTATTACTTTCTTCTATCTAAATTTTTTATTAATAACTTAAATTTTTCTTTTTTATATTCTATTTTATTACTAATTACTAATATATATATAACTTTTAATAATTACTAATACTATATTTAATCTTATTACTTCTTTTAAATTTAATAAACTTACTTAAATTTAATTTCTTATATAATTCTAAATTATTTTTAAATCTATAACTAAATTATACTACTCTAAATTATAATTATAATTATAATCTTTACCTCTTTATATACTAAATACTAATCTCTTTATTTAAATTTTTCCTTTTACTTACTTATTATTATTTTATTTTATACTACTTATCTTTTATATTATTATTATTTCTCTCTTTTCTTAAATTACTCCTTTCTTTATAACTATTCTAATCTCTTTTTATTCTTTTTTTTATTTTTTATTAAATAATTTTTACTCTATGTTGGTCACATAGGGTGACTCACCAATAACAACTACTTAAGTAGGTTATAGTAATGTTGGTTAATAAAGCTTAATTGATCTAGAATAGGGGAGGGTAAGGAGCTTAAGGCTCCTCGCCACGCTAGTGCCGCGGCTATATATAACTACACGTAATATATTCCTAATACTGGCAACTCTTCTTTTATAGTTGCTATCTATATATAAAATACTACTTGATTAGCGTAATAAAGATCAATCCTCCTTACTTACTATTGCCATTGCAATATATAACGGCTTATATAAATGCTTTTAAACTAAAACTTACGGATTGTTATCTAATGAAGATACTAAGCTAAGGAAAAGAAGAAGAAGAATAATTATTAGGGAGTGGTAGGTAGATATATCGCGAGGGCTATTAAGGCGCTAGTAGTAAGTAAACCAATGGCAATTTTCTATCCCGGGGATAGAAAATCCTAATTGGTTGTTTAGAGTTAGGGTGGATATTGTATTAAGGGTGCTAAGGCGCTAAGCGTAAGCGAGCCAATAGCGATTTTCTATACCGGGTATAGAAAATCCTAATTAGCTGGCTTAAAGTTAGGGTCTATAGGATATCGCAGGTAGTGCGCTCTAGTATTATTACAAAGTCTTACTCTTACTCCCTTTTAACCCAACCTTTAACTCGTATGTATAGAGTGTTTGTGTTAATAAACGTTTTTAGAGCCTTGTTTAGGTTTGCCTTTATTATTATATCTGCTGGGTTATCTTGGCCATTAATTTATTAAATCTTAAAGAGTTCTTGCCGTTTGTAAGATTACCGAAGTGCTATAATATCAATTATAAGGCGCTTCTCCTTTGTGGTATTAAGCTTAACTAAACACTTATAGAGGGAATATAAGTTGGTACACACGATTGTAGAGATAGTAGGAAGTTCAAGTTAATCTATAGTTATTTTTAGGGTAGTTCCAATTGCAATTGCTATATTAACTCCACTAACTATTCTATATATCTCTAACGCTAGAACGCTTTGAGTAACGTACTTACTTTTAGTTAAGCTCTAATAGATAAGATTGCTATAGATTATAAAGTTATTCTCTCTAGTAGATTCGTTCGCGATAATAATCTTATATTCTAACTAGGAGCTAAAATCTTTGTTATTTACAAACAATCTATTGACAAATATAAAGAGCTTGGCGGTGGGAAGACTAATAGGCACGTAAAGTAGTCCCTAATTGAGATAGTTTATTTGCTAGGAGAGACGCTTATTTAGGGCAAGGATATTATCCTTGGTTAGTTCCTAGTGTTAGGCGGTAATAGAGAGATCAAATAAAGCCTTGGGTTAACAAATAGAAGCAATATAAGCTTTATAAGTGCGTTGCTCTACGTATTCTTGTTTTAGAGAGTTAATATTAATAACGTTAATCTTCTTACCTTAACCCTTCTAGCGCAAAGCAATAGAATCCTTGTTTAGGGAGAGGATGCATTTATTAAAAAGTAATAGTGTTATTAAATTAAGCTTTTCCTTTAGCTTTGCTATAAGATTTACCTTTACTAGCTTATCTTCTTTAAGAGCTAAAAATTAGTCGTCTCTTAAGATAATTGTATTATTAGTTTATATACCGACGATTCTGAATAGAGTTCCCATAGTTATGATAAGGAAGTAGGGATTAAATATAGAAATAGTTATTAAGAGCTTCTCTTTGTAGTGCTTGCTATAAGTAGCCCACTAATAAGTTCCTGCCTCTGCGATTCTATATAATGGCTTAAGTATAACCATAATTGTATCTTTAGGATATTAGTAGCGAATTTACTCTAGAAGGTATACTAGTATTAAGCGCTAAAGGCGTGTCTCTAATTGGGTATAGGCCTAAGTAATATCTCTTAAATAAACCGCCATTCTATTCTTTATTAGGGAGGGAGCTAGCGCAATAATAACTCGCTAACTAGCTCGTTAAATCGTAGGGGATTGTATAAAAATTACTTCCTTACTGTTGTCGTTATAACCTTAAATGACTAGTCTCGACTTCTTAAATGGGGTATTAGTGGCTTTGCCTTTAATCTTATTAACTATTCTTGACTTAAAGATACAAACTCTATCAAACTTAGTAGGGTTATATTTCTTAAATTTAAAGACTCCTTTTATAATGAGACCGTCGATCTCCTGCTTATTAGATACTTGGAAAGGGGCTTCTGGAGTTATAATATGGCCTTCCTTTTAGAGTTATTTTGCGAGCTTAAAGTCCACCTTCTCTTTAGCTGTTATAAAGGCCATTAATAACTTAACTCTACTCTTAATAGCGGTAATAAATTGCTCTTTAAAATTAACAAGATGTTGGCGATTTTGTAATCCTTTTAGGCAACCTCTACCACGTTATAGTTGCGGCACATTTACTACAACTATATTAGAATTATAGTCGCCTTCTAGAGCACGTTAATTATAGTTCTTCTTTAGGGTATCCTTTATAGTATCCTATAAAGGCTCAAAACTGTTATCCCTATAGTAGGGCTTAACAACGGTTAAGCGGAATTAAGTGGGTCCATAGGGCATCTAAAGAGTACAAGTTTAACCCTTAATGGCGATAAGTGTATATAGGCCTAACTAGCCCCCTTTCTTACGCCATACCCATACTTTAGATTGGAGTGGTAGATCTATTATAATTAAGGTATTTAGACCGTTTCTTATTCTTAGTGCGTCGTTGACCTAGCGTATAGCGTAGATGCGGCGCACTTCCTTTATTACCTTACGGATAGCCTTAGCTCGTTGCGTAATAGATAGAGATAGTAGAGAATTGTTAGTTATTTAAGGGTAGGCGCTAAAGACTAGTAATATAGGTACAAGCCTATCTAGGCCAGCGGAATCGTTAATAGCCTTAATAGCTATTTATAAGGTAAGCTCTTCACTAGCGCCCTTTAGTTCCAAAGAAATAATCTTATATACTTGGCGTAATAGCGTGTAATATTGTTCTACTTTTCTAACACTATTGTATGCCTTAATAGGGACTTCCTTAATCTTGATTTCTATTACCTTCGCCTATTACCGAAACTCTATAGATGAGAAGTTCCTTCCTATATTATAAATGACTTAATTAGGGGGTCCTAGGTAGACATTAATCTAGTATAATTAAAGAGTATCCCATACGTTCCTAGCTAACATATCCTTTAGAAAACGTGCGGCTTAAAAGAAGATTAAGAGGTTAATAACTTAAAGTACTAGCTTACCGCTAAGATATATAATGTCAATAATAATATAGAAGTTAAAGTCATAGTTATTTTTAAGGGTAAACTTAAATCGGCTAGGGGACTTCTAGTTTATTTAGTAGTAATAGCAGTACTTTATAAGATGCTTAATCGTCTTAGCCTTAACTTTATAACCTACTTGCTAAAGAACCCTAAGTAATTTATAAACTAATGGGTAACCGAAGCAATGGTATAGTTAATATAACTCTAACTTAGTTAAATGGCTTTAAGTAACGCTCCTTTCTAGCTATTAAAGGAGCAACTAAGGGTGACCCTACTTGCGTATAACGGGCACCCGATTCTCTCCCTAAACGAGTATATTCTTAAGGTTATTAAGCTTGACGCCTAACTTATCTATATCTCGAATACAGAATAGAAACGGGGTGTTCGCGGGAATAATGTAGAAAGTAATATATCCTAACAGAGTTTAGACCTTGATTGTGCTAAAGGAGATTATAGTACCCTTACTAAAGCGAATTGTATGTTGGCCTACCGTTAATTGGTCGATCTAAATAGAGCTATTAAGCTACTAAAGAGCTCGAACTTAAGGTTCTCCTACTATAGATACTCCTGTGGCTCTAGTATCTAGTATAATACTATAGAAGACATTCGCTAAGTATCTATCGTTAAAGGAGAACATGGAACTTTTTTTTAGCTTATTAAAGATATCTAACTTTGTAATAGAATAGAGCGTAGATTGGTTGTTAAGGATAGTAATAGTTTGTGTGCTATTTACTTTACCATACTTGGTAAAGTATTAGTTGGGAGAGTAGTCCTTAATTTCCATATCTATAAGGAGCTGTTTGGCCTCGTTAACCTTACCCTTAAGATCTTCTTCGCCTTTATATTAAACTAGGAAGCTTTGGAAGTAGGCTATAATAACCTTATAATTTCTGACGTTTTATACGCTCTAGCGAAACTTATTATATGCCTTCTTTTATCTATCAAGAGGGTGCCTAGTTAACTAGCAATTTGGCTTTTTATAAATATAGCATTTCTTCTGTTAATTGTTTTAAGATAAACCTCCGCAAGGACCTCTATAATTGCTTTATAGTCGACGTTAATTATGCCCTCTGCTATATCCTCTACCCTGGCTACTATATGTTCGATCAGTCTAGTTATAATCATATTGGTTAGTTAGGTTAATCGAAGTAGGTTAAGGTTAGGCGTTAAATTACTATACTTTTTAAAAGCGTAGAGCGGTGCTAATAGAGGATCTTAATTAAGTATATACTCCTTTATAAGTATTTGCAGGATTAAAGAGGGTAAGGTTGTATTCTTTAACACCTTAGTATACGCTAATAACTTAATCGCGTAGGCTAAAGTCCTTTTAATATAATTTGGATAAACCACACTAAATTATCTAAAGTTAATTAAAGAGCTTTTAAAGATAATTAAGCTAAGAAACACCTGGGTTTATAGTAATAATCCTTAGGAAGGTAGTCTCTCTCTACTCTAATATATACTGTTGCTTATTCTCTTCTGTTTTAAAGTGGCACCTTAACTTATATATTATGCGGTTGAAATCGTATCCTTTTCCTGCCAAATAATTATAATAGAAGGTGCTAGCTTGGCCCCTAAGCATAATAGAATAGGCGTTATAGTATTAATCAGACTCTATTCCTATCTTTTAGCAATAGTTATAGAAGATACGCAGTTTTAAATTAAGAATATTATATAATTCCCTACCGAATTTATTTTCTTAATTTAAATAGAGCTTCGCAAGTTCTGTAAGCAATTTTAAAGTGCTTTTAATTTAAGATTAAGATAAAGGAGGGAGTTATATTGTAGATTATAATAGAGATATAGGTCTAGTTAGTAGAGTCTAAAGGCTATTGGCTTGCAAAGTAGGGGGGTCTTGTATTTACTTTAGTAGCGTATTATTTAGATTTTATTATAAGTTAAGCTTCCTTATAGTGCGTAGTTAGTGCTTAATCTCCTATGGAGTCCATTTATGCTCTTCTTTTACGTTAATAACTTGCTCTTAAATATTGTCTCTAATAGCGCTTCTATCTATAGGGACAAACACTTTATTCTCCTAAAGAAAGTTATGGAAGTCTTATATAATAAGCTTATTCGCAAGGGCCTATATTTCCTTTATCTATCTAACAAAGTCCTCCTTTATGCAATACTATAGCATAGTGTCGTTGTATTTACTGTCTGTGTAGTATACTATATGGTATAATAAGAATCCGTTTAGGTCCTTTTGCTTGGCGTTTATAGGGTTAATGTCTTTATTCTATATCTTTGGGTTAATGTCTTCTTCGTACTTCTTTGGGTAGGTTAACGCCATAATAGGTTAAAGGTAGGTAGGGTTTTCAGTTTTATAGAATCTCGTAGGTTTGCTATTAAGAGGTAGGCAATTTAAGATATTATTTAACGCGTTTTGGACGTTGACTTAGGACCTTAGGTTTAGTAGCACTTTTAACCTAAAATACTTAACCAAATCTTTGTAAACGTAGTTGTTCTATATAATGGACGCAACTTGGTATCTTCTAGTACTTAGTAATACTTCTATTACTAGTTTTCCGCAAGTCTAAGGTAGTACAGTATCGCTGGGATCCATTCTATATAAGCGCATATAGCACCCCTATACGAGACTGTCTCTTCTATTAAAAACCTTACTATTCTGTAGTTAACTGTGTATTTAACCACTAATTAGTATTGGTTATATAGGGTGACTTACTAATAACAACTACTTAAGTAGGTTATAGTGATGTTAGTTAATAAAGCTTAATTAATCTAGAATAAGGGAGGGCGAGGAGCTTAAGGCTCCTCGCTACGCTAGTGCCGCGGCTATATATAACTATATGTAATATATTCCTAACACTCTACTTCCTTAATCTACCTTTATAATATACTTATTATACTATTTTTTTTTAAAAAAAAAATCTTTATTATATTAATAATATATTTTATCTTTTAATACCTTTATAATAATTTATTATTATTAAATTTTATATTTA
>Ga0307507_10004254_pt1 | contig 25824 bp, 24 predicted proteins | sample 7_EM_MG_FD_207223 | JGI IMG/M metagenome (GOLD analysis project Ga0307507, IMG submission 207223) | Populus trichocarpa ectomycorrhiza microbial communities from riparian zone in the Pacific Northwest, United States - 7_EM | ecosystem: Host-associated > Plants > Roots > Unclassified | place...
CCCCCCCCCCCCCCCCCCCCCCCGCGCCCCGGCGGGGGGGGGCCCCCCCCCGAGGAAATGGGAATATTTAGTGGAATGAGGTTGTATCGTTCCTGTGCCTTGGTGTGCGCGTGGGCTGCAAGCCCCTTCGTTATCAGTAGTCCGGGAGGGAGCATAAGAAAAAATTGGGCGGACGCCGTTAGATTCAGTACAGTAGTCTGGAGCCTTGAAGGAAAATTCTTTTTCTTTTTTCTTTTTTCCCCCTCCTAGGAACTTTGTTTGTTTGTTTGTTCGTTCGTTTGTTCGTGCACCTTCCCGTGTACTGTAGAGTCTATGAAACACAAGATTAGTGGTATGTATCATATTAGAAGAGTCACCTTTTCAATCGGCTTCCCCCATTTTCACACCATATCATATCACATCATATCACATCATATCACCCCCTTCCCTTGGTGGAGTTAAGTGGGTGCCCGCTGGCCAAAACCAAATGTCTACTGTATGTATGATGTAAATCCCTCAACGAGCCCATGGATACCCGCATCAATACACTATACCTTTCAAATATACAGTGAACTCTCCGGTACCAATTACCAGTTACGAATCTTACGATCGACAAAAATCACGCCCCATCTACTAGCGCATGAAGATACAAATGGGCGGGTCCCTGCCTAACCTCCGACAAAGCAAACAAAGCAAGAACGAATGATATGATACTGTAACTCGCGAACAAAGACCCCTGGCTAGAACTAGTATATACCTACCTACCCACAATAGTAACCCGTCAGTCAAATCTAACTGGTTGGGAAATCACCCCCGCAACACTCAACTCCCTAGCTCTCATCCTTGCTTTGATAAATTATTCTTCCACAGGATCATAAAGCCTCACTCGGCTTAGGGAGACGTTGCTATGGTAAAAAAAAATGTATGATATAATCGAGGTCTTGTGCTATGCCGTTGGGCTTGCTTACCTTCTCTAGTATGATAAGATTTGGTGTTTTTTCTTGCCTTTGCATGGTCTCTCGGAGGAGGGGCTGAACAGCCAGCCAGCCAGCCATTTGCTCGCGATGCTCTTTTCGCTAGTTTTCTAAAGCAGGGAATTCTGAACTATGATACGTAGCGCACGACTCAATTATTCAAGTTTTTTTTTTGGTCATTTTCTAAAAACTGCGTTTCTTGCAAAGATGCTGTGCCAACTTAGCGCGTCGGGTGATAGCATTTCACTCCTTTCGAGAGGAGCAGTAGCAGTAAGACTAGAGAGCGTTTCGTTTTGGAGGAGCCAGATGATTTCGTTGCATGATGATGATGATGATGTCTCTGCGGTTAATGGGGGTAAGTAAGTAAGTAAGTAAGTAAGTAAGGATACATACCACCGGCGGCAGAGAGGGGCGGACGAGAAGGGGGGGGTTTTTTTATTTTAAAAAAAAACAAACAGACCACATGAACGAAAGAAAGAGCACTAGGATGGATGTTGCAGGAAGAAAGAAAGCTCGCGTCAAATGAGAGTTGGAAATGATAATGTGAAAATTGCTTAATTTAGTCTGGAGGAGAGAGAGAGAGAGAGAGAGAGAGAGAGAGAGAGAGAGAGAAAGAATACCACTAAGGATATTATTATCTCCAACTATACTTCACCATTAATGACTTGCTCGCCGGTTACGCTCCTCTGGTGTGTATTATACAAACCCATCCAGCAGGAAAAGTGGCTCCTCGCCGTAATCCCTCCTCTCCCCGTTTTCATGACCGCCCACTATCTTTGTTTGGCCAGTAACACGTCCAACCAAAATTCGCCCCTACTCGTGCGTACCAGTTACATACAGTACAGTCCCCGCAGTAAATCTCAAACATATCGTACTTGTCACAGGCAAGAAGTGACCGAAAACAGGGGTTCGGAAAATATATGGTAGAAAATCCGTGCGCGCCACAAACCCACCACTCGTATTTTCGGTCACTTTTTGCCTGTTGTAACGAGTATCATACCGTAGCATAAAATCCAAGCCAAGTCTCGTCGAATCCGATCCCGGGGGAGACCTAACGGTAGATCTCTTAGCGTTGCTAAGCCTTCCTCCTTGATGGGATGCTTTTTGCTACGAAAGCGTAGTCGGATGGGGAGTGTGGGACGGGCGATGGAGATGGCGGTATTTGTTGCCGAGGGTGGAAGAGATGGCCATGGGGCGGATGTGTTGGGCAATGGAAGGGAGATGTATTAGCTCGGAGGGATGCGGTGGGGGTTTATAAGATGTGATAGTTTTTCATCAATAATCACTCGACTTTTTCAGATGCTGTACAGGACTGTACAGTTTCTCCCAAATCACCATCAAAAGCTGCAATACTTTTTGGAATTAGACAAATAGTTTACAAAGATGGAGAAGCCTTATATATACACTCCACTCACCCGCGGCCACGCCCCAGATGCGAAAATACGGTCACATCGCGACCCCCTCCACCCCCTTCGTCGTCGCCTCACGCCCCTCTTTCCGCTGCTGCTTCATTTTCCTCTTCTCCCTATTCAACCTGGTTATTGCCTCGTGCCTCTCCCTAGTCCTCTTCTTCTTCATCAACTTTTCCTCTTTCCTCTTTTCCCTCAGCTGCTTCTTCCGCTCCTTCAAGAAGACGGGCGTCTTATCCTTCACAATAGCCTTCACTCCATCGCTATAGGGGTCCTTAATAGCAATCAACCTTGACATACACTTCTCGTTACCATATCCAGTCTTTAAGTTTCGCTTCACGCGAGTTTTTGCTCCAAGCGCCCAGAGGTCACCCCACCTGCTCTTCCTCGCGTCCCTGTACTCCAATTTTCCGAAGCTCTGGGGGACAGTCCAGCGTTCGATGAAGCCTGTCGGGGTGCACACGTCGATTATGACGTGCCCGTCGCGTTTGATGGGCGGGAAGACGACGCGCGGGAGGGTTAGACTGTAATTGCGGAGTTGTGGCATTGTGTACGGGCTTCGAATTGGCGTGCTGTGTTCGTCGTCGACGGAGATTGTGCCGAAGTCCCCTATTGCCGGGTTGATCTTGTTCTTTGTGTCGGCGCGGTGGTCAACGCCACGACGGAAGGCGACGTATGAGTATTCGAGGTCCTCGTGGTCTTTGGCCTGCTTGTTCATGAGTTTCTGCATATACCGGGGGCGCGCATAGCGTTGCGAGAAGCGGCAGTACTCTTTGCGGCGGGTGCCATCCGTGGGGCCGAAGGCAAACATGGGGCATTGCTCGTGGTTCGTGCATGGGGCGATTATGGCGCCAGGCCCCTTTTCGATAGGGGGGTTGGTGGAGCCGTCGGCATTTGTGGTCTGGGGAGATTTAAAAGCTTCGCCAACGTCCTTGATGTAGTCCCCTAGAATGGTGGAGCGGGCGCTAGCAATGGCCTCAAAGCCCATTGGTACGCCTTTTTCGATCATCAAAAGGACACCGCCGTTTGGATTTAAGTGCGACCAGAGTTGTTCGATGGCTTGGCGGCGGTAAAAATGCTCCACCAATGGGAGGAGTCTGTTTGTAGCAATGATCAGATCATAGAGTTTCCTCGGCTGAGTCATATTCTTCTCCGTAGGGCCCCCCGGCGTATAGTGTAGGTTTTCGAAATAGATATCCGGCATTCGGGGAACAAAGGTAGTATTGTCCAAGAATCTCGAAGCCTTCTGCCTAAGAGCGAGAGAGCCCGTGACAACAACGGCCCGAAATCCGCTCCTCTCCCTCGCTGCTGGTAAAGCCTTCCCATCCGAGCCAGGTGGCGGCTTCCCCGTTCTCTCTGAAAACTCATCCTTCCTTCCCTCCTCTTCTGCTTCAACGATACTCCGCCAAGCAAGTATCCCAGCGCCCCCACTCCCCACATCAAGCACATTCTTAACACCCTGCTCCCCCCCATCCCCGCCAAGCACCCAATCGCCGCCCAACCGTCTCCGCAACTCAGTCAACGAACTCAAGCACTGCGCGTATAGCCCTGGCATCACTGCTGCGAGAAATACGTTCGCATCCATATCTAACATCTTAGTATGGGTTGGGTTCAACGGGATATCCAGACTGCGCTTGCTCCGCTTCCCCGCGTAGATAGGCGAGAACGTGAGCGGTGCACCGCCGAGAGTCTCGTGTGCCGAGCCCATTAGATGTGGGGTCGCAACATCCGCGATAATAGATTCTGTCTGGTCCTTGATTGACGGCGGAAGTTGGATGCAACCCGGGTACGTTGCGAACCGACCGATGGAAGTAAGCGGATGTGAGGGGAGGGGACGAGGAGAACCTGCGCGGAAGTGGCCAACATAGTCCCCATCTCTTTCCCCCTTTTCTACCCCTTCGAGATGCGCGATTCGCTGAGCAACCTGTGCGTATAATGCCTCCTCCGCAGGCGTCTTTGGGGGTGGAAATAAATGGTGTTGCTCATCAGTCTCGTCAAACTCCATCTCGACCTCTTCCTGTGGAATCTCTACTCCATCCTCGTCGTGCACCGTAACCCTGCCTTCTTCGGAATACTCTTCAAAATCCTCCACCCTCTCTCCCGGTTGTAGTAGTCGGGTTGGGCGGCCATAGTACCTTTCGTAGAGTTTATATTCACTCTCATCTAGTAGACCTGCGGGGAGGTAATCGCCATACTGCTCGCGTATCTGTCGTATATATTCCTCTATAGGCGGCTTTATTATTATCGCAGGGGGAGCTAATAATAGAGGAGAAGGTGTTGACGAGTCTCTTGAACGGTCTGGAAGCGTTGTGTGAAGGTAGCGGAATTTGAATTGAGAATTTAAAGCCGAGAGTTGTTTTTTTGACAGTGGTAAGTGGCGGAGTGCACGGCGAGTTACGAACATCGGGGAGAAGGGGGAAGTGTAAAGGATTTCTTGTTGCGGGGTGAATTGAAGTGAATTGAAGTGAGAATGCACAGTGATGGAGGGGCTCAATTTTTTCTTTCTTTTTTTTCTTCGCCCAGGATAGAAATTGGGTTGAATTAGGTAAGCTTTGATAAGATGCCCGTGCGTTGCCGGTACCGTATCACAGGGTGAGGCCTTAACTAGGAGAGACCCTTTTTTTTGAATAAAGTTATAATATGGATAAGTTACCAAGCACTTGGCATCCTACTCCAAGCATGATATCATACCACCGAGAAATATAGGATATCACTGGAGAAATATGAAAGCCTTTGGCTATGATACCATAGCACGATAGGAGGGGCAACAGCCCGCCATTAATTCCTAACGAAAAGTACCAGTATCGTAACTTGAACATACCGTACCGTCCGTCCCACTCCAGCACCATTCTGTATGCAAGCAGTTTGATGGTACTGTACGATACTCTACAAGTAGTAGTATTATATTATGATAATATTATTATAGTATGTTTTGTTTATTTAAGGCAAGTCTTGCCAAGGTATGATATGAGGACCATAAGAACTGGAATAATTGAGAATGGCCCTAAGAGGTCAAATTAAATGTGAGTCAAGCCAAGATTCTTGCGCAATATCAGTTTCAGTTGTGATAAACAAACATATGATACTACGGTATTTATCATATCATACATGGGAATTCAACAAAATAAAATCCCCAGAATTCAGCTCAAAGCTTAGCGAGCCCAAAATCTAACTGAACATGGGACGAGCAATCCTTCTTACCCAGAAGGCATCTCTTCATGGTGTTGAGCCTCATTTGAGATTTCCGGGTTTCTACTTTTGCAGTGCATTTTAACCGATTCGCTTTCAAATTCTCATCCGATCTAGTACTTCTTGGTTCACAATACCAACAGATTTCTTCATAGCAGACATTATCCTCCTCCTCCTCCTCCTCCTCCTCCCCCCCCTCCTTATCACTAACTTCAGCTAGCTCAATAGGATCATCATCCAGGTCTCCGCTGACCCTATTCTCCTCCCTTCCCCACTCTCTCAATCCTTCAACAAGGCAAATGCTATCTAGTCCTTTAACTCTGATTTCATGAGCCACAACTCCCGTTGATAGGCAGGACTAATCCAAGAATGCGAAAAGACTTTTAGATTGACTCGACTCGCTCCCGGCAAAAATCTCTCACCCCTCCCCAACAGTCCATGTGGTCAAAATTTTCTACCTCCCCCATACTTCCCCCCTGAGATAAGAATTCTTTCTTCTTCCACTTTTGTTATATCGGATGTTTCCTCTATAACTTCCTGTTGACATTGCTAGTGAGGTTTATTAATTATCCTCCAGGTCTTTTTTTTGTTCCTTTTGTTCCTAAGAGAAAGGAAAGTACTCGGTAAGTCCCCTACCTTGAGAATATCCTTAAAGATGTGCGGTCAATCCTTTCACCTAATGGCTGTACTAATTCTAAATTGATCGTTAGTAGGTTATGGACGGCACAGTGATAGACGATAGAAAGGGAATTGACATGGAATTTAGACACTTTGCTCACGCTCTGAAATTCGCCTTCAGCTCAACTCTGTCGCTCTGCGCTAAACAAAACTCAATGGTAGAGACAGGTGTATAAGTAAAGGATAGGTAGCCCATCGTGATCCTTCCATCGATCACCACACCTACCTCTCTTTTCCTTTCATGTCCTTGTTCCTCTGTACATCTTCGTGATAACAAAGGAAAGACAAGCCCATAATCAATCTCCGTCAATCCTTTCAACTTCAGAACAAAAGAAACAATGAAAGACATCCTTTATTCTTCCAGCATGTCCACTTCTGTCAACTCTAACACTAATGAGATTGAGCCACTAGGTATCAAGCTTACCGTAATATCATTGGCAAGAAAGGTATCGAGCACCCCTTGCGTTTTGTGAGCACTGAAGAGGTCGAGAACAAGAAGGGTAAGCTGACTGTCGAGAATAGGAACTAATTGCTCTTCGAACCAGTCTTGGCATACGGAGGTATAGCTCCTAAGTTTTGTATGTTCCACAGAGGGTAAGGGCAACAAACCTCGCTTGTGGAACGTACAAAACTTAGGCCCTGTACCTCCGTACGCCTTTGAATTTACTTAACAATAACTCGTGGATCATATTCCTCCTTCTCCTTCACTATTCCAGCGCCCACCCCTAGGCCTTGGAAGAAGATTAAAGGTTTAACGCAAAATATACCATCTGCGAATACAGTATATCTCCCATTCCTCGATTTTCATCCGGACGAAGCTGGAAATTCTGGCCATTAAAGTGTATCCAGTTTAGAATCGCTTCCGAATAATTGGCTGGGAGCTGACTGGATTTATTAGTAACCAATCGAAGCGAAATACAATGTCATCCAAGGAAGGCCTGGAAGTATCCATTACCCTTTGCCCTCACAAATAGAGGCATAACAGGATGCAATGGACCCGGCGCAGGTTTGAAACATTTGGCATCATTACCATTCCATAGGGTTTGTGTAAGTGACTGTCATTGGAAGTGTTTGTGGGGGAAATCTTTTCAGAGGGCAGCTTTCCTCCAGACTGCTTAAATAGAAACGACAGAGACGGCGAGAAGGGTACCGACACCCTTCTGGACAAGAAGGTACGAACGCAAACGCAACCAGAATCGATTCCTTTTTCATTCTTCTTCTGTTGTTCTTTTCTTGTGTGAGCCTTCGCGAATCGCTACGAAGCCGTTCCTATACCGTCCTGCTGTGAACGTTCGACACGAATTCCTGCTTTAACCGTTAACGACACCCTTGTTGGCTTACCAGGCTCTTCCTTTTAAAGAGCGGATTTTAGTTCTTTCGGTATCGTGAGAATGGTACTGGTGGGAGCTGGTGTTAGTACCAGCGGGATGGGCGGCTTAACGCCGCTTTCATGGGCTGCGAAGGGTGGGCACGAAGTAGTGGTTAAGATGCTGCTTGAGCGGGATGATGTCAACCCCAACATTGCTGATAGACATGGCGAAACACCACTACTTATATCCACTCGCGGGAGACATGCGGGAGTCGTGAAGCTACTACTAGAGCGCAACGATGTCGACCCCAACATTGCTGATAGAGATGGCGAAGCACCACTCTTCATAGCCAGTCGCGGACAATATGAAGGAGTCCTGAAGCTACTACTAGAGCGCAACGATGTGGACCCCAACATTGGTGATAGAGATGGCGAAGCACCACTCTCCATAGCCAGTCGCGGACAATATGAAGGAGTCCTGAAGCTACTACTAGAGCGCAACGATGTGGACCCCAACATTGGTGATAGATTTGGCGAAACACCACTCCTTATAGCCACTCGTAGGAGATATGAAGGAGTCCTGGAGCTGCTACTAGAGCGTAGCGATGTCAACCCCAACATTGCTGATAGAGATGGCGAAGCACCACTCTTCATAGCCAGTCGCGGACAATATGAAGGAGTCCTGAAGCTACTACTAGAGCGCAACGATGTGGACCCCAACATTGGTGATAGATTTGGCGAAACACCACTCCTTATAGCCACTCGCAGGAGATATGAAGGAGTCCTGAAGCTGCTACTAGAGCGCAGCGATGTCAACCCCAACATTGCTGATAGAGATGGCGAAGCACCACTCTTCATAGCCAGTCGCGGACAATATGAAGGAGTCCTGAAGCTACTACTAGAGCGCAACGATGTCAACCCCAACATTGCTGATAAATTTGGCAAAACACCACTCCATATAGCCGCTTGCAGGGGATATGAAGGAGTTATGAAGCTGCTACTAGAGTGCAACAATGTCAATCCCAACATTGCTGATACATTTGGCAAAACACCACTCCATATAGCCGCTTGCAGGGGATATGAAGGAGTTATGAAGCTGCTACTAGAGTGCAACAATGTCAATCCCAACACGGGGGATGGGTGGGGCGAAACACCACTCCAGATAGCCGCCCGCGAGGGGGATGAAGGGGTCGTGAAAGTGCTACTAGAGGGCAATGATGTCAACCCCAACATTCCTAGTAGACGTGGCGAAACACCACTCCAGGGAGCCGCCTCCAAGGGGCATGAAGGAGTCGTGAAGTTACTTCTAGAGCGTAACGATGTCGACCCCAACATTGCTCAGTATGGCGAAACACCACTCTTTATAGCCGCCTGCGAGGGGCATGTAGGAGTCGTGAAGGGGCTACTCGAGTGCAACAAGGTCAACCCCAACACCGCGAATCCGAGTGGCCAAACACCACTCTTCATAGCCACCAGTAAGGGGCATGAAGGGGTTGTGAAGGTGCTACTCGAGCGCAACGATGTCAACCCCAACATTGGGGATTGGTATAATGAAAGGCCGCTCCGCACAGCGCCCTACGAATGGGTGATGAAACGACGGAATGTCAACCCCAACACTCCAGCCCGATCTGTTGTGACACCACTCACGGTAGCCGCCTCCAATGGGCATGAAGTAGTGGTTAAGATGCTGCTGCAACGAGCGGACGTGAACTCTGATATAGTAGATATCTATGGTGAAACAGCGCTTTCACGAGCCCAGATGTATGGACATCATTCGATCGTGAAATTACTGTCCGAACATAGAAATTTTATTCCCCTGTTAGCTGGTGATGAATTTACAGCACCTTCCTCACAAGAGCAGTACAATCCAGATCATCGCCCTTCCAAAAGGATCCGTAGGGTCTGATTTCCAAGGCAAAGTTCAACCCACATCCCTATTCCTCGAATTTCCATCTGATCAACTTTATGCTCGCGGTTCTTTGGCTTTAAGGGATAACCTGCAATACGATAATTATGTTTCCGGGTTGAAGGGTTTTAGTAAGGTTAGCTGAGATGGGATTTGAGTTGGGTATAACTAAATGCGGTGTTTCCTTTTCTTCCTCGCAATTCTCGGTTGTTCCCTGAAGTCATTGGGATATACGATGATTGTGTCTTGATGTTATCATAGGATCATTTTAACCAAAGAGGCTACAAAGGGATTAGCGGATTTTTAAGTCTAAAAACCACTTCTAGATTCTGAGGATCTCATAGTGGGAGGTGCTTGTAGTGTGTACCGTGTGTCCATCTTTAAGCTTGTATCATAGGACACTGCCTAGTTTCGTGAGAGCTAGCTATAACCAAATATCGCTATTTCACCTCTACAAGCCCTTTTCATATTATAATATAATTATAGTATACTAAGTTGGAGAATCCACATAGCATTTAGAATGTGAACTTACTTTTCGTCCCCGAATTAAGGGAAGCAAAGAAACTCTTTTTTTTTTAACAATTCTTGTTTCATTTTTGTTCTGCTGCCACGCGGATCACAGGCCTTATCCTTACTAGTAGGGGTGTGGGGTCTGGAGTCAGATTCTACGCACCATCTGGCAGTAGGTCTCCCAGTTCCTGTAGGGCAGGATTCCTTAAATCTCCTATCATACCCTGCATGACAGATTATTCGATGTAATAGAGTGGACTGGTGAAGGCTAGCCAAACTTTACCGCAAAATTTGGGCAAACCCGAAATGGCGCTAGGACTTAGTTTCAGTGTCCATTGTGTCCCCGCATGGGTGGCAACTTAGTCTAAGCGAATATCAGATATTATTGAGATGGACTCAAGATAGAAAGGATTCAAAGGAAAGAAACAAGTATTAACCTCCACTCCATGGCTGGTTCAAACTCCAATCTTTTTTCCGCTTAACCGGAGAGGTTGATATCGGTGGTGATGTTGCGGTGATGGTACTACAGGTGGAGGTCAAGATTGGATATTTTCAACCTCATGGCTGATCACTCGTCACCAGTGCCACCAGGTGTGTTGTCCGGAACACAGGAATGGGCAGTATACAGGGAATGATCGTTGGCACGGGAATGGTGGAATGGTGGAATGGCGGAATCTCTGGAATGCCAACTGGAATGAGTACGAGTATGTAAGGTTGGAAGGATGGAATTCTGGGGGCTGCGCTGCACTTGGAAACTTGTATATATAGACTGTTGTTGTTGTTGTTATGATCGTAATGGTAATGAAAATGTTATAAGAGCCTAGTACGGATTTCAAGGTGGTAACCTCGCCTCACTTCCTGATTTTGGATATAACTACCTTAGCGCCATTTCGGGTTTACTCACATTTTGCGGTTCTGTATGATACCTGTGTGTGCCCTTACAACCATAAAGCATCGATAAAGTAATTGTGATATTCCTATAATATTATTGAAGTGTATGGTGCAATATTAAATGAATTGTGGCCTTGCGAAATTAGTGATATTCACAACTTGTATATATCTTTGCAATCGCCACTAAGATGGGCCACATCAACTGACCAGCGGTACTGGCAGAGAAAAGGAATGTTCCATAGGAATCGGAATTTCAGATTCGCTGAGATCTTTAGCTATCTACCGATTTCTCACCGATTTTAATTGGTTAAGAAGCGGAGGTGCGAATCGGGATTTTGGAGACTCCAAATTTCGGTCGCTTTAGTGAACTTCAGCTGTCAGAATACACTCTCATAATCTATAGCCCTTTACCCTCATAAATAGAGGCATTATAGGATACAATAAGCCTAGTACGATACAGGTTTGAAACGTTTTGCATCATTGCTACAGTTAGTATTCCATAAGGTTTGTGTACTCGTAGGTGACTGTAATTGGGAGAATTTGTGGGGGAAAAAGTTTTCAAAGGGCGGCTTTCCTCCACAAACTGCTTAAATAGAAACGACAGAGACGACGAGAAAGACACCGACACCCTTCTGGACAAGAAGGTACGAACGCAAACACAACCAGAATCGATTCCTTTTTCATTCTTTCTTCTTTTGTTTTTTTTCTTGTGTGAGCCTTCGCGAACCGCTACGAAGCCGTTCCTATACCGTCCTGCTGTCAACGTTGGACACGAATTCCTGCTTTGACCGTTAACGACACCCTTGTTGGCTTACCAGGCTCTTCCTTTTAGAGGGCGGATTTTAGTTCTTTCGGTATCGTGAGAATGGCACTGGTGGGAGCTGGTGTTAGTACTAGTGCGATGGGCGGCTTAACGCCGCTTCCATGGGCTGCGAAGGGTGGGCACGAAGCAGTGGTTAAGATGCTGCTTGAGCGGGATGAGGTCAACCCCAACATTGCTGATAGACATGGCGAAACACCACTCCTTATAGCCGCTCGCGAGGGATATGAAGGAGTCCTGAAGCTGCTACTAGAGCGCAACGATGTCAACCCCAGCATTGCTGATAGAGATGGCGAAACACCACTCCTTATAGCCGCTCGCGGGGGATATGAAGGAGTCGTGAAGATGCTACTAGATTTCAACGATGTCAACCCCAACATTGCTAATAGATATGGCGAAACACCACTCCTTATAGCCGCCCGCAAGGGGCATGAAGAAGTCGTGAAGATGCTGCTGGGGTGCAATGATGTCAACCCCAACATTACGGATCGATATGGAAAAACACCACTCTACAGGGCTGCCTGCAAGGGACATGAAGGAGTCGTGAAGATACTGCTGGAGCGTAACAATGTCAACTGCAACACCGCGGAGTTAGGAGGCCAAACACCCTCTTCATAGCCGCCATCAAGGGATATGAAGGAGTCTTAAAGATGCTACTAGAGTGTAACGATGTCAACCCCAACACTGTGGAAAATCGTGGCGACACGCCGCTCTTTAGGGCGGCCTGGGCAGGACGTGAGGGAGTGGTAAAGATGCTGCTAGAGCGTAAGGATATTACCTCCGACACTGCTAACCGACAAGGCCATACACCACTCTACATAGCCGCCGGGGAAGGGCATGAAGGAATTGTGAAGATGCTGCTGAAGCGCAACGATATCAATCCCAACACTACGGAACCTGGTAGCGGAACGCCGCTCTTTAGCGCCGCCTTCGGAGGACATAAAGGAGTCGTGAAGATGCTACTAGAGCGCAACGATGTCAACTGCAACACTGCGGATCTACAAGGCCAAACACCACTCTCCGTAGCCGTCTGCAGGGGACATGAAGAAGTCGCCAAGATGCTGCTTGAGCGTAACGATATTAGCCCCGACACTCCTAATAGACTAGGCCAAACACCACTCTTCATAGCCACCTGGGATGGGCATGAAGGAATTGTGAAGATGCTACTCGAACGATGGGATGTCAACCCCAACACTGCGGAAAGTGGTGGCAAAACACCGCTCTATATGGCCGCCTGGGCAGGACGTGAAGCAGTCGTGAAGATGCTACTCGAACGATGGGATGTCAACCCCGGCAGTGCAAACAGGTTTGACATAAAACCACTCATAGCAGCCGCCTTCAATGGACATGAAGTAGTTGTAAAGATGCTGTTGGGGCGAGCCGACGCCAACTCTGACATAACAGATATCGTTGGTAAAACAGCCCTTTTGGAAGCACTGCAGTGTGGACATCCTGGCATTCTAAAACATCCAGTGATTCTAAAATTACTATCCCCACAAGAGCTGAATTGGATAGACCTGTGCCCTCCCAAAAGGTTCTACTAGCCTTGACCTCGAAGACAAAGCCCCACACACATACTTGAGTACCTATTCCTCGAATTTCCATCTGATCAGCTTTAGGCTGGTGGCCATTTGGCTTGTTTAAGGGACAAGCTGGAGTACAATAATTACGTTTGGGGGGTTGGAGGGTCTTAGTAAGGTTAGTGGAGATTGGATTTGAGTGGGGGATAACTAGATGTTGTGTTTCCTTTTTCTTCCTCGCACTTCTCGGTCGTTTCTTGAAGTCGTTAGGATATACGACGATTGTGTCTTGATATTATCATAGGATCATTTTAACCAAAGAGACTACGATGGGATTAGCGGATTTTTAAGTCTAAAAACTACTTCTCGATTCTGAGGGTCCCATAGTGTGAGGTGGCATGCACTGTATGTCCACTTCTAAACTTTTATCATAAAATTTAATAGGACACTGCTTGATTTCGTGACACCTAGCTATAGCCAAATATCGCTATAATGCCCCACTGTAACCGCCCTTATCATGCGGGATTATTATATCATACCAAGTTAGAGAATCCACATAGCATCCAGAATTTGCAGTTGCTCTTTTCCTCAAACTAAAGCAAGCAAAGCAACTTTATTTTCACTACCCCCTCTTGTCCATACCTACTAGCGAGCGAGAGCGGTGTTCGGCCGTAATCATCTAGCTTATCGGCCTTGAGTTCTTCCCGTCCAAGTAGTGCTTTCACCACTTCCTCATGTCCATGACTAGCAGCATACGAAAGCGGTTTTCAGCAGTATAATAATTGTCTGACTTGTCAGGATTGACCCCTTCCTGACCAAGCAGTATTTCCATCACTTCCTCATGCCCATTACGAGCAGCCCATGCAAGTGGCGTATGCCCCCCAAAATTTCCTTCGTCGATATCATAACATTCCATCTCTATCAGAGCAGCTACAACCTTGACAATTCCGAAGAACGATGTGCAGTGCAGCTCACCGAACGGAGAAGAAGTATTAAAACCCTCAAGATGTAGGTGCTTTACTCGTCCTAAGAGCAATTTGGCGGATATGTGACCATCATACTCTTTAAATAGATTCAGCGCAAGTGATCTCTCACAGTCAGAGAGTTCCCTTTCCGCGTGGACTCCCCAGTAGACAGAACAATATGCTAGAAATGGTGTTTCCTGGGTGTCAAGCGAGGGATCGGCTGAAAGGGCCTTGACCGGTTGGGAATTCTGATAGGTCAAGCAGATTTCTGCCATGTTCGAGTGAGGTCGGCTGAAAATATCGGGATGAGTAGACTCCTAGAGAGTAAAGTGTACCAGTCGCATAGCTGATGCCTCCCTGTCTACAGCAATAAGTCCTTGGCAGTAGCCTACCAGTGTCGAAATCGAAGGGGCATTGCTAGTATCAAAATCCGTGGAGCCTAGCTCGACTGCTAAAGCGTGACAGAGCTCACCCGCTTGCAACGGCCGTTCTGCATGACTGATCCACATTAGAGCTGCCATCCCGAGTCCCGATTTATCCCCGCCCTACGCCTTTATCCGTTTTATCGTCGCATCGTAGGCATCTCCCAGTCCAAATCCATCCGTCATTTTTCTGAGCCTTTCTCGTCTCCGATGGATTGTCGATTCTTGCAAAATTGCCTCGATATTTAAAGAAACAAGTAGGAACCTAGATATATCTGTCAGTGGAGAATGTAGGGTAGGATTCCGAGCACCATCGCCCCTACGTACATTTCTGACAAATTTTCGGGTATCTTCTCCAGAATATCGACCTCCAAACTCTCGTCCATGGCATCCCGGGTCTCGTCCTCGCTCAGTCTAGCACGAAAGTATTTGATGATATCATCTTTGCTGGGGCCTATGAACATACTTATCGCCAGTCCGGGGAGACTCTTTTCGATCTCTGTCCGAACGTGGGGTCTTCCGGTCACGAATATTCATGTGCCGGGGGACTTCTTAAGGATTCGTTTTGGCGAATCAAGGGTCTTAATTCGGTGCACTGCCGCACATTCGTCCAGGGCGTCAATGCACATGAATGTGGGCTGCGAGGAGGTAATAGCCTGCAGCATCTTCACGATATCAGGAAGTTGCGGTGCCCTTCCAACGATAGCCTTTTTCTGCTCCTGGGGGGCTTGTAATATCTCCTCCGGAACCTTTTCCATTCCGCTAACTACTTGTTTTAGAAAAGAATCCAGCACACTCGTCGCGGACAGCTCCTTTCGGGCCGCGAAATCGAAGTAAAAGCACGTAACGGCGGTGTTTTTTCCTCCCACCCGATCACACAGCGTGCCTACTACCAGCGAACTGACACCGTAGCCTGTTAGCACTCCTACTTTTGTTACCTGATAAATGTCTTACTGATCTATAACAAAGCAAGACTCCCTTATCGCCTTCACCTTCCCCACTGCAATCATACCAGCTTCTAAATTCGTCAGTTTGTATGACCCATTCCCCACATTATCGACACGGCGCTCTTGAACATCCTGGTGCCGTAACCTGGGCTTTAGGGGTATAGCCAGGTGAGGAGTCGGGCACGATCATCAGCAATAGCACAGATATTCAGCATATTAAAAGAGTTAGTATTATTGAAACGGTTACTGCCATTGATAGTATATTGAGACATCTTCCGCCCTTTACTGCCTGCGCTGCTGAAGACTTGAAGAGGAGTTATTGAGTATGGTTGGTTGATGATATTCCTGAGAATTAAAGAAAATCGTAGGGTCCAGCTGAATGAAACGCGGGGTTTGCTGGGCTAAAGCAGCCTTGCAGATACTGTACCTGCTTGTCAGCTTTTTTAAAAAAAAGAGTTCTAACATTGATCCATCCTATCCAGGTTCTTGCATGACCATGCCCTTTGGGAGCTGTCAACTACCGGTACCAGTACGATACCTTTCAGCCTACCGCATCCCCTTCTTCTTTTTTCCACGGTTCGTTTTCTTCATATTGGTAACTCATAGGATACAAATATTAATTAATTCTAATAGTAGGACCTTCCTCGACACGGCTTCGTCCTTCTATAAAGAGTCTTCGCTCCAAGGTATTGCTGCAAAAACCTCCAGATTGTTTTGGAAACAACAGCTCCCTTCCGCTCCCCCACACAAATTGTCTTTTTCCTTCCCTCCTTTCACAACGGAGAGAAGGCCATTTTGTAGGTGCAATTGGCCAAAATAAATCCTCAACATTACCGAATTGTTTATAATTCTGCTTTAAATGAAAAGAATAAATTGCTCGTATAACTTGGCCACCTATTACTGTATCAGCTGCTTCAAGAACTGAGAATGAACAGAAAAAGAAAAAGAAAACGGTGGCTGTCGATTCGGTATTATTCAAATATTTTGATAACTGTCTTTTTTTCTTTTTTTTCCTGCCTACCTACTTTCACGACATTTATTTACAGCTTTCACGGTCTGATCTTTATTTTGAAGATCCGTTCACCAATCGTGTTTAACATTTTAGTCGTTAAAGGAAACTAAGAACATAGCGCTCTACTTGTTCTATTCATACACTCAGGCAGCATGGTTTTGCATTTTTTGAGTGGTATTTCTTGGTGGATGGGTATCCGAAAGGTAACTTCAAAAACGCATGGTATTAAAAAGGTTTGCCCCCTTAACTACCGGTACTCGAGCAGAGAGACTTTTGAAGGATTATGAGATGCGAACGACGACAAAGGATAAGGGTATGAACAAGATAAACCATCTCCAATAGCTGCGCTGCACAGTACAGTACGGGTATCATATCACCTAAGGCACAGACGGTACTGTACATATTATCATACTCTTCTCCAACTCCTACAGACAACAAAACTCGGATAACAATATCATAGTAAGACACAGATAATAGGGCACCACACTGTGCTGTACAGTACAGCGCACAACATAAGCTCAATGCTGCACTTATCTCCTATCCCTCATATTTACGACTTTCGCTACCAACGCACCACCACTACCACCACCATCTCTTCAGTTCACTTCACACACACACGCGCGCGCGCACATACACTCTCACGACTTAAAATACCCCCCGCACCTTCACACCTTTCCCCACACATCGCGGAGGAGAGAAGAAGAAAAAATGCCCCCTACAGTTCTACAACTAGAAGCTTGGATTACTAAGCGCTCATACGAGATTGGCTTTGGTGAAAACGGCACCTTTGTCGGAAAGAAAGTGTTATTACAGAAATTACTAAAAGATAGGTTCAAGTACGGTTTCGCTACTTTTCCCGAGGAGGAGACAAGGCTAGCCTTGGCAAAGCTATGTGGACAGGGGCTCGCAATGAGGTTGAATGATGAAGGTGCAGCCCGGGCTCGCGACTTGAGAGAAATCTGCAATCCTGAGGACAAGAACGGGGCTGCGAGCAGCTCCACCCCCGGCACAACCCCTAGTCCTACCCCGGCTCCCCACAACGGACGGGTATACCTACCGCCTACACCTGTGCCTGCTGCTCCCAAGAGGTCTTTTGCTACCCACTGATGAATCGCCGCCCCTTGTATGATAGCTAACTCTTATTCTACTGCAGTAGTAGTCCCGATTTCTTTGATAACATCAGCGAACCGGTCGAAGTCCGTCCGTTAGAGCCAAACCCGAGCGAATCCACGAAAAACCAGCTTCCAAATCTTCCCTACTGCGCCCAACACAACATCACCACGTCACTACAATCAATGCTTGAAGGGGCCTGCTTCAAGTTTGCCAAGCGTCATGTTCCAGAGCTGCTCACTCGAAAGCGATGGACTTGCGCTCACTCAGCAGAACTCTCCATGTGGACAAAAGAGCTGTCGAAAACGTTCGAGCAGAAACCATCGAGCATTAACCTCGAAAAGATTGGCGGCATAACTGGGCTCCCCCAACTGCTAAAGACTCTCGACGAGCTTCGCCATAGCGCTGTCCATCGAATACCCGTTCAAGCCGATAAACTAATCCTATTCATCCGTGCCTCACTACAAGCGGCAGAGATTCTGGTCGATGAGGAGAAGCAGACAGCTATCAAAGCTATTCTCTGTGCTGTCCATACCGCTCTCGACAAACAGAAGGCGGAGAAACAAAAAATCCAGGATGCCCTATCCGACCAACTTCAAAACATCGAACTCCAAAGGGAAAAGCTAGATAGGGAAGCTAAGGAGGCCAAAAAACAAGCCGAAGAGTTAGTCGATCTGCTGGACGATGAATTGGGAGCCATCATATCCCGGGAGCTACCCGTAGGTATAATTTCGCACTAATCAACTGATATTTTCCGTGCCATAAGGTAGGTAGCATAAGCCCCCACCATTCCCCTGTGCCCATTTATTGACTGGTGCTTTTCCCGTTTGAAAGCCTTTCCTCATTCAAGATACACCGATTCGGCGGTGGTGGATATACCAGAAAATATCTAGTGCTAGCCAGGCTAGCCACGGTGTATATGTACAGAGACATGGAGTATTGTCAGTTGTTGACGACATGTGCAGAAACACTTACCAGAGTTCGCCGTTAATATTCGAGTAATGAAAAATCCGGCAAAGTCGACAGGTTCTCGTAAAATTCTTCGGGGACTTGATCCACTTGTGCTATTACTAGACTACTTTGAAATCGAAATCGATAAATCATCAAGCCTGATCGTCGATCCCCTATCTATTGTAGTATCCCACCCCGCAACCCACTAACTTTTCCGCGAAAGCTAAGAAGTTGTGACAAAACGCAAAGCCGGTTATTTCAAGAGAGAGAGAGAGAGAGAGAGTACCGTAGCGTCAACCTTCCCAATTCCTCTTCCCCCTCGCAGTGTAGAACCCAAACAAGCAGTAATCAAGATTTAATACTCCAAATTCCAACTAAACTTACGGGTACATCACCTAGACTAGATATTAGAGCACATTTCTCCCAAACATAGCTTAAATCCTAGACCAGCATTAGAAAGGTTTATCATACCCAGATGCCAGAGAGGTCCGTATCTGTTCCGTTCTATCGGACCATCGGCGAACAAGGATAATTTAATCATTGAATTCCATCGGGCCATAACCTCCCAACACTCACTCACCCAAACACCAGAACAGTCGATACACTTCCCACCAAGATCCGAGGCGAGAATTGCCCGAGGGGGCAAGAGTCTTATCCGCACATCCCTCCCTCCTTCCCTTCCTCCCATAAATCCAATAGACAAGCAGATACCCACCATTCATTCATTCATTCATTCACTCATTCATTCATTCATACCCTCCTCCCGCATGATGCAACCCCAGCTTCTACATCTCTCATGATAACAAGACTACCTAACTCAAACCTATCACATGAAACCAACATCAACAAGTTAAACTTCTACCGCGACCGCCAAAACTTCCACTATACCGGTGTATCCCACATCCCACAGGCCCTCCAAACCCTCCTCCTCCTCCTCCTAGCAGACGAGGTCTAAGAAACCTTTCCCCAAAATGGTTTCTCGAGTAAAGCGGACCGTCGTAAGCTAGAAGGAAGGAAGGAAGGAAGGAAGGAAATCTGCCTCGCTGCTCGGACGTGCGAATAGTATCCATCTGGCGGACCAGCTAACTTACAGGTGTAAATTCAGCAAAACTTCTTATAGAAACATGTCGGGGGTGGGCAGGAGAGCTTTATCTAGGTTGATTGATTGATAGGCAGGGAAGGTGGGAGCCGTTAGTTAGTAGGCTCGAGATTGCGGGCTTAGTTTGTCTGCTCTTGCTGGCTTACTCAGACTATCTTGGGAAGGAAGGAGGGAGAAGGCGGCATTTGTGGTGGAGCCTTGAGCTCGAGCTTGAAGAAATGTATCATAGTCAGATATGGCTTGTCGGTAGTGGATCGGGGAGGGGGGCGTGCTCACGTTCTGGCGAGGAGCCTGCGTGGCGGAGCGGTGCCGTTTCGAGTGTTGGGGTTCACTGCTAAGGATCTTGGTTATGCGCTGTACTGGTCTGGCTGCCCCTAGGCTACCTTTGGAAGCTATGCTATGCTGATGAGGGGGGTGGAATTGTGTCAAGGTTGTGGGTGTTCATAATATATCACTCGACTGATATGTGAATGTGTATGTCCCCGAGTAAGAGAGAAGAAACTTGATCTCGAAATAAGAACGGATAAGAGGTCCTAATATACTACATCCTTTGAGCAGTCACACTAGACACTGTGTCCTATATCATATAGGCCACCTTTCCAACATGACGTAGTACTGATACCCTTATTCCAACATCATGATGACAGATTGAGAAAAGAAACAAGAGTCTTATGACAAAGGAAAGTAGGAGAAAACTACCTCTGTACGGCGGATCAGGACTAAGTCCAACATGATATGAGGATGATGCTCCAAAGTGCCTTGAAGTAGTAGTTTGAGGCCGTAGAGAGACTCCTGGAGTCAGTTTTTGAGCCCCCACACCAGACATTCCATGTGCGCTCCGGAGCCGTATAATTTGTATAAGGCTAATAAGAGATAACTTTCCACCGACCCCACAGAACCCACAAAGTGGCAGCCTTTTTACACAAAGCTGACATAATTTGGATGAATTTCCCAGCAAGCTAGGTACCCCTGAATGTGTATATACTCACTCTTCTTTGCCAAGAATACCTTCTATCAGCTGATATTTTGCACCCAACAGTTCGATTCGCGGAGTGATGTATTCTTAGCAACAACTTAGTGAAGTCTTTTTACACCAAGTAGAGGTTTATAATTTCTGTATTTTTCATCAAGCTAGATATGGTGCAATATTCTCAAAAGGGGTAGTCTTTTTTACACAAAGTAGTCGTAATTTCAACTGCGGTAGGTATGATACCCCTCAAAACTACTAAGAGCTGTACTTGCCATATATTTTCTCTGTACTCGGGGGTCGATGGGGGGTTGTTTTACCGTTGGTGGCATATGGTAAAACAACTTTCATCCACCCCCGAATACCGGTACTGTACCGGCCTAAACAAAAAAGTCTGAGGTGTTTTTAAGTAACAATTTGTGTGTGGTAACGACTCAGACATTTTTCGGCAAGTACTGTACAGTACTGTACTGATACTCGAGTATCATACAAGAACTTATAAGCCACGTTAGTGTGTACTACGGACTTGGCACAGTTAACTTGAGGTACTGTTGAAGCATGGGGATGTCAACCCGGACAGTTAGAGTAAATCCAGTCGAACACAGCTCTCGTGGGCTGCTGAGAATGGCCATAAGGGAACAGTGAAGCTATTGTTACGATGGGAAGATGTTAGTCCAGACTGCTCGAGTAAATCAGGCCGAAGGCCGCTCTCGTGGGCTGCCGGGAATGGGTGTGAACGAGTAGTGAAGCAGCTGTTGGGACGGCAGACGTTCGAAAGGGTCTGGATGGAGCTGTATTGCGGAAGGGGAGAAAGGTTAATGCTGGGAAGGGTGGCACGAAATTTTCAATGTCTTGCCAGTCCAGGAGATAGTCACATTGAACCAATTAAACTAGGTTGTAGTGAAAAAAAGGCACTATGGCCACTTGTTTCTTCTCACTACATGCTTGAGTGTGCTGTGGACTTTCTTTGGGGTTTAGGGGGCTCTGACTGTAGGTCGAAAGAGTCAAAGATGGGGAATAATAATATATGTAGACCCTTCCAGTGACAAGAGGGTTCTCAACTGTGGTTACCAGGCAAACTCCTCTCCCTGCCATCAACCGAGCATCGGGATATGACCTTGCTGCAAGATCTCTTCACGGGCTGCACGGCGGAGTTTTTCCAGGGATAACGGAAGTTTGGTTCTCCCCTGCATGTCTTCAGGAGGTCTGCCGTCAAAGAGTTCTTTAGCTGTAATGTGCGGGTCGGTGACGGGGGAAGCAGAACCAGGGAAGATTTTCTGCAGGGTGAGGGGGTCGGTTAGTAGAATGTAAGAAAGATAATAACAGGGAAGGGAAGAGCATGCATATCTAGTAACATCCAATTCACCTGCCAAAAGACGACAGACATATAGTTTGGCTTTGATTTCATTACGGATGTTTTCGAGAAACATTTTAAATAAAAGAACCACTTTAACGGCCCCGGCACTGCCCTCAAGCCAGACCTGAGCGTTTCTATGCAATTGGACCTGAGCCTCGGACCATCCTGATTCGAGGACTACCGTTGGAAACTCTCTTCGAATTCCATTGATGATTGGAGTGTATGCGAGATCAGCGGTTTTTCCGGAACCGGCAAATACGCCAACAAAGTTCTTATGAACTATTAAATCATTAGTATAAACTAGGGAGTTCCATAGGGTAGAGCCAAGAGACATACGAATTAACGAATCAGTCATTTGCTCGGTCCCCTCAAGTGTAAGAAGACCATCATGGACCCAACAAGCGTATACCCTTCGCATCCAGGTGATCGATGTTTCGTGAAGGGGGCCTGCCATTATAACACGAAGGTATCCGTCGGGAGCTATGAAATGGACTCTAGTAATACCAGAAGTTAGTATCTTCTCGGACTGGACATATACAAGGCATAGGGATAAAGTATCCGAACAGTTAATTTAAGTTAACCTGCAAAATGAATGCTGTTCTGTAGGAAAACTTTATCTCTGGCATTTGTACTTACCGGAATCCAAGAGTGTCGGTATCGGGAGGGTGAAGTTTTTTTAGAACTTCAGAGGAAACAGCAGGATCAAGTTTCGGGAACACGATAAACTCGCGGCTGCGAGTCCTCAGTTCCCGATAAATTTGTTTGATTATTTCCGCTGCCATGGTGAGGTGGGGTGTTTGAACTAGTGTGGGTGTTGGTAGAGCTTGCGTGTGCTTGATAGAGGACTTCACCAAAGCACACGCAACAAGGTAGCGACTACTGAGGTTACCCGACCTTTGTGATCATTTGGTCGTCAGCGATGCGCTCTGCGATAGTGTGATTGCAGGGTCTAGGGGAGGTGATCATTTGCTCAAGAGGATCAATAAAAGGATCCCAAACCCCCGAAAGAGGCACCCAAGGCACCACTTTTGGACCGCCGTGATGAAATATCACTCGTAATGCTTTGAGCGGAGAATACAGTGTGGCAGATAGACATAGCAGATATGCGGCATTGGAAATAAGAGATGGAGGAGGAGGATGGATAAATGAGATATTCATGGTAGAAAGGGGGAGGGAATCTGTCCACTCATATATACTCCGCTATAATATCATACAGCAACCCTTATACTATCTCCCCCTCACGGCCCACATGTCTTAACTAGTGAAATTAAAGGGAGTATGGTTAAACCGTGAACCCCCCGCGATAGTAGGCCAAGAGCACAGCTTCCAATAACACATCCACACCAGCACCTTTAGTAAAGCGCATGCCAATAAAACGAACCGGATGAACAAAAAAAATCAAAGACTCTATCTCGGACTATTCAACGCCTATTCACACACACAAGCACACATAATCAGCGAATATACACCACACCCCTCAAGCCCATCCCAACCCTCTGCTTAGCTTAGGCACATACCAATCTCAGAAACTCTTCCCTAGTCCTGGTCCTCTTCCTAAAGCACCCCAGCATAGAACTGGTGGTTGTAGTAGCCGTCGTCTTCTCTACACCTCTCATAACCATGCACAAGTGTGCACTCTCCATCACCACTGCAACTCCCAGGGGTTCCAAGATCTCTTCGATCGCCACAGCGACTTGTTTCGTCAAGCGCTCTTGCAGCTGTAAGCGTCGGGCAAACATTTCCGCTATACGAGCAAACTTAGAGAGGCCTAGAACTTTGCCACAGGGAATGTAGCCGATGTGCATCTTCCCGGTGAAAGGGACTAGATGGTGTTCGCACATGGAGTAGATTTCAATGTCTTTCACTATCACTACTAGGGGGTTAGCTCGGAGGAAGGTAGGGGAGGAGTGGTAAGCAAGCACCCATTTCGTCATGGTCTTCTTGGAAAACAGCGTTATTGACGATTAGCTTAAGATTCTCTTCGTAGCCTTTCGTGAAGTATAGCATTGCTTTAGCATATCGGGAGGGTGTTTCTAAGAGACCCTCGCGGTCAGGGTCTTCGCCGATACATTCCAGTATGGTCCTGATCCTATACATACACCCCATTAGGACATCAGGACAGCTCTAGCCTCAATTAATAGGGAACTGACGCTCCAGACAACTTCTCAAGTCTAGCTTCCGCCTCAACTGGCGTTGCTTCCAACCTTTCCCTCGTGCCCGAACCTACAGGTCCCCATTAGCCAACACTCCGAGCCTCCGCAGGTCCATCCAGGCGGACAACATACTCGGCCACGACAACCCATCATAATCAACGAATTGCCGTCTGGAAGCCTCGAGCTCTGCGCGGGGGTGTGCATCGCCAAGGGCCAAAGCAACCGACGTCCGCCTCCGTTGATTAGTGGTAGATTCGGTCGGCACGATATCGTTCGCCGGACCTCCGTTCTCACGGACTCGGAGCACACGGTGATCGATTTGATTGGTTAACTGGTCGGTGTTTGTTAGTGGGGGCATTTTGATTGTGGTAGGGGATATTTAGTATGCGGGGGGGACATGAAGTTGAACGGAATGTCTTTTCAGAAAAATATTATCGGATGAAAATTCTAGATTTCAGATCCTAGCTCCTGGGACTGGTTTTCCGCCACCAGGGGTGCGCCGCCTATGAGCTTATCCCGTTAGTCTATATCTCTAGCCACGGCAATAGGATGGCTCTTATCTAATCAGGGACTTTCAACAGAATGCGCCCCAAAATTCTAAGGCGCCCAATCCATGGATTGTGAAAGATAACCCATCCCTATGCGCCAATGGCTCTCCTTTTCCTTTTGGTGATAAGAAACGATCAATGGTAACGAGCAAAAGAGTAGAGAAACGAGTACATTCTAATGAATGAGAAATAGCGAAACAAATACCTTCTCCAGACTTTTTGAAACAAAAGGAAATCTAGTTTGCCCCTCCTTATCCGTACGACCATCTCTGTCCCACAAAACTAATCATTACAAATTCGTTGTAACGACCAACTAAATGCACTATCAGGAGCTAATACAGAACCCTTACCAGACTTAACATAACGACGAGGGCAACTATCATCGAAGCTCATACTGGGAGACGAGTGCTCTACGGCTGGATGTGAGGGTTCAGACGACTAGATCTCGGCCGACTCGGCCTTGCTAACTGAGAGGGAGCAGGGAAGAGCAAGAACATGACAATTTAATCAAATTTAATTTTCTACCAAACTGGGTAAAGGGGGGAAATGGCGGGAAGGGGGAAGGGGGAAGGGGGAAGGGGGTATTCATACAGAGGCGGAGGGCGAGCGGGCGAGGGCGAGCGGGGGAGGGGAGGGGAGGGGAAGTCATTAGTTATTTTTCCTCTTCCTTGCGAGATCTTTTTTTTCCCAGGCGAGATAATCCTGGATAAACCAGATAAGAAGCTATAAATCTCTATTAGTTACCATAGCATAAATGATAAGAATGATCCGAACTACTTACCCCTCCGCCCCCACCTAATATGGCCATGAACACAATTCCCGCCTCCCACTGCAAGAATTCGATTTTGCCTGCTAGCTTCTCGATACAAGTAAGATTGCCGTTGCTCGTATTAATCTCCCTAAGATCCTACAAATTGTTAATATTAACCACTAAATAGTACGAATTAAGTTACTTACCCTTACAACCTGCACAAAATTATCTTCCAGGTGAAAAACCAAAGGACAGCCCCTATACAAGTCAAGTTAGCTTACCATACTTCAAAATAGGATCAGTAAAGCCATGTTTACCGGGGGGGTTTGAATCGGGGCTTCTGAAAATGAGGATTGA
>Ga0307507_10004255_pt1 | contig 25819 bp, 35 predicted proteins | sample 7_EM_MG_FD_207223 | JGI IMG/M metagenome (GOLD analysis project Ga0307507, IMG submission 207223) | Populus trichocarpa ectomycorrhiza microbial communities from riparian zone in the Pacific Northwest, United States - 7_EM | ecosystem: Host-associated > Plants > Roots > Unclassified | place...
GCTTATCCAGGACTGGAGCAACGATGATCCTACACCCCCGTACTACGAATACCCTCCCTCCCTCTCCCCACACCCCTTTATGGGGCTGGGCAAGTTTGTGGCGGGTAGAATCCATCAGATGCGATCGGCAAAGAGCTATCTGGCCGCCCACCCCTCTTGGTCCGGCGAGAACTCGGACCCAACCTGCCCACGTTGCGAAACCGGACCAGAGTCCTTCCAGCACGCCGTCCTCACTTGCCCCGCCCGCACACGAGTCCGAAACCTCTGGCTGAAGGAGGTCTCCTCTCTGGCGCACGACGCACCGATATGGTCCGACCCCACCGTCATACGAGCTCGAGGCGAGTACATCACAGACACGAAAACCGGTTGCCCCCCGGACATGCTCCCCGACCAACATAGCCCCCCCTCCACCCCCTCTTCCACACCTAGATAATTGGTTTTCCCGCCGAGGTTTTGTTTCTTGTGAATTTTCTGCCCGTGGTTGGACTACTTGTTTTAGTTTTATCCTTCACATACGCTCTCCCCACCAAAAACGCATATATGAGAAGTAGTTTAGGGTTGTAATTTCCTCATATTTTGCTTCCGTAGGGAACGATGGGCAATTGGTTTTTGGCCTAAGTACTTTCAGCAAACGTGGTGGACAGGAAGAAATGGTTTCTTTTGTTTTAAAGTTTTGATTTATAGGTTTTGTTCTTTCCATAGCTAGCACTGCAAGAAGCTTCTTGTACCTAAAAACAATGAACACATGATAAAAATAAAAAAAATAAAAAAGAAAGAAAAAAAAAAAAAAGGCATGGGATTTGGGTATAGCAGGAAGGATCCACCAAATGCGAGCAGCAAAAAGCTACCTGGCTGCCCACCCCTCGTGGTTCGACTAGAGCCCCAACCCGACCTGCCCACGATGCAGGACTGGACCGGAGTCCTTCCAGCACGCCATCCTCACCTGCCCCGCCCGCACACGGGTCCGAGAACTCCTGCTGAATGAAGTCTCCTCCCTGGTGGGCGATGGAACAATATGGTCCGATCCCATCCTCATACGAGCCCTAGGCGAATACATCACAAAAACAAAAACCGGCTTTCCCCCGGCCATGCTCCCCGACCACCATTCCCCCCCCTTCGCCTCCCCTACCCGACATTGAAGAACGCATGGTTTCCCCGCGGAGCTCTTTTGACTGAGATTCCTACATTGTGGGTGGCTGGATGTTTAAAAATTCCTTTGGTAGAAACTTTCCTTGCAAAAAACGCGTAAATGAGAAGTAGTTTAGCGGTGTAACTTCCTTATATTTTTGTTTCCATAAAGGAACGACGGGCAAATGGTTTTGGCCTAAGTACTTTCAGTAAATCGTGGTGGACTAGGAAGATGGTTTCTTTTGTTGAAATGTTTTGATTTATAGGTTTTGTTTTTTCCATAGCTAGCGCTACACTAAGCTTCTTGTACCTAGAAACAATAAACACATGATAAAATAAAGCAAAAAAAAAGGCATGGGATTTGGGTCACGAACGATCTCCTTTAAACCTCCGGCGATTGAAAACTCAACACCATGAGTATTCACTGTCGACATCCACCCCCTCTCCCCTCTCCTGATGGCTCTTTTGCCTAGGAGGGTGAGGCTACCACCATCCCTCTCCCCTCTGATTCCCTTGTGATCTTCCTGTTGCTTTGGCAGCCTGGTTGTAGGGGTTTCACGGTTAGTTTCCCCTCCTTTCTCCGCACTTGTTTCGCTGCCTGGCTTAACATTTGCACGGTCGGCAACCCCTTTCTTTCGTCAATGGGTCGGTCGCAGTCTCGGGTTATCGTCGAAGTAGTGGCCCCGGTGGCCCTGCTCCCTCAGATTGCACTATCTCCTTGGATCACTGTTCGGTACGGTCGGCATTGTCGAAAAGTCGTGATCTCGTTTCGGTCCTCCTTCCCTCGTACTTCTATTTGATCAGGAACACCCTTCCCCTCCCTCACTTGGTCTTCGTCCCGTGGCTCGGTTACAGCCAACACCCTCCACCCGGCTCGGTCCCTTTGGTGTCTGACCACCATTCACCTCCCGTCCTCCTAGGACTCGTGGACTCCCTCGGCTTAGCCCGCCACACGTTCTACCATTAGCCCCGGGGCCCGGGTCTTTAGAGCTCCGGTACTATTACCCTCGTGCGTGGTTGTGTTCGCTGATAAGCCTACTCAGGGCTCGTTAAAGGCCTTTGCGGCGAATGGGCATTCTCTGGGACCCCTACTACGGATTTGGTTTTTTTTCGTTTTTCTCACTGTGGGGTTTTTTCTTGAGTTTTCGGTAGATGCTTTCTTTTGGTTGCGAGTTTCATGTATATTTTGTTGTAGTATTCAGCGCCCGGGCGCTTGGTGCAGGTTTTAGATCAGGGGTTTTTCTCCCACAGTTTCCAGCGCCTCGACGATGGGTTGGACTGGGTGGAAGTTTGTTGAGGCCATATCCTGCGGGATGAGTGCTATTTTTGTACTTATTGCTTCGGCTTTCCGCCTTAGCAGGAAACAAAATTGAAAATATAGCAAAAAAAAAGAAAGAAAAAAAAAAGGCATGGGATTTGGGTCACGAACCATCTCCCTTACACACCCAGCGATTGAAATCTCAACACCATGAGAATTCATCGTCAACATCCACCACCCCCGCACTCTCCGTGAGCTGCACCCTCCTCCTCCCGCCTTACTTCTCTTATCATGTTCTTGGGCCCTGGCTTCCTTATTTCTAGGGGTCGTTTGGCTCTATCACCTCCTCTCTTCACTCGCTCTTCGCTGCCTCGCTTAGCGTTCGCACGGTCGGCAACACCCTCTCGCCCATGTTACAGACGGCTGGGACTACAGTTCGCAGTAGGAGAAAACTGTTCAACAGGCTACGGTCGATTTCTCCGTTCTCTTCACTTCCGCTAGAGGCTGTCTAGTCAGACACGCACACGGTTTCCGATAGTTTGTACGGTTATTGGGTCTCCCCCTGCTCTCCCCCTTCAGGTCTCGTCCCGTTGCTTGGTTACAGCTACAGTCCACTCACTCGGCTGGCACCCTACTGCCTTCGCCGCCCTAGTCATTGCCACGGTCGCGCCCCTCGGTTACGCTGTGTCGTCGTATTGCACTGCCTCGGTGGCGGATGTCAACGCCTTGGGTTATTGAGTAATGGTTGCAACGTCACAGCGGTTTTAGTGGCCCCCGGACCCCCTTTGTTCTTCTTCCATTGTCGGTTACTTAGGGTTTCACAAGTCGTTCATCAATTATTTCTTTTTGTCAGGTGTCTACGGCAAGGGTTTTCCTGTTGATTCCTGCCCATGTATTTATTTCATGTTTCTTATTCCGCCCCTTTAGTCGGAGTTTGATTTCTTATTTTACGTGGCTGGTGTGCGGTTGGTCTCAGACCAGAGAGACTTGGGTTGATGGCTTTTTCCCTGGCGCCGGTGGGTTCACGGAGGTTTTTCTTTACTATAGCTAGCGCTGCAGGTAGTCTTTGTACCTAGATGACGAATAAAACAAAGCACATGAAACAAAAAGAAAAATGGAAAAAAAAGGCATGGGATTTGGGTCACGAATGATCTCCTCTACACCTCCGGCGGTTGAAAACTCAACAGCATGCGTTTTCATCGTCGACATCCACCCCCTCTCCCCTCTTCTGATGGCTATTTTGCCTAGGAGTGTGACGCTACCACCAGCCCTCCCCCCCCTGATTCCCTTCTGATCTTCCTGTTGCTTTGGCAGCCTGGTTGTAGGGGTTTCACAGTTAGTTTCCCCTCCTTTCTCCGTACTTGCTTCACTGCCTGGCTCAGCATTGGCACGGTCAGCAACCCCTTTCTTTCATCAATGGGTCGGTCGCAGTCTCGGGTTATCGTCGAAGTAGTGGCCCCGGTGGCTCTACCCCCTGGTACTGCACTATCTCCTTGGATCACTGTTCGGTACGGTCGGCATCGTCCAAACGTCGTGATCTTCTTTCGGTCCTCCCTCCCTCGTACTTCTACTTGATTGGGCTCACCCCTCCCTCCCCTCACCTGGTCTTCGTCCCGGGGCCCGGTTACACCCAAAACTCCCCCCACCCGGTTCGGTCGCCCCGGCATCCGGCCACCACCTACCTCGCTTCCTCCAAGGACTCGTGGACTCCATCGGCCTAACCTGCCACTCCTTCTACCATCAGCGCCGCATATCCGGTCTATATGGCCCTAGCAGAGGTTGTGATCGATAATGTTTGCAGTTGGGGATCGTTGAAGGCCTTCGTTGCGGATGGGCTTTCCCTGGTGCTTCTTCTACGGTTTTGGGTTTTTTTGGTTTGTCTCACTGTTGGGTTTTTTCTTGGGTTTTTCGTCGATGGTTTCCTTTGGTGGCGAGTTTCTTGTACATTGTGTTGCAGTTTTCAGCGCCTGGGCGCTTGGTGCGGGTTTTACACCAGGGGTTTTCCCACGGTTTCCACAGCCTTGACGATGGGTTGGACTGGGTGGAAGTTTGTTGCAGCCATATCCTTTCGGATTCGTGCTATTTTTGTACTTATTGCTTCGGCCTTCGGCCTCAGCTAGAAACAATATTTAAAATATGATAAAAAAAAAAAAAAAAAAAAAGGGCATGGGATTTGGGTTCTTCACGCAACGATCTAAGTTGTTTCATATGGATACCTTCAATACAAAGATCTTTATCTACCACGCTTCTGGGAACGAAGAGACAACTTTCTTTTTTGAGCCTAGCGATCGACATTGCTTGATAGGAGTCAACTGACTTAGCTATCGCAACATCTATTGGGCAAAGAAGAAGTGATCGTTAGGAGACTATCGGTTACCTGCTGCAAGTATCACCCGGAGAGAAGAGGATTGTAACATTATGCCCCACACTCTCGCCTCACAGATACCAGCAACCTTTCCTGACCTCATCGCGTCCACCCTTACTGATTCGAACTGCCTCCTCAGTAAGGGTTCCATCACAAAGGTCAAGGAACAAGGCACCATATCACTCACTGGTACTGACCCCAACACCCCCGCCAGCTCCTACTCCCCTACTTCGATGTTATTACCTGCCACCTCAACCAGGCCTACCCTACATGGCCTAGCCCGCTGGCTATCATTTAACCCGGCGCCAAGGACTATACAGCTGGCAATCCACTCCGTCCCTGTCAATGTCCTCCCCGATGAGAAAAAGGACCTCCTTAACTTTTTTTGACAATATATTTACAACTCGAAAGAGCTCATGATATCTGGGGCCCATTACCTTAACAAGCACGGCGATCCTCGACTATCCAACGAAGACACTTTACTGGTCATCTCTGTCGACCCCGACGACATACCTCGTCCCCTCACGGTTTTATTCCTATTCTCCACATGCCTCAAGGTCAAAAAAACGGTCAATGCCAACCACTACACCCAGTGCACGAACTGCTACCACTTCTGCCACGCCTCCCAGCGCTGCACCAAAAAACCTTCCACGTGCCCCTATTGTGCGCTACACCATACTCGTGTGGCCCATCACTGCCAGGACCCCACCTGCCCCAAGGGAGGCGACTTCAAGCCCATGTCAAACTGGTTTCAACTTCCCTCCCCCACTCCCCCAATTGTGGCGATGACTATGATGCCGTCTCCCCGGAATGCAGGGCTAGACCAGTCCCGCCTCCTCAACCTGAGGCCCCCCTATCTCCAGCAAGTGACCCATCTTCATCCTCCTGCGACAGTTGGGAGGACTTGGAAATGGAGGATGATGGCTGTCCAGCTCTCGCTACTCCCCAAGCCATTGCAACCTCTGCTGTGTATCTCTCCACGCCTAAGCCTTCCTGCCGCCGCTCAGTGGCCCCCACAGGTGCAGCCCAGCCAGTGCCCACTGGCCAGGCGGCTCCACCTGTAATGCCCTCTGATCCTCGTATTCATCCCGGAAATGAATAACCACTCCCCCACTTCTGTTGGCCTCAGGCTGGGACCCGTGGCATCCGTCATCCTTGTTCTACACAACAGCCCCTGTAGCTGGGATGTGTTTCTCTCCTTATTTTCTTCCTTTACAGAAGTTTCGCCAGTTGATATCATACTCTGACAACACCCCACTGTTTTCAAAAGCTTCCTCCTGGCTTTGTCCGGGTTTAAGTCCTTTGCTCCCCCAATTGCCAAGCCCACAGTCGCTTCTTAGTTTGCCCAAAAGCCTTTGATGAAATTTCCCGTTTTGCCCTTTTTCCCCTCCTATACCAAAGACTTTATGGCACGCGATATCGTTACTCCACAAAGGGGCTTCGGCTCCTCTTTTATCCCATTGAGAATACAAAAGACCTACGCACCCCCGCTCGGCCCCCTCTCCCCCCCTGTCACTCCGGTGACGGCCTGTCCAGATTTGGACCTTCCTTACCTGGTCGCTGGCGACTTCAAAATGCACAACCCTGCTGGAGATACCCTCAGAGTCCTCTCGTCTGCCGAAGTCAGAGAATCTGCCCCTTACCTTACCCAAGCCGCCAATTTAGGCTTTTCCCTCCTTTCCACACATGGCACCAACACCCTCTTCCCCTTCACCAGCTCACACAGGCCCAGTGCAATCGACCTTGCCTTTGGTAACCCACTCATGTTTCCAGCCTTTAAGTCTTGGGACGCCTCGTCCCTTCCCTCGACAGGCTCTGTCCATGTCCCTATCCTCCTCTCCCTCCGTCCGCCCAACCCCAGTACGGACCAATCTCGGGCCAGACGGCACAATGCTGACTGGCCATGGATTACCGGTGCCCTCACAGGCTGGCAGGTCCCGCCGTCCCTGTTCCACCCCTCACCAGCAGAACTTGAATTATAGTTTGCCTTCTCGCTCTCGGTCCTCAATGCCATGGTTGAATCTTCGGCCCCTCATTCCCGCCCGTCCCCCAGGTCCAAACCTCATTGGTCCCCTCTCCTTACCACACTGTGCAACTAATTCGCCCAAGCTATGGTTACGGCCAGAAAAATGTCAAGACCCATTCTCTATCCCCCTCACCGGACAAAGAAGGTCAGGCAATTTCCAAGCCATCAAAAAAGCACAGTCGACAGAATGGGCGAACGTACTCGCAAAGCACTCCCCCGAAAATATACAGACAGCCAACAAATTGGTTGCCCCCCAAAAAACACCCCCCTTCCCCTACCTGCCTGGGCCTTCGACCCAGGATACATTCACAGGGTATTGCTAGACCACTTCTTCCACCTGAAAGACCACCCGCCCTCACGGAACCCCCTTTCGCGCCACCTACGGACCTCCTGACAAAGGAGGAGATAGCCCACACGCTCTGCAAATCCTTCCCTTCATCCGCCCACAGCCCAGATGGCATTCCGTACTGGGTGTGGAAGAAAGTCCAAGACCTGAACCCTGGGATCGTTTTAGACCTCCTATCACCTCTCTTGTCCTTTGAATACCACCCACCTACTTTGCACAGGGCAAATGGTGTGGTCCTTGACAAGCTTGAATAGGCATCCTCTGAGTCCCCCTCCTCCTTCCGCATCATCGTCCTTTTAAACACAGTATCCAAAATCCTGGAATGAGTTATGGCGGTCAGACTTTCTGGCCTCGCACGCCCCTGGGGCCTCCCTAACCCCAACAAGTGCAGCCCCCTCCCCGGCCTCCGGACTTTTGACGCATGCCTGTCCCTAAATCAGGAGGTCAGAACCCTTCAAATGCCCAAGCTCAGGGTCACCACACTCTTCCTCGACATCAAAGCAGGTTTTGACAACGTCAATGCCCGCACTCCTAGATCCTTCCTCCTGGCCAAAACATCCCTTCCTACATAGTCGAGTGGGTCTCCTCTTGCCTCTCAGAAATGTCCTGCACCGTGATCTTCCAAGGCTCCCCTAAGCTCACGGCCTCTCTCTCAGTGGGCACACCTCAGTGCTTAATGATCTACCTCCTCCTCTTTCTCATCTATGTCGCCCCACTGCACATGACTCTCCCAAGGGGACTCATGCTTTCTCACACGAACGACTTCTCCCTCACCGTTGTATCTGATTCCCACAGAGGGAACATCCGCCACCTCCAGAGGCTCTTCACCATCATCTCCAAAAGGGCACAAAGATAGAAGTCCCTTTCTCGGTCCCAAAAACTGAACTTATCCACTGGTGTACCCCAAGCCAAAGGTCACCGCACTCCAAACCCCTCATCTCCCTGGGCAGGTTACCCTTTCACCCCCCTCAGGTCATAAGATGGCGCAGATACTGGCTATTCCCCTCGCTCAACTCCTCAGATGACTTCAACCACCGACTCTGTCTGACCAACACCACCCTCGTCTTCGTGAAGCACCTCTCCTCCTCTCTGGGTGGCAGTCAGACCCTCCCTGTGCCACCGCATCGCACAAGTCCTCCTTCTTCCCATTCTCATCTACGGGGCTAACCTGTTGGCCCTCAACTCTCAGTCTCTCAAGGGTATGAACAGCTTTTGGCACAGGTGTTAGGCATGCCAAGAAGCCCACCCCATAAAGCTGAGGCACAGACCCCTGCGTACAGATTAGTAACAATACAACCACTCAAAAGATACATCCCGGTGTAGGTTAAAGATGATAGTCACGTCCCTCCGACTATAAAGTCACCTGTTCGTTTCACAGCCGCGTGATAGTTATAATCAATTAAAATATAATTACGCGACAAGTGATAAATGACGGCGATAATAGGGCTACGGTGTCTGGGAGATTTAAGTATGCGTTCCCTAAGATGACAGACAGAATTAGAAGAAACACTTAAAGTAAAACATGGTATGATGAGACCAGAGAAGACATAGCGGAGCCCTCTGGACCTCCGCAGAACTAGTCAGTAGGAACAGAAGATAAGTACGTGCAAATTGCTACTCGAACAAGCAACACCACAAACAAGTTTGGAAACCTGATGCGCAGACAGTCAGAAACTCTCGCACATTGAATGGTCTGACGCCTTTGAAGTTAGCCCATTCATATACGGTTTGGTGAAGACGTATTATTACATGGGCATTAGTCGGCTACATATACTCTAGACTAGCCTATTATCTACGGGACTCACACACTCTCACAATAATACAGTTGTCGACGTCTTTATCAATTGAGTATGGAGTCAAACAGTTGTCAGGGTCATGAGGTGTTCGCACTTACGAGTTCAGAGAACGTTCTTTGTTCGATACGTAGTTAGTATGGTTAGAACATGTAGCTTGTGAACACTCAGACACAGAATATAAATATTGAAGTGCCTTCCTTGCTTAAAAAGAATCATTAAGTACCGGAGAAGAGATCTTAACAATATAACAAGTTATAAACCTTTATTTTCCCATGATCTTTATCCTACGTGAGTAACTTAGTTACACTTTATTAAAAGCCTTTCTAGACAAGATTCTCCGTCTACGAAACCATTTGAAGCATAACGCCTAGTGCGGTATTATGGTTACCATACTGGCTACCCCTCACACTCTATTGTTAGTCCTCCTTGTTGCCAAGGCTTACTACATATAAACAAAAAAGTCACAGCAAAGTATATAACCGGAAGGATACATCAGACAGTTAGGCAAGACCTGTTCGAGAATCGACCCCTATGAAGACATCTCGAACGAATAGCGCCCTGTGATCGCCCCTTATACTCATCGATCATACCCTACGGGGTTATCCTCGACCAAGAACTATACAAGATCCAGATTCGTTGGACTACAGATTTTCTGCCTTAATATATAGACGACGGTCTGATAGGACCAACCTATCCAGAATTTATTCGAGCATTTCTGGAAAAAAAGTTACAAAGAACCCGAAGAAGGCGCAGACGGAGAGTGGAACACCCCATTCCCACGTTCGAAATCCAAACCTCACTACGAGATAGCCCTTATTTGAATATATAGTCGAACGAATCATGCAAACCAAGACAATTCAACTCTACCGACTCTCTGACGCTGTCTGTGAGACAGGCAGGCAAACGAAGACAAGATGGAAACTATCCCCGTCCTAAGGGAAACCTTTCACACCTTTGAAGACAATCAGGGGATTTACGAAATCTGCGAACAAGACATTTTAGAGTTTGACATCCCAAAACAAGGAACCACAAAGAAATACTCAATGTCTCTTTTTCCCCAAATTACAAGTGGAGATGCAATAGATGTCTCTGGTGCTGAACCGGTGGACCCATTGGAATGAATGACCGAGACCTCAACGATCTCTAGCAATGAGGGACCATTCCATTGTGACAAAGCACAAATGAGGACTAGGTCTGCATATCCAGCTGAATCACTACCAGGTATCCGTATAAGAATTAAAGACGTAGGATCCGGCAGACAACGAGGATCACCAAGGCCGAAGGACGATAATGCCCTACCTAAAAGCCCGGGCAGCCAGGGTGGGGCTGGCTATGAGACACCTTGACGGGAAAATGGCGACAAACCTAGTCAAACTAGGGGATTTGGAGAAATGAGTACCAGGACTTGAACACGAAATCCAGGACACCAGACAAGAGCTTGAGCAAGGACACAACTCGATGCAGAAAGACTAATAGCTTTGGAGGGAATAATCATCGTGGTCTCAAATGCAACACAAGCTCGACCAGATGGAATAACCAGACTAGCTCAAGAGCTAGATCATACAAGAAAGCAACAGCAAGAAGCAAGTAACGACCAAGTCCTTAGGAAGTAGTAAGTTCCCAACTACATGTTAAGAGAATGGGACAGGGCGAGACTTGGGCAAATAGGGCAAAGGCCCTAGAGCAAGAAGTAATCAACCTTCGGGCTCAACAGGTCGGAGAGGGCGCCACCGTTCGGGGGGTCGTTAACGAACAACCTGAAACTCAGAAACAGATAACGGAAGGTTTATCAGTCCAAATGGCGAGTATAATACAAAAATTGGCCGGTATCCAACCAACCCCTACCACTACGACCCGGGCTCAGCTGCTGACGCAACTTCCAGCAGCCCCGCGAATTGCAAAGCGCCCTGATCGAGTACAACAATGGGCACAAGAGTGACAGGGGCAAACTGCAAGGGAATAAGGCAACCAAGGGAAAGGAAAGCAGCCGGAAGGAGAACAACCATCAGCAAAATGTAAAAACCACTCCTGGTCCACCAAGGGGGGTTATGGTCCACCAGGTCCTCCTGGTCCACCCTGATCTACCCTGATCCACATTTTCGGTAAAATTTCGAAAAGTGTTGATCAGTTCGGATCAGCGTGGACCAGGTGGACCACGGGGACCACGCCCCCCCTTGGTGGACCAGGAGCGTTCAGGACCACCTTGGACCACGCTCAGACATTTCCCTGATAAACCAAGACCGGGAAATAAGGGAGGTGGAAACCAAGATCCCCCTCCCCCTCCAAAAGGAAATGACCCCAATCCCAGCAATAATGGATGAGACTATGGCGGTGGGGGAGGCGAGGGAGGTAACCCAGGGTGGGGTCCTGAGAGAGGAGACTCTATCAATCCACATGTCGCAATGATGGCTCAAGCAAGAGGAATAGCCATCGCGAAGAGTGGCAAACGACCAGCTAAAGCCCTGCTCGCCTTCAAAAACTGAAACGACCAAAACATGAGGCTTTGGTTCCTTCAATCCGAGGACTACTTCAAAAGAAACACTAACCAGTGCAGATCGGAGCAGGACCGCATTAAATATGCACTAAAGAGGGTGAACGGAGAAGACGTAGTGGTATTCGCATCCACTTATCGAAATAAGATGACTGGAGAATTAGCTCATCTAAAGATTGAGGTTATGAATTTTGAGAGGCATTCAGAGGGCAGTGCATCTTACGATTTCCTCTCACATATGAGGGAGAAACATTCCTAGCATTAATGACCAATGTTACCCACAAAGACAACATTAACCGTTACCTCCTTGAAATGGAAAACCACAATACCCAGATGGGGATTAGTGTAGTCGCATAGCGACAGAGGGTAGAACGACACATCGCGAGGGACACACTACGTCGACTATCGATGGAGGAGTAGGCAACAGATACTGCCTGGATTACAGCACTAAGAGAAGTATACAGGGGCGAACAAATAGTCATTGAACAACTGGCTTTGCAGCACGGTGGCTCTAGTCACTCCCAAAACGAATCAGGAGGGAAAAGGAACAGAGAAGATATGGCTAGCACTAAGCCAAGAAAAGAAATGAAGCAATATTCCGCCGAAGAAAAGGCGGCATATAAAGTAAAAATGAAAGCTGAAAGGGAACGAATGGGTCCTGTCCCACTGTAGGGAAAGATAGAACATATAGATTGGAATAAAGCCCACAGGGGAATCAAGGACCCAGTAGTTCAAGAACGAAAAAGACCACTGCAGTCTACCCGTTATGGAATGAATAATCACAAATGGACAAGATGTAGAATGACAATCCAAGTATCAACGACCCGACCACAACTAAGGAAACCGTTTAGTCAAACACCCCGGTATTCTACTCCCTGGCAATGGAAAGCCGGCCCTATAACCACCTTTCGTCGATCCCGAATGTCAACGGTGAGCAGAAGAAAATCACCAGAAGGGACACCCTGTGTCAACCAAATTGTGAGACCATTGGGATGGAATTTTATCGACATGGAGTTAACCTAGGTTGCTGTTGGCACCGATGGTGACAGCAATCGGGTACTCGTAGGATGCCCTCCCTCCGAAATTCAAATCAAAAATGCGAGACTAGGAAAAGTAGATCGGGCGTCGATCTGAAGGCCAATGAGAACAAAGCTGAGCGAACTGGGGAGAGTATCATCCAGTACCCAGATCAAAAAAAATAGTTAGAATGGCAATAAGTAAAAGAAACTTCGTGTAACTAGTCCCACGAGTACCCCAAGGAAAACTTCAAACTAGCGGCGTCTAGCAGAAGGTAGAACAGCGTCTCGAGAGCAGCCCCCGGGAATCTTACACTCAGACCAATGACGTGAGTGACAGGACACGTACGTCGAAGTACCTATATTCTGTCCAACCAATACATGGTCTGGCTGAAAGATAAGTTTGAGTTCACTGAGCTTGCTTAGAATCCCTGTATACCTGAACTATACTGCTAAAAAATCAGATAAGTAGTAAGTCCGAGAACTGGCACACCAGAGGTTCATGGGAATTCTTCGGCAGGAAGTAAAGACCACTAGTACTCGGCTGCCAGATAACCAAATAAGAAAAACATTTTTAAAATGTCTGAGGCGACCTCAAGGGTCGAAACTACACGGAAGTAGTAACTAACCCCCGTTACCTACACCCACAACACGATGGACACTAAACAAAAACGCAAAAAGATGCTGCTGATTAGCAAACGACTCAGGACTCAAGTCCCAAAACCTGAACACTACAAGGGCCTGGCAGGGCCCGCATTCATTCACACTGCCGCAAACTGAATACGCATCCGATTACTGCTTGACTCAGGATCAAACACCCCTTTGATCAATAAAGACTTAGTCAAACACTTGAACATACCTTACGAGACCCTGCAGAACGCGCCAAACATCATAGCTTTTGACGGCGAAATAAATTCATGAGGAGGAAAACACTGGACACACCCTATCTTCTTTGAAATCAGGAACAATGGCCACCAGATGAGCATTTCTTATGAGGTAGCAGTAGCAGGAAAATACGATCTCATCATCCCGTTTCGATGGTGGCCTAAGGAACACACTATACCTAATATCGATGAATCCCAAAATTAGTCATTCACAGAACAGTGTTGTCTGGAACACGACGAAGATGAAGGAGTAGGAGGAATGTTGAACTGTAATGAAACTGTGGCTTTCGACAAAGATGCTCAATATGTTGGCAGGATATGTCGATACCAGGACCCGAACCAAGCATTGCTGGACAAAATACCACAATACTACGAGGATTATCAGAAAAACTATTTCATACAACAACGCCCTGAAATTAGCAGAACGGAGAAGGGTCGATCACGGGATAGACCTTAAACCAGGAGAGTTACGACTATGTGTTGACTATCGCAATCTCAATAAACTCACGATCCTAAACAAGTACGCACTGCCATTAATGGTGGAATTAAAGGACCGCGTGGCAGGAGCTAGGATATTTTGCAATTTCGACTTCAAGGATGGGGATCACCTGTAAAGAATATGGGAAGGTGACGAATGGAAAACCGCGTTTAGGACAAGATACGGGCATTTGGAATACAAGGTCATGCTATTCGGACTTGTCAACGCCCCTGCCACATTCCAAGCAATGATGAACAAACTCCTACAAGAATTTCTTTACCACAGAGTGGTCGTTTATCTAGCCGATATCATAATATACTCAGAGAGTACAGAGGAACATATAGAGTTAGTCAAGAGAGTTGTGGCAAAACTGGAAGAACACCCACTGGCAGTATCGGTAACCAAGTCTGTCTTCCATGTTGAATCTGTCGAGTTTTTAGGATAGATAGTAGGGATTGACGGAGTCACAATGAGCGAGAGAAAAGTCGTGTCAGTAATGAACAGGAGAGCCCCATGATTGGTAAAGGCAGTGCAAATTTTAATCAGTTTTGCAAACTTTTACTGACGGTTCACCAAAGACTTTGCAAAGATATGCACCCTTATAACAAAGACACTAAAAGGTGACAAGGCCAAATTTTACTGGAGTCCTAAGTAAGACGAAGGGTTTACGGAACTGAAGAAGTGATTTGTCTCAGCACCTATTTTGGAATACTTCTATCCTGAGAGAGAAACAGTGGTGGAAACAGATGTGAGCGACTTGGCGCTCGGATGGGTACTATCACAATGTAAGTACAAAAGACTACACCGAGTGGCATTCCTCTCATGAAAGCTGAATCCTGCGGAAAGGAACTACAAGATTCACGATAAAGAATTACCTGCAATTCTAGAAGCTTTTAAGGAATAGAATCACGATCTGGTAGGGGCAGAATAACCCATGACGGTGGTATACACTAACCACCTGAATCTACAAAATTTCCTTAGAACAAAAGTTTCAAATCAAGGCCAGATCGGGTGGGCACAGAGATTGGCGGGTTACTATTTCAAAATAGTATACTGCCCAGGGAAAAGAGGGGGAAAACCTGATCCACTGAGCCAACGGCCGGAGTACCGTCCTGCGGAGGGAGCTAAGCATAGCGAACAGTGCATATTTAAACCCGAACACTTCCAAATCTCACGCCTTCACGAGGCTGATGAAGACGAAAGCTACATCTCAGAATCCGAACCCATGATAAAAAACGGAATCAGAGTCAAGCCACTGTCAGCCACAGGTATACTACCAACCAAAGGATTGAGGTTTGTGGCAGGGCACGACATATACGCAATAAGTGAGTTCACTATTCCAGCATAGGGACTGGTCCTAGCAGAGACAGGCATAGCCATTGGACTACCAAAAGGCAACTATGCCCAGATTGCCCCACAAAGTGGCCTAGCAAGTAAGCAAAATATAGCAATCGACGGGGGCATCTTTGACGCAGACTACACTGGTGAAATAAGGGTAAGTATAATTAACCACAGCAAAGCAGATTGCTGAATCCAGGAAGGGGACCGAATCGCCCAACTCATTATTGAAAAAATCGACACATCGGACATAACGGAAGTGGACGAGTTGGATTTGACAGAACGGGTGGACTGTCGTTTTGGGAGTATAGAGATGTCTCCAAAACGTACACCACTAGTCATAGAGGCTCGACCTATGATATGCTTTCTGCAAGCAGACCCCTGTAACAACAAATCCTTCGACACCAAGGATATTGGAAACCATCCCAGATTAAGACAGGAGCATGTCTTAATGTCAAGCACCATCATGTCATAAGTAGAGATCAAAGTATTCTAGGCTGACTTTATATCAACGGTGTTAACGGCAAGTGCAAGGGACTACGAATGGAGAGCAAGGATGAGGGAGATCGATAAAATAAATGAAGAGAGATAACATTACCAAAGATCTGGATAAGTAAAGCTGCATTGCTCTACAATAAAAATCGCCTATACATCCCGAACGACCAATGATTACAAACAACCATCCCAAAAGATTGTCACAATACACAAGTAGCAGGGCATTTTGGACAGGAGAAAAGAATTGAGATCGTCACCAGGGATTTTTACTGGAAGGGACTTACGGCCTGGATAAATGACTGTTGAAGGTCCTGTGACGAATGTCAACACAACAAGTCACCAAGGCATGCACGATACGAATTACTAGAACTACTGCAAATCCCCGTCCCAGTATGGACTTCCATCTCGACGGATTTCATAACCCACCTACCGGAATCAGAAGGTCAAACTCAGATCATGGTGGTTGTAGACCGGTTTACAAAAATGGCACACTTTGTCCGTTTAAAATGAAAGACGAGCACAAAAGTGGTGGCCGACATATCCTTACCTGAAGTCGGGAAACCTGACAGACTACCAACCGAAAATATCTCGGATATGGATGCCAGGTTTTCAGCAGAATTCTGGAAATCATGATGCAAGTCGCTAGGCATAAAAAGAAAAATGTCTACTGCATATCACCCCCAAACAGATGGAAAGACGGAAGTGACCAACCAAACGCTGGAAGGATAGATACGCAACTTTGTCAATTACGACCAAAACGACTAGTATCAACTACTACCACAAGCCGAACACGAAGACAACTACTCCACTACCATCGCAGATGAAATGTCACGGTTTCACACTAACTACAGTTTGCACCCAGAGACAGAGTGGATGCAGGAGCATGAAGCTGAAAACCCTGGAGTGGGGATATACGAGCACTGGATGCAGACAACTCACCAACATGCCAAGAAAGCGCTAGAACAAACTCGAGAAGAGATGAGTAAATACTATTAATGGAAAGCCCGTCAACTACCTGCCATCATGGTTGGGGACTTGGTAATATTAAATGCAAAGAACATTCGCACCAAGCGACCAACGAAAAAATGTAGGTCCAAGAATGCACGGCCCGTTCCAAGTCTTGGAAGTCAAGAAAGGAGAACACGCTTTCAAACTAGATATATTGTCGAGATGGAAAGTCCATCCAATATTTCATGTTTCGTTGTTAGAACCTGGCCGAGAATCAGTACGAGAAGGAAGAGAACAGCATCCACGAGCTCCTGAAGAGATCAAAGGAGACCTCAAATGGAAGGTAGAAAAGATCGTGAAGAGTGAGATTATCACTTATATGAGAAGGGTTGGAATACGTAACAAAGAGTTAAAGAAACTGTGCTACGTCGTCAAATGGAAAGGCTGTACGGAGGACGAGAATACATGGCAACGGCCAGAGGAGCTAGGAAATGCTCACGAGTTGGTGGAAGAGTTTCACCCGGAGAACCCAGAAATGCCCGGACTGAGTGCCGTCTCATGAAGCTGGAAATGCTTTCCTCATGTTACCAAGCAAATGCATAAGGTTTTTCACGCTACTACTTCGAGTTCACATTAAATATAAAAATTTGTACCAAAAGGGAGGTTTTCGGAGACGATAACCTGGGAGCAGGGAGCTCGTGTTTCGCATGCCAAGAAGCCCAACTCATAAAGCTCACGCACAGACTCCTGTGTACCAATTATTCAAAAGACAACCACTCAAAAAAGTAGATCTTGGTCCAGTTTAAAGAGGATAGTCACATCCCTCCGACACTAAGAGCACGTGTTCGATTCACGGCCGTGTCATAGTTCTAATTTGTTAAAATATAATTATGCGACAAGTCATAAATACCGGCGATAATAGCGCAAAGACGTCAGAGAGATTGATGTATGCATTCCTGTTTTTCAATGCCTATAGTGTAGGAACCATGGTTCTCTAGGATGACAGAGGGAATTAGAATAAACACTTAAATAACAACATTGTATAATTATACGTGAGAACACAAAGCAGAGACCTCCGGGCCCAGTCAGAACCAGGCAATACAAAAATAAGATAAGTCCGCACAAATTGCTACTCGAGCAAACAACGCCAGAAACAAGTTTGGAAACCTAACGCGCAAACAGTGAGAGACTATCGCACATTCAATGGTCTGACACCTGTGACGTTGGCCCATTCATATAGAGTTCGGTGAAGAGATATTATTACATTGGCAATAGTCGGCTACGTATACTGTAGACTAGGCTATTATCTACAGGACTGATACACTCTCATGATAATACAGTAGTGGACGTTATTATAATGTGAGCGTGGAGTCGAAGAGCTGTCAGGGTCAGGAGGTGTTCGCAGTTACGTGTTCAGAGAACCATATTCGTTTGATACTTAGTTAGTCTGGTTAGAACATGTCGTCTGCAAACACTCAGACCCAGAATATAAATATCGAAGGGCCTCTCGCGCTTAAAACGAATGGTCATGCACGGGAGAAGAGATCTTAACAATATAACAAGTTAGAAACTTTGATTTCCTCATTATCTTTATACTACGCGAGTAACTTAGTTATACTTTATTACAAGCCTTCTTAGGCAAGATTTTCTATCTGCGAAACCATTTTACCATAAGGCCTAGTGTGGTATTATACTTACCAGACCGGCTACCCCCAATAACAGAGTCCAAAGGGGGTCCACCAACGCCTTCTACTCCACACCCACATCAGTTCTCTCCCGGGTGGCATGCCTCCACCCAGTTTCCCTATACTGCAGGTACAAAAGATGCCTGGCAGTACTTCGGATCGGGTGTGCCCCCCCCCTCCTCCAACCCTGCCGCCCCACAGTTCCCCCACTCTTTCCCCTCGCTCTCTGTCTTCAGGGCCCAGGATTCCTCAAGACAACACCCGAAAGACCTCTCGTCAGTGTACCTTCCCCTGGATTGGAGCACGAGGGTCTCATCCCTACCACTCCGAAAACACCTCTCTGTCCACCCGCTGGCCCACCCCATCCTCCCACGCTGGGAGAGCCTCTCCCGCTTGCCCCTTGGCCTTCATCCCCTTCCCCCCACAGGCACGAACATCCCTCCCGCGCCGATCATGGGACATACTTAAAATGCCCTCTGTGGAATGGCTAAAGCCCTATTCCTCAAAGAATGGGCTACCGAACACCCCACACCCCCCTAGTACCTCTACCCCCCCAGCCTCTCCCCACACAGATTCAGGGAACTGGGGAAGTTTGTAGCGGGGTGAGTCCACCAGATACGCACACGAAAGAGTTACCTGGCTGCCCACCGATCCTGGTTTGACCCAGATGTGCCCACCACCTACCCCAGATGCTACCAAGACGATGAGTGCTTCTACCACGCCATACTTGAATGTCCTGCCCCTGTCCGCGACGGAGACCTCCTGCTGAAAGAGGTTTCCTCGGTGGACCCTGGCACCCCAGTCTGGTCCAATTACGCCCCTCTTCAGGCCCTAAGCCAATACATCCTCGTCATGAAAACTTGGTTCCCTCCCGACATGCTGGCTTCCATTTTCCCCCCCTGAGCAGCGATGCCCCCTCCCTGCAGTGACATGCTTTGATGGAAGATAGCCTTCCCGTTAGTAGTTTTTATGGGTTGCTTTTATATAACTGCGCTAGCAGAATGCAAGGAAAGATCGTTTCATTTCTTGATAATCTTCCCTTTATGATTATTTTTACGTAAAAGAGTGGCCGGAAGGTTTGGCCGTAACATTTCAGAGTGTGGAGGATTTTGACAAGAATGCTGTCTTTTGTTGTTTGTTTTGCTTTATAGGTTTTCTTCCTTCCATACCTAGCGCTGCATGAAGCTTGTTGTACCTAAAATCTGTGAATGCCAGAAAATAAAAATTAAAAAAAATGAAAAAAAGAGTAAAAAAAAGGCAGGAGATTAGGGTCAAGAGAACTGGCACCCTGATCTTCCAGGGCTGACCCCACCTCTCGGCCCCAGTCTCGATGGGCACCCTACAGGGCCCACTGATTTTCCTCCTCCTCTTCCTCATCTACATGGTTCCACTACACATGACAATCCCGAGGGGAGTCATGCTCTCCTACCTGTACGACCTCTCCCTCCATGTTCCATCTGACTTCCATACTGGGAACATCCGCCACCTCCAAGTGCGCTTCACTATCTTCTCCAAAAAGGCACAAAGATAGAGGTCTCCTTCTCGGTACAGAAAATGGAACTTATCCAATGGCGTACCCCTGGCCATAGTTCTCTACACTCCAAATCCCCCATCTTCTTGAACTTGTCCCTTTTCCACCTCGTGGGGGTAATAAGATGCTACGTCTACCCGCTATCCCACTCGCTCAAATCCTGGGATCACTTTAGGCATCGGGTCTCGCTGGCTAATGCGGTCTTCTCCCTGGTCAAGCACCTGTTACAATCCTCTCATCTCCGGGTGATACTTGCAGCAGGTAACCGATGGTCTCCTAACGATTACTCTTTCTTTAGCCCGCTAGCTGTTGCGATAGCTAAGTCCAGTGACTCCTATCTAGCAACGTCGATCGCTAGGCTCATATAAGACAGTCATGTCTTGATTCCCGAAAGTGTGATTGATAAAGATCTTTGTATTGAAAGTATATAGTATGAAATAACTTGGATGGTTGCGTGAAGAACCCCAAATCCCATGCCCCGAGGGTGCCCGTATATAGAAGTTCTTCCCGCAACCCTAACCCTGCGTGACTCATACTCTCGCGTCACACAACTTATGACTCATAGTTAGTCATAGTGTGAGATCCAGCAGCTGACTCGTCCGAGTCAGCACCGCCCTATCTTGCAACCAATCAAAACTCATAAAACAAGTCATGTGCCCTAACAGGGTCACATGCATGAAACCCATGACTCATAACTATGAGTCATGTGCGAAATACATGAACCACATGACAACAATCGTGCGTCATGTCAAATATCAAGCAATCACAATAAACCAATAACACGCTATTGCGTTATCATGTAAAATCCTATGAGTCAACTGATCTCATAGCGTGAAAGATAACAAACCGATGACTAATAACTATTAGTGATGTGAAAGTCTGCCTTGCTTAGTCACCGTTTGTGACATTAGCTCACTTCCCCCTCTTGCATCGGTCCCACGATGCTAAACTACTTCTTTCCACAGCATTCTCCCGATTTGGCGCATTCTCTGTTTGTATTGCTTATAGCCTTGTCGGATTTTTTCCTTTTCCCTATCGCGCCGTTCGAGGTCGTTATCTTTTGCCACAAGGATTTGGGCAGCGCGATTGAGCTGGCTTCGCAGGTCCGAGATTTGTCCTTCCAGGGCTTCCATGTCTCGAAATGTTTTTTCCCTTCTCTTCTTCCCCAGCCGTTTCCTCACGGCTCTTCTTTTCTTGTCTCCCATTCTGTCATGCTTTGACAGTGTCCCTTTCTCCCCTACTTGTCGGGAGTAGTAGCCTGTGTCCACCTTTTCCCCTCCGTGGTCATTGCTGTTGTTATTGAAACAATGCTCCCAGCTCGTCATTTCGTGATGGGCCCTTCGGGCCCTTCACTGAAGAGTTGGTGGGGGGGCCCAGTCCTCTCCTGGGTTTGCTTCCATCTCCTGTCGCCAGTCGTGGTCGTGGGCGACACTTGGCTTTCTCGTTCTCCTGGTGAATTGTGGATACCAGCCTGACCCTTGTTTTTCGCCTTGGTGGATTTGGCACCCATCATCGGTGCAGTCCGTCCAGTTCATGGGGGCGTGCGCCACCTCCCTTTTTGGTGAGTCTGAGTATCCTGGGCTAGTGGGGGTAGCGTTGCGGGCGACGGGCTCGGCGTCGCTGTCTGGTGTCTGTGAGCGTTGTTCTTGTTTGACGATCGGGGGAGATGCGGACGATGATCTGTTGATCGTGACGTGTATCCACTCCGGGCTTACTTGGGTAGCGTTGATAAAATCATTGAACTGTGTGTTCTGGATTGTTGAAGTTTTCCGCGTGGTACCAGACTTTATCGTGTTCTGTTGAGTAACCTTTCAACCTAGCTGGATATTGGAGCTTGTTGTAGTGGAGTCCAGAGTCGATGATTTCATCGAGTTGGTATTCGTCTTCTCCTTCTATCTGAATAGGAGGAGGGGGCTCTTTGATCTATGACGGGAATCGCTTGTCTTGGTAAGCTTCGAGGAGGGAGATCTGGAATGTGTTGTGTTTGGCCATTGAGGGTGGTCAGGCCAGCTTATATGCGCTTGTCCCAATCTTTGCCAAGATTCTGAATTGTCCGCTTTTCTTGTAGTCCAGTTTCTTCAACAGTCTCATGGTTTTGATATTGCGTGGCAACAAGCACATCTTATCCCCTAATTGTAGGTTCAGATCGGGTTTTCTGTGTAGATCGTAGTATTCTTTTTGTCGTACTTCCTTGGCCACCATTTCATTTCTTAATGACTCCTGTAACTGAGTCATTTCTTCTGATTTCTTTTGCTTTCCCTGTATCAGATGAGCGATCATCTCGTATTCGGGGTTGATTCCCTAATTTGCAAAGAAGGGTGAGTTCTTGATGGTTTCCTGATATCCGTTGTTGTAGGCAAATTCGGCTAGTGGTAGGTAACCACACCAATCGTCCTGTTGATAATTGATGTATGCCTATAGATATTGTTCCAATATGGCATTGGTCCTTTCGGTCTTCCCATCCGTTTGTGGATGGAAAGCCGTGCTGAGTCTCAGTTCGATTCCTACTTTCCCCGTGGTTTCCTTCCATAGGTCTGAAGTGAATTGTGTCACTCTGTCGGTGATGATATCGTGTGGTAGTCCGAGTAGCCTGACTATCTCTTTCATGAAGAGGTTGGCGAACTGCCGTACATCGAGGTCCTTCGAGCAGGGAACATAGTGGCTCATTTTGGTCAGCTGATCGATGACCACCAGTATGGTGTCATAACCATCTGATTTCGGCAGGTCCGTAATGAAGTCGATAGCTATTGACTTCCATGGTTGATTGGGGGCCTCATTTGACTTTTTCAATCCGTAGCGTCCATGTCGGACCACCTTGGTTCTCTGACATGTGTCCCAATTTTTTCTCAATCGTTTGATGTCTTCTCTTATCTTAGGCCCAAAGTATTGTTGGTTGATGAGTTTGGTAGTTTTTGCCGTACCTCTGTGTCCTGCTTCTGGGGGGTCGTGGTGTCTGGCGATAAGAGCTGTTCGTATCCCTTCCTTGTTTGGTATCAAAATCTTTCCTTGATATCATAAGAGGTTGTCCTGCCATTGACATAGCCCTAGTGCTATTCCCTTCATTTCTGTCTTCCCTTCGTCCAGGTTTCTTTTGATATCCTGCCATTCGTTGTCGTTCTTGCTGGCTTTCTGTATTTGTCTTTCGTCCTTGTCTCGGAATTCGGTTGTTTCCAGTATGTGGATCATGTTTTCTTCTGTCTCTGAGATTTCCCAGTATCGATCCTTTGGTGGTAAGATTCCCACATTTCGAGTGAGTCTCTTGTCTCCTGCCGTGGGTAGGTCTCCTTCTCTTCTTGTGAGAGCGTCTGGCTTTCCTCCCTCCTTGCCTGGTCGGTATTCGATTTTGAAGTTGTATTGACTTAATTCTTGCATCCATCGTGCTTGTCGTTCGTTTAGTTCCTTCGTCGTCATGAAGGTGACTAGGTTCTTATGGTCTGTGAGAGCCCTTATCGGTTTGGGGTTTCCTCTCGTCTATCTTTTCCATTCGTGGAATACTTGAACTATCGCCAGTAGTTCCTTATCGTGTATGTTGTAGTTGCATTGGGCGTCCGACATTGTCTTGGATCAGTACGCCACTGTTCTCCATTTTCTGTCCTGGCATTGTTGTGACAGTATACCGGAGCAGACGTATTTTAAGGCCTCTGTTTCGATTTTGGTTGGTGCGAGGGGGTTGAAGTACACCAGTACTGGTGCCGTGGTAAGTTTTGTCCTTAATTCGTCGAATGCTTGCTGTTCTTTGTATCCCCATTCCCAGTTGCCAATACATTCCTTCTTTGTTTTCGCATACAGTGGTCTGGCTGTCCTGCTGAACCCTTCTATGAATCGTTGATAGAATTTGCAGAATCCCACGAAGCATTGGATTTCCTTGATTTTCTTGGGTGTTGTCCATTCCCAGATGGCTTGTTTCTTAACCGGGTCGGTTTTGACCTCTTCTTGTCCAATGATAAATCCTAGGTATTCTGTCTCGTTTTGGTGGAACTCGCATTTGGATGGTTTGACCTTCATTCCTGATTTTCTTATTGACTCCAGGATATTGCTTACGTCCTTTCGGTGTTGTTGTAGGGTATTCGAATATATGAGTACGTCATCCAGATAAACGATGCAACTCATGTCCATGTGTTCCATAAGAACCTGATTGATCCATCGTTAGAACGCTGCCCGTGCGTTGCATAGTCCAAATGGCATGACTAGGTATTTGTACGTCCCTAGTTTTGTTGAAAAGGTTGTTTTCCATTCGTCTCCTTCTCTGATTCGAATATTGTGGTAGGCGTCCTTGATATCCAGTTTGGTGAAGGATTTTGCTCCTCCCAGTCTATCTAGTGCCTCACTAATGTGCGGTAGCGGGTGTCGATCCTTCTTGGTGACTTCGTTGAGCGCCCAATAATCGGCCCAGAGCCTGAGTTTGCGTTCTTTGTTCTTGACAAACATAATGGGTGAAGCCCTTCCTGACTTTACCCTTCGGATCAATTCTCGAGCTTCGTTCTGTTTGATGTATCGGGGGAGTTCCTCCAATTCGTCGTAACTCAGGGCATATATCTTTTTGACGGGTACCCTCTTTCCTCCTTCCAGGTCGATCCCCAGATCGATGCCCAGCCGGTGGGGCGGTACCATCGTCTTCTCTCGTTTTTCGAAGACATGCAACAGGTGGTGATATTCTCGGCGGACCGTTTCTCTGACGTCCTGGTCTTCGCTGTTTTTTTTGTTTTTTATAGCCAGTTCGGTGCGAATGTTGATAGCTTCTAACTGAATTTCGTCTTCGATTTCATCCCATCTTAGGATGCCCGTTGTCTCTCCTCTCCGGTAGAACAATCCCAAAGCTTTTGCCGATATCTTGTTGATCTCCATTTTTGGTTTGGCCTTCTAGCCCTTAACCACTGGTCCATGGTGGTGTGTGAGCTTCCGAACCCCTAATCTCCTCTCTTGGTATCATCCAACTGAGTTACTTCTTGTAGTTCCCTGTTGGCGAATTTTTCCATGATCAGTTGTGCTATTCGGTCTCCTTTTCCACTCGATATGGTTGGTCCCCTAGGTTTGCTAGGACCACCTTCACTTCTCCTCTGTAGTCAGAGTCTATCACACCTGCATTTGCCCTGAGTGAGTGTTTGACTGCTAGACTGCTTGGTGGTGCAATTTGTCCATAGGTGTTCTGTGGTAATCCAATGGCTATCCCCGTCCCAAGAATTGCTTGTCCTCTGGCAGGAACGTCGGTTCCTTCGTTTGCGTACATGTCGTGTCCTGCCGCCCTTGCTGATCCCGTTTTGGGCACTCTGGCCTCATTGGATAGCTTCTTAACTGTGACGCTCTGGTCACTGGCCGTCGGGCCCTTCATGGCCTGGACTTTGGAGAATCTGGTGATGAGATTCTCTGCCAGGGCTTTTTCTTCAGGTACCGCATAGGCAAAGGGTGAACTTTTTAGACAGCAAGTCGTACATCGTTGACTGTTGAATGTGATCCTTGGTCGTTCCAATCGATATTGGATTGTGTTCTCTTAACCATGGCATCCCGAGGATGACCTCATGGTTTTGAAGATTTGCTACTTGGAAAGTTGCCAATTCCCTATGGCTCCCGATGTCCAAAGGTACTTTCGTCATATGGGTAACAGGTCCCATAGCGCTTGGTTTCCCGTTGGCGAGGTAAATCTCCCGGGCGTCTTTTTGCTTTGATCATCTTGATCCCGTGTTTGTTGCAGACTTCTCGGTCGATGAAGTCTTCTGTTGCTCCTGAGTCAATCATGGCGTTGATAGTGACTGGCTCTTTTCCGCCGTGTAGTTGTATCTTGACCATGATATGGTCATTGTCGTTTTTGAGTGAATCCATATAGTTGAGTGCCGCGGAGTAGTGTTCCATGATGATGGGTTTTCGTTCGGGTCTATCCCGCTGTTACAATCCTCTCTTCCCTGGGTGATACTTGCAGCAGGTAACCGCTAGTTCCCTAACGATCGCTTCCCCCGCTCTTCAATAGCTGTTACGATAGCTAAGCCCTTTGACTCCTATCTAGCAACGTCGATCGCTAGGCTCATATAAGACCGTCAGG
>Ga0307507_10004256_pt1 | contig 25814 bp, 14 predicted proteins | sample 7_EM_MG_FD_207223 | JGI IMG/M metagenome (GOLD analysis project Ga0307507, IMG submission 207223) | Populus trichocarpa ectomycorrhiza microbial communities from riparian zone in the Pacific Northwest, United States - 7_EM | ecosystem: Host-associated > Plants > Roots > Unclassified | place...
GACAACGACTAGCCAGCGAGCACTATAAACGATTCAATCGATTGATCGAATCAAGGTAGCACAGACAGGTAGGCACAAATAGGGAGATGCTGACGGGTAGGCAGATACAGACAGGTAAGCAGATGCAAACAGGCAAGCAGATGCGGACAGGTAAGCAGATGCAGACAGGCAAGCAGATGCAGACAGGTAGGCAGATGCTGACGGGTAGGCAGATATAGACAGGTAGGCAGATGCAAACAAGTAGGCGATGCAGATAGGTAGGCAATGCAGACAGGTAGGCAATGCAGACAGGTAGGCAATGCAGACAGGTAAGCAGATACAGACAGGCAAGCAGATGCAGATAGGTAGGCAGATGCTAATGGGTAGGTAGATATAGACAGGTAGGCAGATGCAAATAGGTAGGTAATGCAGACAGGTAGGCAATGCAGACAGGTAGGCAATGCAGACAGGTAGGCAATGCAGATAGGTAAGTAGATATAGACAGGCAAGCAGATGTAGATAGGTAGGCAGATGCTAACGGGTAGGTAGATATAGACAGGTAGGTAGATATAAATAGGTAGGCAATACAGACAGGTAGGCGATGTAGGCAGGTAGGTAAGTCAATAGGTAGATAGGTAGAAGAGAACCATCGCTATATTATATTAAATTATCTAAAATAATATTATTTATTTTACTAGCCTTATAAATAGCTTTAAAGTAGCTTTTATTTATTTAAAATATGTTATTAGTATAAAAGAGGTAAATATAATTATGGTTGCCAAATGTGTAGATTACTAGTAGGTTGCGCGCAGGTTGCGCGCAGGCTGCGCGCAGGCTGCGTGTCAAAAAAACACGACATAGGCTAGTCGGTCGAGTTGCCAAATGACCTCAACTGCGCGCTAATTGCGTCAACCACCAACCATTGAGGCCATTGAAAGGGTACCATATTTTGCCGATGTACCAAGAGCCTAGATGTAGGGGTTGTTATACATAGGCCATATATATGCGGGAAGTACAGTAGGGCTTGCTGTACGGCTGCTTACAGGGTTGGTCACAGGCAGTACAGCTGGTGTAGAAGGAGTTGCGGATTGCGCAGGGCCGTTACAGGCCGTTCTTGTAGTGCCTATAGTCTGGTTTAAAGCATTTCTGGCTTTTAATTATTTAGTACATACCTTAATTTAATAGAGGCCTTGGTTAATAGCTACGTAGTAGTCCATAAGTTCCTTTAGCGTTTTTACAGTAGTAAAGACTGGTAGTATAGCACGCTGTAGATCTAGGGTAAGCTTATTAAAGAGGTTAGGCAGTAAATCTTCCTAGGGGATTTAAGCTTAGCCAGCTAGGTACAAAAAGTAGGTCTAGAAGGCCGAAAAGGTCTCTGTTGTTTTCATATTTAGGCCTTTATAGTTAAGGCAGGCGTTCTATACCTTAAAGGGGTCCTTATAAATAGAAGACAGGTAATTAATTATCTCTTCTCTAGAGAGGAAGGGGTCTGCCAAGTCCTAGGCATATTATAGACATAGATGCGTCTATGTGTCCCGGCTAGTACGGCCAAAGACATAGGCCATTTTAGCTTAGGTAGTAGGGAAGTAGTCCATATTAACTTCAAGCTTGTTTTGTAGTTAAAGCTTCCAATTGTTAAATATAGGGTTAGTTCCATCTGTAAGCAATAGGGGGTCTATAACCTTCGCGGACCGCAATAATGCTAATGCTGTATATTAGGCTAGGGCCTTAAGGACTGTGGCAAGTCTCTAGGTGTCTAATAACTCCTTACTAGGTGCAGGGGTGTCTCTAGTTTTAAGCAGCTCTTAAAGCCATTTAATTTTAGTATTAGCTGCTATAAGCTCTTCCTAGGGGGTTAAGACGGCAACTATTTTACCATCGGAGGTATTTGCGGGTCCTACAGCGGCTTTACCAGCTACTATATTTCTTAGCATAGTAGTAGGGGTATTGGGTAATTTTTGGTGTTTGTTTACTTTCTAGGGGTTCTAGTCCATGCGTGTCCTATTCTTAGGTTTCGCGTTTTATTTATATTCTTTTAGTTCTTAGGGGTCTGTCCTATCCTTATGGTCCTGGTGATGTCCTTAGGGTCCTGTTCTGTGTCCTTATAGATATATTTAAGTTCCTTCTTAGAAAGAAAGAGTAGTATAAGCTTTAGATAATGTTAGCGACTTAGTCAATTAAGGCATGTGCATAGCAAGAAGGATGTATACAAGCCTGTATAATTGGATTGTCTATAAACGAGGATCTAAAGCTAGAGAAAGGAAAGGGGAAGAACGGAAGTACCGCTTGAAGTTATATACAATTCTCCGGTTATGTGACGGCACTTTGCGGCAATCTGCGGCAATGTGCTAGTACCGTGACGTTGTCCGCCATAATCCACCGTTTTCCACTAGCGCCGTAACAGTGCTAATTCTATAGGCTATATAATCGCGTTTACTTAGACTTTTAGCATAGAGCTTTCTTATTTATAAGGTAGATCTTATAAGTTTTAAACCAGCCAAATTAGGAGGGTTGGCGTAGCTAATTATAACTAGTATAGTAGTGCGGAGAGTTCTATGGCTGCTGTGGAGACTACTATAGAGGCTATTATAGAGGCTATTATAGAGACTACTGCGGAGGCTGCTGTAGAGACTAATATAAAGGCTGCTATGGAGACTAATGCAAAGGCTGCTATAGAGGCTATTATAGAGGCTATTAGGCCTGCTTCTTCTCCTTCTTCTCCTTCCTTTCCTCCCGCCTATACTAGCAGTAAATATATATAGTAAGGTAGAGACTATTAGAATTAAAGGGGTATTTAGAAATAGACTTAGCGTAATAATAACGGGCATAAAATAAGCGGTTAAGGGGGAGATCTATAGAGTAGTGGTAGTAATAAGGGTTATATACGTGGTGGTTATATACGCGGTGGTTATATACGCGATGGTTGTATACGCGGTAGTTATATACATATAGTTATATACATACGTAATAGTTTCTAAACAGAGCTCCGTGTATGGCTCCCCCTAAGCCAGCTATAGAGCCGTTTATAAAGCTATTTGTAGAGGTTTATAGGGTCGTTTATAGGGTTGTCTATAGAGCCGTTCTAGAGCCGTTGTGGGGCCGTTATAGGACCGTTCGTAGAGCCGTTTGTAGGGCCGTTTATAGAGTATTTATAGACCCGTTGCAAAACCGTTTATAGAGACAATGCAGAGCCATTCGTACCGACAATTGTATAGGCGACCGTACGGGCAGTGGTATAGCCGTTGTAGAGACGACATAGAGCCGTTATAGAGACAATGTAGGGCCATTGTAAAGACGATGTAGGGCCGTTATAGAGACGATACAGGCCCGTCGTAGAGACAATGTAGAGACGATATAGAGACGACGTAGAGATAACGTAGAGATAATGTAGAGACGTTTGTACGGACAATGCAGAGCCATTTATATTAACGATTATATGGGCAACTATACGGGTGATAGCAGAGCCGTTATAAAGCTGTTCGTAGAGACGATTATAAGATCTCCTAGTATATTAGTGCTGTATGTTAGTAGAGCTTTAGAGCTCTAGATGGGCTGTAAGTAGAGCTTTATGCAGAGCTTTTACGGAGTATTATATAGAGTTTTCACAGAGCTTTGTATAGAGCCTTTGTAGAGCTCCGTGCAGAGCTCCGTGCACAGCTCCCCCTAATTCTTATTCTGCAGAGCTCTAAAACTTTATATTAGTATAATATTACCTAACCTTAGGATATTTAGATAGAAATAATACCATTTTAAAGCGCTTCGCAAGCTCTATAAATCTATACTAATAGAAATTTTATTTAGGTAATATTGGGGGGTGCATCGCAAGTATAAGGGATTTATCGCTCGGTCGCGAATTTGATGGGGTAGCACGTCCCCCTATTATGTGACCCGTTTTTTCTAAACTAATTGGAAACTTAGGTTAAATGTTAATATGGTACATTAAAAGAAGAAGAAGAAGAAGATGTTACGAATTTGCTTAAAATATAACCCGGCTCAGACGTCTTAAATCCGTATGGAACAGTTACGTGCTACTTTAACAACGAAATCTAACCTGCTAATTTGAACTCCTTAGGTCGCTAGAATACGCTGCCAATCTCCTTATGAATCAGAGTATGAACCAGAGTATGAACCAGAGTATGAATCGGAGCCCGACTCAAAGTTCAAGTCTAAATCTGATTCTGAGATTGGGCTTGCGTACGGAGGCATGTAGGTTTCGAGTTCGGATGGTTTTCGGATTAGGAGCGAAAAGAAATGTCAATGTTTCTAACTTCGGTAGAAGATCTGCACGTAGCACACAAGGGGGTGGTAAGCATTTTCATCAGAACTGAAAGCCTGATCAAATCGAGAAGCATGTTTTGCCCCAAGCAGCTCATCCATCTTAAGGAGAGCGTTTATAGCTTCCGAACAAGTGCATTCGCTGCCTTCGACCCAGTTAAAGATTTTCATCTGATTTTCATAGTTCCGGCTAGCAAGGATGCTCCGCAGGCTTTCTCGTAAGCTAGAACAATACCGTCAGGTCGGCGTAGATTCGGGTGCTTTAGGAATCCGCGAAACTTTCCAACTAAATCATTAGTCCGCACCGCACGATCGATTTTGGAGCTTTTATCTGGGAGAACACCATCGAAGGCGACGTTGCCGTGCTGATTTCGGGGCGCGATACTATCGAGCTCGAGGGGCTTCAGCATAAGGGCTGCAGCATCTCCTACAACATTTCTCAGACGATCGCTCCCAAACTGATACCTTGGAATCGAGGGAGACCGCGGCATGGAGGAGTATCAGTAGTGTGGGAGAAGTGTGTTGACTCTTGTGAGCTAGTGTCCCCTCGCTTTCAGCTTCGGGTGCCCTGAGGGAGAGGTTCGTGCACGGGCGGTGTGGAGCAGCCCTGGCGGCCCCTCGACGTCAGTGGGAATTATTGGAATGCAGAGAGCTCCACCACCATTAATCGCCATCTTTCTAAGCTGCACCTCTAAAACTAACTACAAGTCATTCCTTGCCTGCCCTATTTTCCCACCTCCTTCGGAGCCCTAAACGCCTTCTCGCCTTCCCTTACCATTGCCCATTCCCTTTACTCTTCAACCACTCGTCACGTTGGCCCGACGCGTTTCATTTCCCCACTCCCTCGGCCAACAACTTCATTTCCCTTGGCTCCCTTTTAAAACCATCGCAGTCTTTGGGCGTCTACGCAAAGGCACTCCTCATTGGCTCTCCAAAGAAAAGGCCGGCGGCATAAACCGGTCCAACACGGACATGTCGACTCCAGAGAATAAGTCATATCTTGCCGCAGGTATCAGCGCATTCTCTCCATGGGGTTCTCGAGCCACTACGCCAAGACAATCAGGTTTTGAAGGCGATGAGCTCCCGCCAGAAGCTAGCTTAGGTTCTCAGAGAGGTGGAGACCATACTATTAATCGCACTCATAGGCAAAGCTTGAGGAATTATCCAAGAGATTGCCCTCCTCTAGCTGTGCAATGGTTCCATGCCATCGATGTAAGTACAACTGCATATATCCCAACTGAAGCATCATTTCCGTGCATGTAAATTCCAGACATCTCTAATATATCCAGATTCCTAAAAGAAAACCATTACCTTCAGGTCGCGTACCCCCCCCATCCGACAAGCCCGCTTCGGCTCCGAAGAAATGGTTACAGTTTTCTCCCGGTGACTCCCGTGCTATAGAGGCCGCATTTCAGAAGCTTGCAGATGAAGCGGAAGCTGCGGAATTGAGACAGTTCAAGGGACAGAATATTTTGGGAAATGATGGGCTGGATGCTCTAGAAGAACCAGACGTGGACCCGAAGAGCAAGATCGGACGAACGAAAGTTCCCGTTAATGAAGACTTTCTTTTCGATGTTGACATAGAGGAACGGGAATTGGCACCCGCGTACTGGCCAGGTCCGGTTTACGAGGTTCGCCGTGGCACTTGGTTTTATCAAGGTTGGTGCTACCCAGCACATTAATCTAGGCCAGCAACTTACGTATTCATAGATAGCTCCACGCTTCGACCGTGTGACGAGAATCTGGCAACTCAGCTGGAAGAAGGTTACCTGAAGATAAAACCGTGGAAATTGGCCCAGCAAGAAAAACGGTCTGTATCCCAGCCGCGTTCCCGGCCAACATCTCTGAGAGCTGGCGAAGACCTTCGAAAGGCAGTCAGCCAGTCAATATCGAACCCAATTACGCCTAGGTCATCGTTTGAGAATCTAAAGGTGAACACAGCAACATCATCTGGTGGGGATGCTGCTGTCGACTATTCCGCCAGTATTTCTCCTCCTCAAGATCAGCCTAGAACCCATCGTCTATTCGGCGCGCATATGAATTCAGTCGTAACATACCAGAATGCGACAACTGCCTGGATATTAACAGATGACTTTCTCTCGCGAATGAGCAGTACTGTCTACCAACGTTTTGCTGGTGGAGGTCATTTCGCAGGCGTTAAGGTTATCAGAGGTTATACTGATTTATCTAAAAAGGCCGAAGAAAAGGATGAGGATCGGCCTGAAACCTCTGGTTCGACCTCAGATAACGAGGAAGATGACGCTGTGGAGGCCAAAGTAGACCGAATGTCGAGGATACCTCGGGAGCCCAAAAAGGACGATGATGAGAAGGTCCAATCTCCTTTGGAAATTCAGAGGAAGACTCTCGAGCGGCATATACCAACCCTTGTAGCGTCATTTCACCCAGAAGACCCTGAACAACAGGAGGAGGAGATCCGGAAACGAGACGAAAAAGAAATCCGTGATGACTACAAAGAGCAGACAAGCGAAGAGCAGGGTCGAGAAATTGAACATCTTCTTCTCACAACTCACGGGATTGGACAACAACTTGGAATACGAATAGAGAGCATCAATTTTATACACGATGTTAACACAATGAGGAAGACAATGAAAGCCGTCTACGCTAATTCGACTGATTTACAAGCCCTAAATTCCGAAGTAGACAAGCAGACTAAGAATTGTCGCATCCAGGTACTCCCAATCTGCTGGCGGCATAAACTCGATTTCCCGAAACAAAGTCTCAGGCATAATCGGAAGGAGCAGGATTTAGGCGACCTAGACTTCGAGGACCAGGAATACCCTACCCTTGATGATATCACAATCGAGGGCGTACCTGCCGTCCGCAACTTGATTACAGATCTCGCCCTTGATATTCTACTGTACCAAAGCCCTGCATATAAGGAACACATATCACGCATAGTCCTTGAAGAGTGCAACCGCATTTATAGACTATTCAAGGAACGTAACCCTTCATTCAATGGGAAGGTTAGCCTTGTTGGTCACTCTCTTGGGTCAGCCATTATGTTCGATATCCTTTGTCGGCAGGAAGACGAGACCAAGGAAAAGCCCCGGGGGAAACATCGACGAGCGACTGATGACGGCCTGAAGTTAGATTTTGAAGTTGAGGACTTCTATGCTCTGGGTTCTCCAATAGGCCTCTTTCAAATGCTGAAAGGCCATACCATCACTAGCCGTTCATTGACACATTTTGTTCCCTTGGAGAAACCCGGCACTAGATTGGATGATCCGTTTCTTTCACCCTCGGGTCAAGACAGCGCAAGCACGAACCATATAGAGATAGCGACATCTTCGCCTAAGTGCAAGCAGATATACAACATCTTTCATCCCACTGATCCTATCAGTTATCGAATCGAGCCCCTCATATCGTCCGCGATGTCTTCACTAAAACCCCAACCGCTACCATATACCAAAAAGGGAATATTCGGTGCTCCGGTTGGACAAGGCCTTACTGGAATTGGCGTAAGAGTGGGCCAGAGTGTGTCTGGGCTTTGGTCTAGTCTGAGCTCTGGAATCGCAAGTAGTATCCTCAATCGAAGCTTGGGTATCACGGGCGATGATGCTACTAAACTCGGCACCAACCCAACCCAACAATTTCGAGGGCCCACTTCCGTTGGAGCAGGCACAAACATCAGCGGTGGCGTTGTTTCGGGGTCTGCAGTGGGACCTGATATTGCTACCATAACTGAAGAGCGAAGGCGCAGGCTTAGTGAGGAGCCAATTACGGCTGGCGATATTGGGGAACACCCACCTACGCTTCTTGACTCGGAACTCCAGACGCTCTACTCTGGATTTCAACAGCGACGAGAGAGCCAGGAGGCCGAAGGAGACAAAGACTTGCGTGAGAAGGCTGAATGGCTGGAGTTGGAAAAGAAGGGTAGGAAGCTGAAGAGGGAGGAATCAAAGGTCAGGGCATTGAATAGTAATGGGAGAGTTGATTATAGTATTCAGGAAGGAGTAAGCTGCTTACAGTCTTTGCCCGATTATCACATGGAAACGCGCTAATTGGCTCCTCGTACAGGCTTTCGACATATCACTCATTGCAAGCATTGCTAGCCATCTGTCTTACTGGTCTGACGAAGACGTCAGCCATTTTATAACTTCACAATTGCTTGCACGGCACCGCGTATTTAAGCGAACTGAGGGCGCTCACGACATTAGAATTTAGCATGGCGCTCGGCGTCGTTTGAATTTTACTTGCGTAAGTAGACATTTAGGATGAAATGCAAGCATCGGAAGGATTTCGTATCGTCATGCATGAGTATTGCTGGAGTTGGGAACGCTTGCAGGGACACTTGTTTGATCTCGAGAATAGAGGAGAGGTCTTGAATTCATCTTCATGCCCTTATCTATCGAAAATATCTACTCTCACTGTTTGCAAACGGCCAAAGAAAATGAACTCGTCCTGTTCCCAGGTGCAAGAATCTCGCGCTAGACATCCATCTGTCTCTGAAATATACATTATCGATAGAACCAGATCCGGCTTGTTGGCAGCTTTGCACCATCACGTCGGATCAAATGAATGCAGAGAACCAAGTTGTGTTAATGGTGACTAGTGATTCCTAGCCGTTGTGGTAAAGGTTAGCATCATCCAAAAATCCGCCAGTTACCGCCCCAATTTCTGGGCACCGTCGATCTGTGTAGAAGTCCGCTGGTTATGGAATAAAGAAGAGCTCGGTAAGCGGGGTGGTTGGTGGCGTCAAAGCATGATCTCGGTGGCTTGATTGTGGAACAGGTGTAAGAGATGAACTACCTGACCAAGGCCCTCTGAGGCTGAGAGATTAGATTTTGACAGTGTGGGACAGCCCTATGAAACTCTAAGCGCACGCGCCAGATCTAGCACTGAGACCGCCTTGCCGCGAACTCTTCTCGAAGTCTGCGGACAAAGAAACGAGAAACGCCAAGCGTATCTCCGAGACAGCCACCTCCAGACCCGTGAAAACTTTCCCTGGCCAAGTTCTTCGCGGCAACCCTAGCCGCACTCTCCGTTATCAGACGGAACAAAGAAATAAGCTTGAATTTGGGGGAATTTGGCACTACTCCGTCACAGAAACATATCAGCATTAACCTGGCCTCATATATCTCCAGCCCAGACTCGTACCCGGCTACGCGGTTCTCATTTGGGACAAACACATGGAGCTCCATGCGCCGTTCAGACCCAATTTCTAGGGGTCCAGGCATTGGATATGTCAAGCTCTAGAGCAGACGATGCCAGCTGGCTAAATGTCTATAAAGGCATGGTAACATCCTCTTCAAAATGTGGGATTACTCCAGGGATAGTATCAGATTCTATGACTCCCAAACAAAAATTTGATCCCTGAGTACGCTTGCTACTCGATCCAACCACGAGCGTTGTGTAACATAAGGCGATCTGAGATAAGGTTGGTGTAACCGGTTCACAGTATGCCCCCCTTTGTTCGGAGCACCACTGCTGACAATCCAGGTAGGACAAGAAAGATGATCATGGCTATTGATACCGAGAGGAAGCTTCACTGGACACAGCGCATCGCCCTTGTCCGCCACAACCTCCACGCCGCCCGTCGCACCGGCGACTTTACCTTTTTCAAAACTCTCCAGGCACATGCTCTGATCGAAGGCACTGACTACGTTGCCACGCTCAACGACGTGCTAGGAGACGACGCTGACACAGTCCTCTCCACACTGGACAACCTCAACGCCGGCATCGCATACGTGCACCAAGACGCGTTCAAGTCGATCTAGGACAGCGCGAAATCGACCATGTTCAAAGCGGGCAACAGCCTGGAATCGCGCAAATCGCTGCTGCGCGTCGACGCATCGCAGCAGCGCGAGATGGCCGACCACGCCATCGACAAGACCGCCAACGCCGCCGTCAGCCTGATCGAAGCCCAGCCGCCGCACTCCCAAGACGCCATCGCCAACGCCTGGATCACCGGCACCACCATCATCGCCGACGCGGTCAAGGTGTGCCTCGACCAGATGGATTCTATCGAGCTCTGCATGGACGACTTCATCCGGCTCGAGTACGCCTGGAGCAGCATCCAGAACAGCGTCGACGCCGCCGTGTCGGCCCTCCGCGGCATCTTCAACCTCATGGCCAACGGCAGCGGCAACCCCAGCAGCGGCAGCAGCGGCATCGGCAGCCTGAGCAGCGTGTCCTCCGCGGACGGCAGCTCGCGCAGCCGCGCCTCCTCCAACGCCAGCGCCGCCTTCGGCATCATCAGGCGCGCCTTCTCGCACTCGCACGTGCCGCCTCCGCCGCCACCGCCCAAGGTCCTGCGCGCCGATAGCGTCTTCGGCGCCGTCGCGAACCCGCTCGGCTTGCGCCAGTCCGTTTCTGCGACGTGTCCGACGCGCATCCCGCATCTGCCTGACGGCATCTCGCATATACCGCTCGCGCCCGTCCCGCCGACACCGGGGATGGAGGAGGAGTGCGTTAATCCGTTTGGTTTTGGGGAGGCGAAGGGGGACGGGGTGGAGGAGGGGGGTGGGTATTTTCAGCTGAGGGGGAAGGCTGGGGTCGGGAAGGATGTTATGCCGATGTGGGTTTTCCTTTTCCCTTTGTCTATTTTTTTTTTCTGGCCACTACGGTCTTCTCGTCCTTTGCTTGTTTGCGTGGGCGTTGGTGGGCTGACTAAGTGCCAGTGAGAGCTTTGATCCGCTCTATTCTCCGGAGACGGATGGGTTCGCGAGAGTCGCGCCGTTGACGCTCAGGAGGCTTTCGGCGGCGTTTGCGCCGAGCCCGATTGCGGTTTGATGAGTTTGATATTAGGCAGATTCGAAGTTTGGGCTTGTCTTGTCGGCCTGTTAGAGCTGATAGCTCACATGTGTAGTCGGATGTGGGAACTTGAATGCGGGGGTCTGTGCGTGAGTGGATCGTTGGAAGGAAAATGTGGAAGGGAACCTGTCTTTTTAAGCCTGTTATACATTATTTCTTTTATAATGGAATAGCTCTGGAATGGTAACTATATTTTACGAATAATGATTTTTCACTTCCTTCAACATGCTTGAATGTGAGATTGAAGAATTGATGGAGATAAGACCGAATAGGATATGAAAGAGTTTAGAGTAGATAGTGTTAAGAATTCTCCCGGGCCTAATAACTCCTTATTATAAATTTTATAGTTTAATTCCAGTAGTGTTATCTTTTAACTATAATATACTACTAGATACTATATATCTTAGTACTTTTATAGCAAGTATGCTCCTAGTATAAAGTTTAATACATCCGTTTTAACCACTATCTCTAGTACTAGTTAGTATATTTAAAGGATTAGATCCTAGGTAAACAACTTCTTAAGTTCCTAAAATAGCTTTTTGTACTTACTACCCTATACCTATAGTTCCTCTTTTTTATTAGTCTTATAAATAGCTTAATATTCTTTAACTATTATATAATAAACCTTCTATAGTAATTACAAATTCTTAAAAACGATTTTATTTACGTAATATTCTCTAGTTCCCACTAATTAACTACAGCTTCGACTTTCTTTAGGTCTGTACTAATCTTACCTAGTTTAATAATAAATTTAACGAAATTGATCTTTCTTATAAAGAACTCACATTTCTTAATTACTACTATAGTTAAACCCCCTTAATACGGTGTGGGGTATATAACAATAACCTCTATATTACAATCAATACTCTTTAATTAAGCCTTTTTTGGTATAATATTACGATAATCTAACTTTTAGCAATATTGTTAAGCACCTACTACCAATATCGGTATAATTAGTAGAGAATTTGTATAAGAGAGGGCTCTATTTAGCCCGCGAGGTAGATATCCTAAGCCTTTTTAGGTATTAAGTTCCTTTTTTTCCTATTTATTTACCCAATACGTGACTCTTAATATAATAATACCATTAATACTACAATACGTTTGGCTACATAAAAGGTATTATATTAAAGAGATTCTACTATAAAAGCAGATTATAAAGCTTATATCTCTTAATATTAGGTAAAACCTAAGTAGATAGTTATATAGTCGCAAGGTATGGGCGACCCTAGGGCAACTGTAAGGGATATTATTGCGGTCACCTTAGGTTGCCTTCAGGACAACCCCCGGACACCCCTTAGACGTCCGTCAGTCACATGCCAGAGGCACGTGCCCGTAGTATATAGTCTCCACAATCCCTAAGGCCTCACCTCCTTAAGGATTCGTCTCTCTTACCAATTTATCCTATTCCACAATTGTGTCCTTATAGCCCCCTATCTACAAAGTCCCCTTACATTTAAATCCTTCCTACTCTATTTAGAAGGGCAGCTAGCTTTAAGGACTAGATTGTTTATTTACATCTTTTATTTACATCCACTATCCTCCCTTAAAATCTCGCGATAACCTAAACGGAAACTCCATAAATACCTTATAGAAAGCCGTTATGCCAAGGTAGGAAGGTCTCTCTAACAGTAAGAGATTGTAATAATATAAACCTCTAGGCAAGATGGCTGAATAAGCCCTAACACCTAGATACACTAAGAGCTTAAAGACTCTTATATACCTATAGTTACTAGCAACACTAAGGAAAACGTAAACACCCTCTATAATAGTTATAACACTGCTAGAAAGCAGCCGGAACCCCTCTAGCCCCACTTAAGCTAATTAGAAGATTAAGCGCCAGAGGCAAATCCAAGATTTTCCCCTAAATTAGAAATGCTAGCAGAGGAATACACTAATGTGCCTAATTAGGGACCCAACCAGAACCCTCCCGGAAGACCACTAGCCTATAATTAGTATAGTAGTGGCGCATAGACTGCTTATAAGCCAAGTAGGCCTACCCCTTTAGGTAATCTAACCTAACCATTAACTTAAGACTTAAGCCTCGCAGGGAAACCCGCATTAGCTACTAGTACTAACACTACCTCTATAGCCGGAGCTTCCCTAGGCCTAAGGTTAGAAAGTTAAGAGCCCTATACTAATTTTCTCTAAGGTAGATATTAGGGAGCTGCTATAAGGCTCTTGGAAGCTATGCAGAAAGAAGCCACTAATAAATATATTAGAAATCTCCAGGGGCAGGTCTAGATCTAGTAGAGCTTAATCTAGGCTAAATAAAATCTTTTATAACCTAGCTAAGGCTAAGGGCCTCCTAGGGGCTACCTAGTACCTACCTAAGAAGGTATGGAAGACTTAGAGAGGTATCTACGTAGTAAATAGAAAAAGGATATAAACTAACTAGCTAAGGCCTCTAGTAGCCTAGAACTCCGCCATAGACCTAACGCCTAATAGTTGGACGATTGGGTTTATAAAATAGATAACTTCTTTAAGATGCTAATAATACAAGACAATACTAAAGAGCGTACTTAATGGATTATCAGCAAGATTAAAGATTAATCCCTAAACCAGATTATACTAAATCAGCTTAATAAAAAGTAAATTACCATATAGCTGCAGCTATAAACCTTTCTAAAGAAATGGACTTAAGATCTATATGTTGTATAATACAATAATGCAGAGCTATTCTAAAATAGGATACAGCTTAACCGCCACAATTTCTGCTAGTTTATAAATTTCATGGAAACTTATGCTTAATTAATGGATCCAGAACCCTTTAAAAACAAGAACGGTAGCATCTATAAAAAGGAGAAGATTGGATTCATCTAGGCTAGAATTAAGCTAGCAATTTGTGACAAAATAAAGCGCGTAGGAGCCCTATCACGGATCACCACCTATGCGGATTTTGAACGAGCGGTTCTAAATACTAAGGATGTGGTAAGGAACCAGACCTCTTCTAGCAAGAAGCTAGGGGGTAACTAAAAGCATAGGCACTCCGGCAGCAATATAGGGCAAACCCAAGCTCCAAAGAAGCCGTTCTTAAAGAGAAATCCGGAATAGTTAAAGTTAGGAACCTTAAGCAATAGGAAAGACTCCTAGGGCCAACCTAACACCTATCTGGCACCCTTACAGAAACACCCTAAAAAGTTAAGAGAAAACTTCTTTAGAGGTAAACCTAATTAGAAAAACAAGCAGGGCAATAACCGCACTAATAATCCAAAAAAAGAAAAGCCCTAGTCGCGGACCTCTCCCAGCTACAACTAGGGCAAGATATAGAAGGAGAGACTCTCTATATTGCTGTTAAGCTAGAAATGGTACTCCCTACGGGCGAGGTACGTTAGTTTCAAGCACTATACAACAGTGGCGCTGAAATTAATCTTATACAATATAATTTAGTAAAAGAGTATAAGCTTATCCTGTTGTTAAGGTGGCAGAAGCCTATCATAGGGTTCCTAAATAAGTATTAGATTAAACTATATAGTGCCTATAAGCTTACAGTGTTAGTGGCCGATACATATAACCACACTAAGGTGGTTGGCCCGCAACCTTTCTAGGCGGCTGACTTTGTAGGCTATAACCTTATTCTTAGATATCCTTAGCTTATAGAAGCAGATCCTAAGATACGCTTTAAGACAGGAGCCTTTAAATGGTAGAACGATGAAGAATTGGAAGGGCGTATTTTACTAATAAGCTTAAAAGACATCCTAGAAGATATAGCTCTAGGAGAAACAGTATACGCTCTATACCCAAAGGAGTATTAGATCCAACCCTTATTCTATAGCAAGATGGATATAGAGCCTAGTATAGGCAATAACCCTTCTGTAACGGATACCCTATAGGGAACTGCCGGACAGGTCACGGAGACATTGCAGGGAGGCAGCGATCTTGAAGATCTTACAAGATACTTCCACCACTATAGGCTACTCTAGCTTAAGCAATACGCAGAGAGTATGCTATAACACCTTAAACGCTATATTAAAGAGTTCCCTACCCTCCACTGGCTACCACATAAAGCTGTTTAACATATAGTAGCAACTATGTATAAACAGCCACTATAGCGCGCGACGCTACCTATAAGCGTCCTAAGGGACCTCTAGGACCTACCCAATAATAACACAAAGGACAAGCATAACCCCAACCTATTAAAAATTCCGTCAGGCCTAAGGGACTTACTTAGGGTATTTTCAGGCAGACAAGCTAAAGTCCTTTAGTAGAACTCGGAATATAATTATGCAATTAATCTAGAAGAAGGCAAATAACTGCCAAATCTTCCTATCTACAACCTCTCTTATAAAGAGCTTAAGATCCTACAGAAGTACCTTAACAGCTTACTAGAAAAGGGATGGATACGGCCTAATAAGTCGCTAGTAGGCGCGCCAATCCTCTTTATCCCAAAACCAGATAGAACTATAAGGCTATATATAAACTACCGCGGCCTTAATAAGATTATAATTAAGAACTGTTACCCACTACCACTAGTTAGTAAAATGCTGGATCAACTATTTAGGGTAAAGATCTTTACAAAGCTGGATCTATAAGACGCCTATTATAGGCTCTGTATTAAAGAAGGGGATAAGTAAAAGACCGCTTTTAAGACCTAATACGGCCACTTTAAGTATATAGTAATGCCTTTTAGGCTAGCCAATGCGCCTATAATATTCCAATTATATATTTACAGAGCCTTAGGGGGACTAGTTAACCGCACATATATTATCTATCTAGATAATATTCTGATCTACTTAGAAGATAAGGATTAGCATAAGCAATATGTCCACTAAGTGCTAGAACGCTTAAATAATTAGGGCCTCTACGCCAAAGTATTAAAGTATATCTTTAACACTAAGCAGGTTGAGTTCCTAGGGTACATTATAACGCCTATAAGTATAGTTATGGACCTAGTATAGGTGTAGACAATTTAAGAGTGGCCAGAGCCAGAGAGCTACTGGGATATTTAAGTGTTTCTAGGCTTTGCCAATTTTTACAGGCGCTTTATCTATGACTACTCGGACATTACCTAACACCTATCCAACCACATTACTAAAGCTTCTTAAGACCCAGCCTAGGAAGCAAAAAGCTTAAAGGTAGGAAGAAAGAAAACCAAGAAGGGACCAACTAAATAGTATAAACTATAGATATGGCCCAGAAAGGTATAGGAAGCCTTTTAGGAATTACGCATAAAGTTTATAGAAGCTCTACTATTGCGGCATTTTAACCCAGATTAGCCACTAATAATAGTCACTAATATATTAAATTTTGTCCTTGCCAGTATCCTACTGCAACCTAATAGGCATCTAGACGCTACCCAGCTCCACTAAAGACCAGTAGCATTCTATAGCAGAAAATTCTAGGGACCTAAAGTTAGGTATTATACCCACAATAAGGAACTGCTGGCTATAGTTAACTGCTTTAAACAGTGGCAACACTACCTTAAGCACGCAAGCCATACCACTTATATACTCTTAGATTATTATAATCTACACTACTTTATAACTATAAAGGAGCTTATACCTTAACAAGCCAGATAGGCAGAGGAGCTTATATAATTTAACTTTAAGATTAAATACAAGCCAGGGTAAAATAACCCTGCTAATAGACTATTATAATGGCCAGACTATACCAAAGGCTTTAAAACGGGAGAAGGAAAACAGATAATAGATATCTTACTCCCTATATTACAGAACAAGCTCTAGGTATAGGATGCTTAAGCACCCACAGCTCCATATATTAAGTCTTAGGCGGTACAAACCCCATTGGCTTCTACTAATGTCCTGGCTAGTACCCAGTTCATAGCTAATAAGGGTCCAAAGATACCTAGATAGGACGTCCCTAATATAAGTTCGGAACCTAGTAATACACCACCCCTAATTATTAAGCTATCCCCTTAAACCAAAGGCGAAGCTATAGAGCAATTAGAACTTAGAGCCCTATAATAACCAAAAGACTTTAACCTCATAGCGGCCTTCCTAATGCATGCGCACCAAGAAGTTATAAGATCCATAGTACTATCTAGTCTTGTACTTAGAGCAGTATAAGGCGAAATAGCTTTCACCTAGGAACTATCTAAAAGGTTAATGGATCTCATCTATAAGGTGCAACGGAGGGACGCCTCCTATGCCATCTTTAATGTAGAAGTAAACCGGAAACGTAACAGAAAGGAAGCTAAAAGGCGCCAAAATTGGGAACTAGACCCAATGGGCCTATTGCGTAGAAATGGCAAGGTTTAGGTGCTATAAAAAGCAAATCTACGACAGAAGATTCTTATAAAGAATTACAATGATCCTTTAGGCGGCCACTATAGTCAAGCTAAAATAGTGGAATTACTTTAACGCAAATACTATTGGCTAAAGCTTAAGCAGGAAGTAAAGGAGTACATTAGCCACTATAAGAAGTATTAAGTATATAAAATCTAAAGGCATAAGCTATAGGGTTTACTTAAATCAGTTCCCCCCACTAGTAAGCCATAGCAATATTACGCTATGGACTTTATTACAGATCTCCCACCCTTAAAAGATGGGTAAGGACAAATATACAATTTGGTCCTAGTACTTATTAATAGGTTTTTAAAGTATGTCCAATACCTTCCTGTTAACAAGACGATTAACATATAAGCACTTGCCAGCCTAATTAAGGAGAAATGCTTTCTTAAAGTAGATTAGCCACACTCCATTATCACTAATAGGGGCAGCGTCTTTATAAGCCAGTACTAGTCAGATCTATGCTTTTATTTAAAGATAGACCACCGCTATAGTACAGCTTTCCATCTATAGACAGATGGGCAAATAAAATACCAAAACCAGGAACTGGAGTCTTATCTGCAAATGTATTTAAACTACCAGTAAGACAATTGGTGTAAGCTACTTCTATACGCGGAGTACGCTTATAACTTAAAGCAATATTTATTGTATTAGTTTGCACCAATCTAGATTACCTATAGCGTCCAACTATTAGGATTTAATGGTATACCTAATAATCACTAGCTAAGGCCGCAGGATTAATTATAGGATCCTACTAGGAAGTCTAAGGACATCCACCAGAGAGTATAAGGATACCTTAAGGAATAGGAGGAGTAATGAAAGCATGTAAAGCAGAGCCTATAAGATATGCAAGAGCAGTAGAGACTTTAGTACAACCACAAACACCAGAATAAGCATTTTAGCGTAGGCAATGAGGTTCTATTATATTTAACAAATATCAAGACCTATTAACCAATAAAGAAGCTTAATATAAGATACCTAGGTCTCTTCCAAATTAAGGAACGAATTGGCAAGTTAGCCTACTGTCTCCAGCTACCCCTATCTATAGCCCATATGCATCCAGTATTTCATATAAATCTACTAGAGCTATGGCACAAACCACTGCCAGAAAAGAACTTCTGTCCAGGCCTAATTAAACACCTTAAAGTGGTAGGCGAGCGGTACAAGGTTAAAGCTATACTATACTATAAGTCTGTTAAGAATAAGCTTTAATATAAAGTTAAATGGCTAGGCTGGCCTACTAAGGACTCTATATAGGAACCAGAGGATCACCTTAATTATTATAAAGATATTCTAAAAGAATATTAGGACTAAGGTCCGCAATCTGCAAATTATAGAAAGCGCTCTAATACTATAGTGTTATCGCAGCCTATAAAGAAGACTTAAGCAAAGAGTAAGAAATAGGTTAAATTAGATATAGAATAGATAGGCTCCGGAAACCATAAGGATTAATTAGGGCTACGGCCTAAGGCAGGACAGGTTCTCAGCCTTTTCACGTATATAGCATAGAATTGATAGGGCATTTTGCTAGAATTGCATTCCTATTTATTAGTCTATATTAGGAACAGTGTTTCTATGCCTTCCCAAATGCCTTATAAGGCCTTCCTAAGCACCAGTTGAGATCCTTGATTGCTACTATGTACAAGAATAATCCCAAATACCTAAATTAAAAGCCACTATGCCTTATCCTTAGGTGTAGGATTAGTATCTATTGGCCTACCAAGTGATAGCTAATGAGAATGAGATCTAGATCCCTTTATAGGGGTATAGGTAGGCATAAAAACAGGGGCAGGCCGATGAGGTGTAGAAGGAGTAGAGACTCTTAAACGCTTAGCACTAATATTAGGTCCAAACCAGTACCAATGAAGTTCCTAAGGCGTAAGCTTGTAGTTAATGAAGACACACTCAAGCCCAGAATAAATAGAGACGTTAGCTAGCTGGCAAAGTCTAGAACCACCAAGACCTTGCTACGGCAACCGTTAGTAACCCATCCGCTAGGTACCCAAAGGGTAATCTACCTAATACCGCATTATATTATGCTCTTTTAAAACTTAACGCGCATGCATAAACTCCTTTTTATAGTAAACGGCGACCTTCTTCTTATCACCCCCATCCTTTACCTTATCCTTAGTATACCAACCTTGCTCCTTTATTAGGCGTTGCTAGCTAGCTTGCTGGGAATTGTGGGCGGTATAGATAGCTATGGCATAGTCTTAAATTCAACCTAGATGTTTAGCATTGGCGCTAAAATAAGAGAGAGCCTAGGCGATATAGTAGTTAAGGACATTAAAGGATTATCACCACTCAGGCCCAGGCTATTAAAGCCTAAAGTTAGCAATGGAAACCTATTAAGGATAGGAAAGCTTACCTCAATGCAACTACCGCTCTTGGTATACATGCATTAATTATAAGGACTAAAGGTGTTAGACCTTATATAGTGGGTCTTGTTATAAGCGTCCAGAATCTTCTTATTAGACTTCTGGTCTTTTAAGGATGTATAGGTAAAGTTATTTAGGTAGGACTAGCACTAGTTACGGGTCAGTAGAGGTTGGGGTTCTATATACAGCGGCAGGGCCAGAATACGCTAAGAAATTAGCTTAGAAGAGCAGTTAGCAGGAGAACAAAGAGGCATATTAAATTAATGATGGAAAAAAAAGAAAATCTTAATAATATATTAAAGATACGTCCAAAATTGGACGAAGGTTAATAATAGGAAGTAAGGTGTTGAGGAAAAGGAGCAGCTTAATGAGCAAGATGTCTCTATACTTCACCTTCCAATACCCTTCCAGTAAATAGCCGCAACCTTGCTAATATAACTCTATTATAATAGCGCAATTTAGAAGGAAGGAAACACGCGTATGCGCTATTTAGCCATTACTTCCTTATAAAAACTAATTATGCGGCCAGGGAAGGTAATTAAGACGTTAATTACAGATGTATATAGGTTAAATTATACCTAAACAAGACAAGTCTCTCTAATTAACTAATTAATTACCTAACTGTATATAATAGCCTAAGGGAAAATATAGGAGTAATGTGTCAGTAACATAGGGAATTATAAGAAAGGATTATAAGATTATAGATTATATCCTAACAGTTAAAGACAACGGTAAGCCAAGGCCCTATATATTAAATCCTATATTAAAAGGTTCTATGGAACCATATTAGGAACACTAAATTGCCTATAATACTTATAATTAATTATAGACCGGCATAAAGGCTTAGAAGTAGAGTTATATAAAAATCCTTAGGTTAGCCTAGGTAGTTACCAGTATGCTTCTAGCAGGCTTTTAATAGGTCTCCTAGCAATCCTTACATCTTTTCTCCTGTTATGTTTTTTCCTTATTAAGGTTTTCAGGAGTTTAAAGTAGGGGTTAGATAGATAGATAATATACAACGGCATGCTAATATCTCTCTAAACCCCTTCTGGGACAAGCCCTTATAATCTCCCTCTACCGTAAAGTAATGGCAATTAGGGGCCGACTGTAAGAAGGGGGGGGGTAATATAAGGGATATTATTACGGTCACCTCAGGTTGCCTTTAGGATAACCCCCAGATACCCCTTAGACATCCATTGGTTACGTGCTAGAGGCACGTGCCCATAGTATATAGTCTCCACAATCCCTAAGGCCTCACCTCCTCAAGGATTCGTCTCTCTTACCAATCTATCCTGTTCCACAATCGTGTCCTTATAGCCCCCTGTCTATAAAGTCCCCTCACAGCGACCTAAGGGTGACTCGCCCGTAAGGCACGTGCGCTGCATGTGCCTAGGAAACAGTGCTGGCACCAATAAAATCGTATCCAATACGAACCAATAAAATATCGGCATTGCCAATATTGCCAATATTTGGATAATATCGTAATATTTCTTGGCATACTAAAAAATTTCATCTCTACCTAAGATTACCTTCTATCTATATAATATCGTATAATATGTCTTCTAGAATTTAAGAAATTAAGGATTTTGGATTATCTCTTACTTCTAATACTATTAAGGAAACTACAGACTTAATTCCTTTAACGAAAAAATCGTGGAAAACCTCTCCAATCTATAAGCATTGTTGTACGCCAACGCTAGAAGAAAGACTAGAAAAGCTAGAATAAAAATAGATTTAGTGCAAATATTGTCCAAAATATATGGCTTAAAGTATAATAAATATGAGACAGTATCTAGAGAGTGTTTATGGAATTACCGTTAGTAAGGTACCTAACTCTAGTATTTGTATAATAGCTTCTAAAACCATTGAGGCGTTATACACTAAGCTTCTTCTCTGGCTTGGTAATAGTAAAGACGACCTCAATTAAGAAATTCTCCGGCATATAGTTAATTAATAGGTTGTTAACTAAACCCTCATAGATCTGATTATTGTACAACGGCTTCCATTTTTATGTGTGGAATGGCTAGAATAGCATGCCTTTATTTAAGTAATAAATCCGCAGGGCCGTATATTTATGCTAATATCTTATAATATAGTTAAACAGAGGGTAGGGGCTTGGTTTCTGTAAGTAAAAGATATTATATAAAAAAGGCTTTAATTGTTATAAATAAGCATCTATCTTGCTATTAATATCTGGACCTTACTAAGTTATAACCTTTTACTTATAATTTGTGCCAGCTTTGTTAATGCCTAGGATCGCTTTTAAAATATCTTAATTACCCTTTATACGGTATATAGCTATAGTAGTTTAAATTAATGGGAAACCCTTTGCCCCGTCCTTAAAGATTATAGAATCATAGAAAATATTAGTATCTTTATTAGCGACAATTCCACTATAAACAATACGCTTTATTGTATAATAGCAACTTATCTTAATATAGAGAATTAAATTAACTGGAATTAGACTTTCTAACGGCTTCGCTGTATAGGCTATATCCTTAATCTTATTATTAAAGCTTTTCTCTTTACTAATAATAGCGAAGAGTAACTTATAGAATTGTATAATAGAGAAGATGAATTAGAAGAAGAGTTAGATAATAAACGCTAAAAAGAGAGAGCAAATTTAATTAGAGCGAAGATGGGTGTTATAGGGAAGATCTATAATCTTGTTGTCTATATCCGTGCCTCGCCTAATTATATAAATAAGTTTAAAGCACTTTCTGGAAAGTTAATCCCCCTAGGTAATCGTACGAGATAGAACAGCTAGTTCTGTATGCTTTATATTACACTTAAGACGGAAGTCCTTAATGCGCTTTAGAACTACACTAAAGCGCATATTAATAAGGGTATAATTAATAAAAGAGATAAGCTTACTCCGTTTAATATTACTCTCTATTGTATAATAGAGCAATTTCTCTCTATCTTTAAGAGTGTAACTCTATTTCTTAAAGGCTAATAAGCAACAATTAAACGGGTTCTTAAAGTTATTAAGATTATTAAAGAATATCTTAAAATCTCTTTAGTATGTTGTACGATAATATTAATTGCTTTTACTAATTTAAGTAGAAAGAAAATCGACAGCTTAAAAATTGAATTGAATATGCAAAGGCTAAGTTCGACCTCTATGCTTTAAAGCTAGATTAATTGCCTTACTATGCTGCGGCTCGTATTCTTTATCCAGAACATTGTACAACCTAGCTTAAGGACACAGACGATAATCCTATTGATATATACGTCGCCTATAAACTTAAAGTCCAAAGCCTTTAGGAGAAATTCCGCCGAGAGAATTGATTCTTCTCTTAATTGTACAATAGCCTTTAGAAACTGGCTAATTCTTAGGCCCAGCCTCTAGATTGTTTTAAGAAACTTTATTAAAATATAAAGTAGAAATATACGCGGCCTTAAAGTTAAGATAAATTTAATAATTACTGTAATAAAGTAGTGTTGTATAATATTAAGATACCTGTATTAAAGTGGTGGTTATAGGACATATAACAAAAATAATGGCCACAGCTTTCGCGCTAGGCAATTAAGATCTTATTAATCCTATTAATAAGTAATGAGCCAGAGAGAATCTTTTTAGGAGGTTGTTGTATGGTTACTTAGGATAATACATTAATGATAGTAGCAATATTAGAGCAATTAGAATGCGGAAGAGATTGGAAAAGGGGAGACCTACTTTAAAATAATTTTTAGGAAGACGTTGTATGATATTATAGGAAAGAATGCAGCTTAGAATAGGAGTTTAAAGAGTAGTTATATAAGGGAAGGTATATAAGAGATATATTATACAACGCTATGGGGTAGAGGTATAAGATATATAAATACAATAATTTTAGGTAAAAGGTAACCACTAAAGGCGCGTAGGTAGCGTATATAAACATATACTAACTTTAAACTTAATAGATTATAAGTTTAAATCCCACTAATATCGTCCTTTATTAGGAATTGGGAAATATAATTATCTAGTATACTTCCCGTCCTATTATACGAGAGATTCTCCAGTAATATTGCCATACTATAAGTAAACTCTCCTCTCCGTATAATATATCTGTATAACTAACTACTCTTAGGATAAGTAGGAGAGGGTAAAAGCTTTACCGGCAATTAATATAGAGGCTTAGGTAGGGGGGGTATTAGAGAAGTAGGTTTGGATAGGGAGGCCCTTATATATAAATGCAATTCTAATTTAGAGCCGTAAATCCCTAAATATAATTGTAAGTAACCTATATTACTTATATAAGATAGAGAGCTAATTTACGCTAGCTATGCGAGGCTTATATAGCGACTCCGCGTCGTCTAGTAGGCCCTTACCCTTTTACTAAATGTCAGAGTCTCCTAGGGTTCTATGGTGGGTGCTGTGGAAATTATAAATGGCGGGATTATGGAGCTCGATGTTTATTATATAATAAAAATTCTTAGTCTATAGCGGCGGCAGTGGAGGCGCTAAAGGGGAAGGATCGGATCGTGGAACTAGAGGATAACGAAGAATAAAAGTTACTAAATTTAATCTCCTCTCTTTTTTATAACTTTTATTTTATTTTATTGTATCTTATATAAAAAAAAGGGTAGAAAGAAGATATTAATGCTTTATTATAATGTAAGGCTGCATAAAGCTAGTTATTTTCATTTTTTACCTAATATTGGCAATATTATATTGCCGATATATTGCCGATATATTGCCGATAACCGATATTTTATTGGTTTGTATTGGTTCGTATTGGTGCCAGGTCTGCTAGGGAAAACCCTTCCTTACCTTACACACAGACTCCTCCTTTTCCCTTAAGGATTTGTCTGTCTATATAATATACCCTATTATTCCATTATTAAGCTCCCTATCTACATCCTTACCTTATATTTAAATCCTTACTAATCCCCTTAGGAGGATAGCTGGTTTAATTTTTCTATAATGCCTCTAAAAAGAAAACCGACGCCTATACCTAATGGTAATATACTAACAATATAACTGCTGAACGCCTTAGGATCTAGTATAGATAAAACCACTAGAAATATACTAATAGGATCTAAGCTACTTTCTAAACCTTAAAATAATTAGCCACCTATAAATGCTAGAGACTAGTTTAACTTATATACCTAGGCTTAACAGGAGCTTAGTAAGATTACTAGTGTTCTACTAAATACTACTAATATAAAGGAGCTAGATAAGCTGGCTAAGAAAATAGCCAACTTATAGAGTATTATCGATTTAATAAAGCCCTCCTGTTGCCTCTCTAGTAAAGAGTATAAGTTATATGGCAAATACATACGCCAAATAAATCTTAACGCCCTAGTTAAGAAGTTACTACCTAATATTAGCGGTACTACTTAATAGTATTTTAACTACTAGATTACTACAGTTAGGGACTAATTTAAGGTTAATGACGCCAACTATAACTATAAGCAACGCATATAATAGGCCATTAAAGGTCTTGTAAAAGAGAAGACAATTACCTAACTAGTTTATTACTGGCTAGGTACTAAAGATAAAGGTCCTTTACTATAGGATAAGTTTAAGACTATAGTCTAAGACTAGATTAGGAACCCTATAGTAAGATGCTTTAATAACGCTACTATATACTATATAACTGTTATAAAGGAGAACTAGAGGTTTAACATCTTTCTAGCCTATATGCGTAGCTTAGAGGACCTCTTCTTATATATCCCTTTTATTAATTCTAAGTAATAGGTAGACTTTTAGTTCTTATATCTCCTAGCCTACCTATAAGCAGAACTCTTCTGCCAGAACTTTACCTAGCGAGTAAGAACCACTAAGGATCTCTTTAATAAAATCTGTTGTATAGAGCAATTGCTTGATACTATAAAGCTTATAGAAGATCGCGTAAGTAGCAGTGGCAAATTATTGCATATAAAGTGTGGTTGCAGTATAGGCTTTATAGAGTTAGGTTTAGGAGACAGAACCTAAAAAGGGCGACGCTTTAAGTAAACTTTTAGGGAGAATACCCAAAAGCCAGATGGCTTAGGGGACCCCCTAGACGCTAGTAGTGTATACATAAGTTAAAAAAGACCTATAGGTAACTGTCACAGTACGTGCAGAGGGTCAACGAGGTAACTGTGACTGTGTATCATTGACAAACGATGTCGTGTGCAGAACTATGTAGGAGGTGAGGCGGTATATATACACGTCGCTTAGGGGTTAGGTCTG
>Ga0307507_10004257_pt1 | contig 25812 bp, 30 predicted proteins | sample 7_EM_MG_FD_207223 | JGI IMG/M metagenome (GOLD analysis project Ga0307507, IMG submission 207223) | Populus trichocarpa ectomycorrhiza microbial communities from riparian zone in the Pacific Northwest, United States - 7_EM | ecosystem: Host-associated > Plants > Roots > Unclassified | place...
GTGTACTTTCGGGCCGGTGGGGGGTGGTGGGGGTGGGGGGGGGGGGGTAGGGTTTATTTGGGTAACTAGCTAAAGAGTTCTCTTTTTTTGGTGGAACGAGTAGGAGGTGAGAAGTAGAGGTAGAAGGGCGGGGGTGAGGGAGGGTGAGGGAAAGGTGGGGACGGTGCGAAAAAGAAAAGAAAAAAAGAATTGAAGACAAAGACTACATAGGATCTACCGTTCAAGCTTAACAAACTAAATCGATCATTTGTAAACACGAGAAACATGGTAAAGGATAATAAGACGAAGTGGGAAAAAGCAAGAAACCAAACTTCGGCCCATCCAGAGTTAGACGGAAACAAGCATGAGGGCTCAGGAAGAGGGGGTAAGAAAGCGATACAAGAATTTATAGACGCATTAAATGCTTTCTCGTTTCTCGTTCCCTAGTATTAGAACGGTGACAGGTCCCTTCGACTTATCCCTTCCCTACATTCCCTAATACTCGGCCAGCTGGCTTAGCTTAGCTGATTCTTCTCCCCTCCATAACCCCGTTAAAACCCCCATGCTTCTTGACCGTCCCCGCATTTGCAAACTTCATCTTCGCCAACCCGTTCTCCAACACACCGCTCGGATTATTATTGTTTCCGATTTTTCTAGCGCTAGGCATGACAAACCGAACCTGCCTCGAAAGTCCTGGTGAGGTAGGTGTGGGCTGGCAGAGCGTAGTAACCTGCTGCTCTCGGTGAGCCGGACTAGCTGGCACTAAGTCCATTTCGCGAGTATTGGCAGGAGAGACCGGCGGGCTGACAGCCTGGAGGGTGAGGGGAGGTAGAGTGTGGGGCCCCTTTCCATATCTCAACCCGTCGGGGTTGAGTATGGGACCTGGAACCCGACCTCCGTCAGAAAGTGGTGGGGATCTCTCGACTTCCATCATTTCCTCTTCCGCGTCGCTCTTGTATCCGTCGTCCTCGTCACTCGAGGAAGTCCCAGAATCACAGGCTCCATCTAACCCCATCCTATCATAAAACAACAAGCCATTCTTCTTGGAGGCTGGTTCTGTCTGTAGCGATGCCACTGCAGGCACCCTGGTGCCCATGGGTGGCGGAACAAGGGTGGTCTCCGAGACAGTCGGCCTCATTGCACCATTACTCCTCGGAAAAGCGACATTCATCGTGATATTTGCAGTACTCAGTTTATTCTCAGCCTCTACCGGCGCTACCACACTCTTCTCCTGCAAACCCGGGCCAACGGGGACGTCCAGCATTGGGGTATCCACATTCATATTCCGCTTCCCTACTTTATCACCAACACCTGCTTCGACTTCACTGCTGGATTCATCGTCCCAATTAACCATTCCGCTTTTGACCTCCGTTACCATTTGTTGTAGGTCGACTCTTATCTTTTTTCTCTTTAGGAGACCTTCTAAATGCGGTGTTTGGTAAGTCTTGGTGTCAAGAGGCGGTGTTAAGAGCCTTCTCGCACCTTTCTCCAGATCCTGAGTTTTTGGCGTAGTCATAGCGGCTCGGCGGCCACCATTTTTCCTCTGACCTGCGTTGAGAGCAGCCCTCGGAGTAATTAATTTAGGGGTCACGGACACAGGAGTGGTAGGAATTATCAGATCAGGCATCGAACTGTTTTCCATTACACTACTGCGTCTGCTAGAGCCAAAAGAAGTGTAGGGTGTGTTGAATGGATTAGGTTGTGTTTGTCGAGTGTTCCGAGATGGCCCGTCAAGCGGGGTTGTCTGGCTCGGTGAAATCAATGGCTGCTCCATAGTTTCATCAATTACCACGCCACAGTCAAACGCAGCAGCATCGTGAGAGCTGTATTCACGTTGATGGGCGATACGGCAATGGTTGATAAAACCTTGTGCCGAGCTGAAATTGCTACGCTGACAATCACGGCACTCCATTCTTTAATCAAACCATTGCGGTTAGTCCTTGTACACTTACCTAATAGAGAAAAAAAGCCAAGACAACGCTTGCAGCGACTGAAAAACATACCGAACAAGTTGGCCATCACTTCGGTTGAAGGTACACACTGTAGCACTTGCACCCCTTTGCTGTACCTTTGCTGCACTCTGCCTCTGGGGCCGCCCTGTGACAGTGTAAGACTGGTTTGAATCATGCATACCCTGGCTCCTGAGACTCTTTCCACCTCTTTGTAACGCCTGTGGTGGTCCATCAGGTCCATACCCGTCAAATTTGGGATCAGGAAGCAACCACTGCTGATAATGCCTTGTATACGGCCCATTGGTAATAGTCCAATGGGGCGGGGCAAACTCCGGGCAGCCAGCATCTGTGGATTTCTCCCCGGATGCAACCGGGTCCAGGGATACCTCAGCGTGATAAGGGATCAAGGCGCAACGACGAAGTTGTTCAATGCAAACTTGAGTTTTCGCTATTTCCTGCTCGATAAGTCGCAACTCCCTGTGTTTTAAAAGAATCTCGATATCGAATTGTTCCGAGAGGGTTTGGCGAATTGCTTTTATTTTAGCGGCATCCTTTGCCGAGCCTGGTAGTTGTTAGTAAGCTAAAACTTGCATTTTTTTAGAGAAACATTGGAGACTGCTGGTTCCAATTATTGTCCCTTGTGCTATATTTTTAGAAGGAATTACCTGCGCAATCCTCAGTTTGTTGCCCTGCAGAAGCTCTAGCTTGAGCAATTTTTCCAGGAGCTACATCCACAATAGGATATCCACCTTCTCCGACAATGCCTTTCGGCATATCTGCAAACATAGCGGTTCCTTCGGGCTTTGGAGCTTGTTGCGAGGGACTTGTCATGAGTTTAACTTTCTTGTTCGCCGGAGGTCTTTGTTCCCGGTTTGAAAGGCTTCTTGATCTCATAATCTTTCGGTGGTGATCTGCGGGACTATGTTCGGTTCTTGGAGCGACTGCCGCCGCGACGAGAGGTGTTGCAGCCATGACGTTGATGCTAGGTTACCGTGTCGGGGCTCGTTGTCGTCGCGTGCAGCGACGAGCTGAATCTGTTGAACCCGAGAGCAAAATGTCTCGAAAAGAAATACGAAAAATGTAATAGGTATAAAGTTTGTCGCCAGCAGCGGGGAATAAATGAGGGGCGAGGGAGGAAGCGGGAGGGGAAAAAAAAAAAAGGTGGGAGAAGTGTTAAATTAAAGGTGTGGTCGTATGAGGAGAAGAGGCAAGGTGTGGAGACGAGCAACCAGGCGAGCTGTCGAGCGAACGAGCGACCGGAGCAACAAAGAGGCTGATGCTGCTTGGCTGGGTCTTAGATCGCCCGCTGGTAATCGTCGAGGGAGCTTATTATCGAGGTAGGAAGCGGCGTGAGATAATCAGGGATAACGTGCGACCGTCCCCAACGCAAGGGTGTTCATACGTTAAACCTACTGATAGCAAGAGAGCGAAAGAGAGATACGGTAGAAAGGAAAAAGAAGCGGCCTTGCAGCAAGTTGAGGTCAAGGTCGAGTGGATAGCGGTGGACGGAAGGGGAATTCTCGGTGCAGGGTATTCGGTGGACTATTTTAATGGTGAGAAAGGGTTGTAAGTTTGAGGCAGCAGCAAGGCAGGTGATGGTGGTGTTGGGTTCACAGTTGACTGGTCGAGAGTAGGGGTGGTGGTGGAGAGCGGACGAATTTGTTTGGCCAAGGGACAAGGGGAGCTGCGAGGGAAGTTGGCGAGGGGACGTGGTGGTGGTGGTGGTGGTGGTGGTGGGACAGCCGCTGGGGGTACCGTAACCAACGGCGGAATCAGATGGATCGTAAGAGAAAGAAAATGCGGCGATTGGAGTTATCACTATGCCATGATACCTACTGTAATAATTTGACTAATTATTGCTTCTTTCTCAGATTAAAAAGCATCATAAATGATTGGTTTTCTATATAAATATCCACGGTATCATACCGTGCGAGAATTTTGGCATGTTCTGTGTCTCGGTCGAGTCCATTAAGTTTGAATGTCCGAAATGCCTGAACGTTTTCTTTGATATGCAAAAAGTACCTTACTAGATACCGGTGCGATAAGCTATTCGAGCGGGGGGGGGTTTAGACCACAGGGAGGGGGCTTAACAAAAGGAGGAGAATGAGGGGGATACTGCTTTGATCTGCTTCTTTATTGATCTCATGCTGGAGGTGCTTCTGCTTCTGCACCTATCTCTGCCTCCGCTTTTGCTGATTCCTGATTCTGCTTCTACCTGCTTCTGCTTCTACTGCCCACTACTGGACTGTCTACGTGTCAACCTAATACCAAGAGACCGAGGACGGGATGCGCGGGGGTTGGATGAAAATTGGGGAGACCTAACATATTCCTATTGGTTACCAATAATATAGCAGGCTGCTTTAAAGATCATCCAATCTTCTAGGTGAAAAAAAGGAGGGAAAACTGGATACCATTAGCGAATATAGCGAGAGTGTTGGCGAGAGGAGTGGGCGCTCTCTCTTTAGTCTGCCGCTACATGAAAGGCATGTACCAAACTCTGCAACCAGTGCAGCAAGCGGGAAGGAAAACACACACTTTTCCGTAGCTAAGGGTCTGCCGTTGTCCAAGCCAGAAAGTCGACTATCCCCTCTCCGAAATCAAAATTTTGTGAGGGGCTAATGTGACTACAGTATGATACGAGTTGTATGATACCGGGAAGACAATAATAATATGATATATTTTCACCGATACCGGTGAGGGTATATCCGGAAAGAAGAAGAAAAAAAAACTTTCAGAGTTTGCTGGCTCCTGCAACAACTTTCTCCACACAAACGCCACGATGCGGCGGAACGACCAAGTGAGACACTTTTTTCTGTCAATTTGGAAGGCAGATACTGCGCTCGGGCCTTCCTTGGCGGAGATCTTGTTTCGGGGGTCCGGCGGTCATAAGAGCCTCATCTTCTTACCGCACAGGCGAGCTCCCCCCAGCACCCTGGATTGCTTAAACCCTATGATGACTAATGCTTACCTCTTTTCCGAAAAATAGAATCTTCGCACCCAATGCTCTCACCGTATTTGGCCCGAAAGCCTATTACTAGTATTCAAATATCCATTCTAGCCCACGATTCCGGGGGTTCCAGACTTCACATTTCGGAAAATGGACCCCTTCGATCTTAGCAGTATCCCTACCGTGTCCATCATTTCATCGCACTCTATATCCAAAAAGACAACTCGGTGCCTGGCCACACTTTTCCCCCCTCAGCCACCAACTGCACCTTCGGTACTCGCGGTAGCACTTGTTGCAAAGTCCATCGTCGCTTCAAAAGCTATCACAATCGCTGAAATTGTTAAGCGTCGTATCAACACCCAGGGTGAAGCATGGTTCCAATATACAAAGCTCGAAGGTATCATAGTTGAACTTAAGGCTCCCAAGAAAAGCAGGAAAGAAGGGAAAGGCAAAAACAAGAACCAGAAGGGTAGCCAAGTGGAGAAAACAGGGGAGAAGGGGACACGAACGGGGCAAGAGGAGGACATAGATGAAGAGGATCCTTTTGAGGTTTTAAAGGAAAAGACCCCACAGAAGAAGCGAAAGATGCCTCTATTGACCATCTATATATCGAGGTCCCCCATCCCAGAACTTGCGAAACTCTACGGGTCAGATTCCCCACAGATGCCTTCCAGAAATTATTGCTCTATCTTCAGTGATACTAATATACAGCTATCTTTAGCGAACAATCCGGTGGCGGTCCCGTGGGGGAGACCCAAGAGCAAACTCGGTAGATAGGCTATGAGACCGTGCATCACCGGATCTTTGTGCTCTTCTTCTCATTCGTTTCTAAGTTTAAAGGTTTAATGTTTGTTCTAATACCAGTACGGGACACGCTTTTGCTTAATTTCTGTATGCAAAACAATGCGCCTTCATGTAACTTTAGCCTTTAGAGAGCGGGATGCAAGACGATAACTCTTGTAACACTTTACCCTAGAATTATCGCCGAATATCGGCGTTCCATTCCTGTCAATGTGGTGATACCAATAGAAACCCCAGTTGCCATTCCAGAAGTAGCCCTGGGCCACAGTACCGGTATCAACAAAAGGTGGACTCGCTATCTCTCAGGGTGCAAGCGTGTGCTGCCCTCCTTAACGGCTTTCCTACCCTCAATTTAATGAGATTTGGCCACATTCTAATTTCTCTGGGGGAATTCGATGTCAAGTCTAAATATATATGAAAGCTGCTCACACAAGCGGAAGAGGGGCCACCATAGCCGGGATCCGCAGCTGGCAGCTCCACTCCCATGCATATCGATTCCCATTCCATATTTATTCTCAGGATCCCCACCTTCACTATCTAAATATTGGGAGAGAATCTTAGCTCACTGGATGAAAATATGCATGAATCCAGTCGCACCTTCCCGTGATATGATACAGTACCGCTGTCAGAACCCGGCACACTCATTGTTATATCCATCGGAGAGCTGCTCTATCGTGGCGACAACACCCTAACTCATAAATGTCCTGTAGTCTGGCTACCGGTAGAGGAGCAGCGTTGGGTAAGCATAGTGCTTCCTACTGTTAAGAAACAAAGGGATACAGTGAGTGAGATGGGTCCATTCGTCAAGCTCCCCATCCTCTACCCACTCCTTTCGCGATCCTCCCAGTACGGTATTCATGATTCCCAACAAACAAGGATAGGCTCGGCCATAATAAGAGTTAACTATCCAGGGGAGATTGGGTGTCGCTTGGAGCGATATGTAGAAGGCTAAAAAAAGGCTATTCAGGCCTCCCTCTCCAGAGCCTTATGCACCATCATTTATCACTCTGCTTTGACCCTTCGAACAGCTGACCAGAAACGGGTAGATTAAAACTGTTGATCAAAGATAAGATAGAGCGGCCTGGGTCTCTTTTCACGTGTTTTGTGGCCCTCCGTGCAGCCACGCTCCTTCTCCCACAAAATCACCATCCCTGATCTCTGGACTCTTCGTCGCGGAAGCTCGAGCTTCATCCTACCAAGACGATACATTCTTGGACAGGGGGTTAAAAAATGGATTTTCTCAAATCAGCCGTGGCTTCGGCTATCTCCAAAGGACCTCCATTCCCCTATACTTTCGGCGACAGAGCTGATGTAGATAGTTCCATCTGGGCTCTCTTCAACGGAACCAAGAGGGTACTCACCGTCACCTGGGGAGCTATGGTCTCATGCTGAAATAATATAGGAAGACGGTTCAAATTGCAGTATTTTTTCCTTTGAGATCAATGATTCTACCAGGAGCAGATTACCGCTAGCTAAAAATGCTCTTCGCAAGCTGCGCACACTACGACACCCGGGGGTGGTCAGAATTATAGACTCGGTGGAGACAGATACCTATATATATATCGCTACGGAGAGGATAACACCTTTGAGCTGGCATGTCCGGAGGGAAGCTTTGAATACAGAGACGATCAAGTGGGGGCTTCATAGTATTGCTGTATGTTTTTTTCTTTCTTTTTCATCGGGCGGTGGTTATTAATGAACCCGTGTGTTCGGCGCTGACATGTGGAGGTACTAGATCACCTTGAAATTTATCAATGAGGAGGCTGCATCTATCCATGGTAATATCCGAACCTCCTCGATATACACCACAGAAAGTGGTGAATGGAAGCTTGCTGGGTTTGAAGTTCTTAGCTCCATGAAAGACGATGACCCGATCACATATGTGCGCACAATCTCCCCTACACCGCAGAGATCGTATCACAGTGTTAACAGTTGTGATAGAAATTTGGTGGCTTATTGCCGGATTCTGGGAGATACGCTGCGCCTGAGGTAGTGAAGGGCGGTTGGGATACTCTTAGGAAGTGAGCTGCATTTCTTATATGGAACAAACCCAATGACTAACCCATCTCTCCCATAGCCAACCAATACACGTCGCAGATTCTTGGAACTTTGGTACTTTGATATACGAGGTCTTTAACGCTGGGGCGTTCACAAATAGTGAGCAACTAGCACAGGCCAAGAAGATACCACCAGATATGGTAGTATCATATAAGCGTCTTATACAGCAAAACCCAAAGACTAGGCTATCAGTGGCTCATTTCCTAGAGCAAGGGAGTCGTAGTAGAGCATTTTTTGATACACCACTGATCCATGTCGCACAATTTGTGGAGAATATGGGTGTCAAGAATCAGGACGAACGAGAAGAGTTTCTGCGAGAGCTCGAGGAGACTGGTGACCAGTTTCCGGAAGACTTCTTCAAAGCCAAGGTATTACCGGAATTGCTGAAGAGTGTGGAGTTTGGAGGGGGTAAGTTGCGCTCCACGTCCCGGCAATCAGGGACAGGATTGACCGGTTATTGTAGGCGGGCCAAAAGTTTTCTCGGTAGTCTTGAAAATCGGAGAGAAGCTCTCCGACGAGGAATGGGAGTCCAACATTACGCCCTGCATTGTTAGGCTATTTGCCGTCCCGGATCGAGCAACTAGGGTGTTTTTGTTAGATAATCTACCAAAGATGATCGATCATCTTCCAGACAAGGTCGTCAACGACAAGATATTCCCAGAGATGTTGACTGGGTTTTCGGACGTTGCGCCAATAGTGCGGGAGCAAACCGTCAAGGCTGTGCTGGTGGTTGTTCCGAAGGTAAACGGAAATTCTCGAGTGGTTCTGTATTTTGCGAGCTGACTAGGGCCCGGGCAGCTTTCGGATCGTAATATCAACGGTGATCTTTTAAAATATCTCGCTAAGACCCAAAACGATGAACAGCCGGGGATCAGGACAAATACGACAATTTGCTTGGGTAAGATTGCGAGGAATCTCGGTCCTAACGTGAGGATTTTCCAACTACTGCAGGCCATCTGAAAAGATACTGATATTCCGAATAGACCCGCCAGAAAGTTTTGACTGCTGCATTTACCAGAGCCCTCAGGGATCCATTCGTACATGCCCGGAATGCAGCCTTGCTAGCGCTGGCCGCAACTGCAGATATATTTGACGAAAATGATTGTGCCGTCCGATTGCTTCCAACAATCACACCTTCTTTAGTGGATAAAGAAAAGTAAGTGCAAGCATGTGACCGACGCTCTCTCTCATGAAAGTAGTTGCTGAATGATTTTCTCGCTGTGGTTAGACTCGTCCGTGCTCAAGCCAATAAAACTCTCGAAGTATTCCTCCAGAGGATCAAGACTCTCACAGCAAACTACCCAGATACGGCTATGCCCAACCCCACCGATTCTGGGGCTGCAGCTCCCCGCATGGGAACCGCCCAAACCGACGAATCCTCCTGGGCCGGTTGGGCAATTAGCAGCTTCACAAAAAAGCTCAGCGCCACCAGCGGAGAAATCGAAAGAGCGGCCTCCCCAAGCGGACTAGGTAACGAACCTCGGCCCGCCTCGGCACCTACCGCCGCCGCACAAACCCGACCCGGCCTATCTGTGGGAGCAAGAACCGCCTCCGCCTCAACACTACACAGGAAAGCTCTCTCACCAGCAACACCCGCCCGCTCTAGCTTCCTCGGCGACGAAGACAACGAAAACAACGACCCAGACGCCTGGGGTGACCTAGATGAAGAGAAATTCTTTGACGCGGAGGACTCGTCAGGTAGCACAAAACCCAAGCCAACAGATACCAAATCATTCGACGAGTGGGGAGAGCCGGATATCGCCTCTATGGCTAATAAATCTAAAAACCCATTGCCTAAAGGCCTCACTAAGAAGGCCACGGCGCCGGTGACAACAGCACCGCGAATAGGCGTTGGAAGTGCCTTCTCGAATGCGAAAGGCAATGTTGCGGCGGCGAGGAAGCCTCCGGGTAAGACGACGGGTATGAAGCCCATCGCTGCTAGGACGAAACTCGCTCCCGCACCGGTAGCTAAGGCGGAGGTGAAGGCGGATGCCTGGGACGATGATCCAGGTGGGTGGGACGATGGGTGGGACATCTGATTTTTTGATTTGAACATGCAATCTAGTAATTCGCTGTACGGCCCTAAGTTAGTCCGGATGGGTAATAGATAGATGGAAGGGTAAGTAAATATGTGAGTTCACAAAAAGGAGGCATGTAAGAAACTTGAGATTCACTTGGATTTAATAAATGTTGAGGCATGGCAGTACCCCAGGCGTATAGGGTTTTTTGACAATAGTTCTAGAATGGAATAAAAATATTGGTTCATATGCTTTATATGCTGCTTCATGGGATCTCACTCATGGCGGACCGCTGGCTGTCGGTGAGTTTTCAGTGATTTGAGAACACTGTGTGACCAGGGGTTGGGCGGTAGAGGATTGTTTGGTCGAGTTTGCTGTACAGCGCATGTGCATCTTTATGTGGGTTAACTGAAGACTACCCGGGCTGTGTAGGGTCTTCACTATCCTTCATCCACTTACTGGTTTGTTCTGCCTAGTAGTCTATCGTACGTATCTTAGCAGCCCGAACACTAAAACCTTGCTATTTAGCGACGAATTATTCACACCTAAACCTAGCATCACCTAGCACAGGAACCCAACTCAAAAATCTCTCTTCACAAAACTTTTCCTTTTCGAGGTAAGATTATTCTAGTCGTATATTCTACGAACCCTTCCATGCACCAACCCCAATTTACCGGGAAAGTGCAATATCATCTATCCTTAAAATCATCTTGCAAGTTTCCGCCGCCAGTTCGATGGCACTAGTGCTCACCAGCAACGGCTGCAGTACGCTCTCGTCAACGATGTTAGTGACAGCACCCCTTCTAACACTAACCCCTGCAGACTTCTCGCCCTTCTCATGCCTGTTTCTGAGCTCTGTCACAACACGAATGCTGTTCAGGCCGGCGTTTTCCGCAAGGGTTGTGGGGATGACTTCTAGGGCTTCTGCGAACTCTTGCCAGCAAACCGACTCGGTGCCTGTAAGAGCAGTAGCGGCTTTCATCAATGCGCGGGAAACTTCGATTTCAGGTGCGCCGCCTCCGGCGATGAGGGCCCTAGGTATTTCGTTAGTGGCAGGTGATAAGCGAGGGTGGGTTTCAAGATACTTCTTCTTCACGAGACATCTAATGACGCAAAGAGCGTCGTGCAAGGAACGTTCAGCCTCATCAAGAATCATGGAGTTGGCTCCACGACACAGCACTGAGACAGTTTGACCAACACTCTTAACGCCAGTGACTTTTACGATGCGCGCTCCTGCAGACTGTGTTTCCTCAATGAGGTCTGCTGTCCCAAGCTTGTCGTCGGTGAAAGAGTCGATATCGGCAATTGGCTTGCATCCGGTACTCTGTTTACAAACCAGAGTTAGAAGATACACCAGCACAATCGGGCGGCAGAGCCCCTATAAAAGAAAGCCGCCGTGTACGAACCTTGCAGATAAACTCGACCTCATCACGTTCAATATCCTTGATTGCTAAAATATTCAACTTGGCCAGGAAATGTAAAGAAAGATCGTTGACAGCGTCCCTAAGAATTGACTTCTGTATAAACAGAACGTTACACTTAGCCTTCTTGATCTTCTTGCACATATTGAGCAAGTATGTCCGCTCTTCCTTCAAGATCTTGTCCATTTGGCGATAGTCATTGACAACAATTTGATTTTCCATCTGTTAGCCCACCAGTTAGCCCATGTTGATCACTCACTAGTTCTAACAATTTGGGGGTGAACAGACATCAGGTTTGGGTGGTGACAGTTGAAACTGGATCAGACCAATCCTAGCCTTCTCCATCCTCGATGGGCCTCCGGAGCCTTTAAGAACATTCTGGGTCAAAACGAGACCATCCACAAGTTCTGTGTCATCAATTGTGCCTCCAACCTTCTTAACTATACGGATATTGTTTAAGTCGACGTTTTCGGCAATTGCGGGGTTGATAACTCGCAAGACGGCATCAACAGCCATCGGTCCGAGGAGAGTAGAATATTGGGAAACAATCTTGCTAGAAAGTGAGGTGCTCGCCGCATCGAGGAGTGATTGCCGGTCTGTAAGTGCTACAGGTGTTGACATCTCGGTAAGAATTTCAACAGCCTTCGCAGCTGCTCTTTGGAAGGATTCCGCAATGACGGTGGGATGGATGCCTATCATCCAAATTAACCATCTCATTCTTTGCACTCTTCTAGCAAGTAGATCACCTTTTGACAGCAGCTTCTGCGCAGCACCTAGAAGACTCCCGGCGATAACGACCACAGAAGTTGTTCCGTCCCCAGCTTCAACGTCCTGGGCGGCTGATAGATCTACCAACTAAGAGTGTCTACAATCAGTAAAAAGCCACGAGGGGCTCATCTCAGTTTCCCTGGGGAAGAGATATATACCATCTTCGCCGCAGGATGCATCACAGCCATATCTTTCAGGATGGTATGTCCATCATTGGTAATTAACGTATGTCCCTTCCCGTTCTGAATCATCTTATCCATTCCTCTCGGACCAAGTGAAGTCTGTGAAGTACCATTAGCAAAAATTACCTCTCGCCGGTGGAGCCCAATAATACCCTGATAGCATCGGCCACAGCTGAGTAGACACAATGAGTTAGTTATGATACCAGACACATCCAATAACAGTGATGGTAAAACACCTCTCGCAGCAATGATGTTTGCTGTTCGCACAGCCATAGGCTTCTCCTTTAGACTCGACGTATTAGCCATAATCGGCCCATGAGATGCTGTAGCTGCCATTTCTGCGTGGTGTTGTGGATTATGCAAATTGTGGAACCTCGATAAAGCTGGAGGGGAGTTGAGGGGCACTCTTTTCCATTAGGTCCACCACAAAATTTCTTTTGGGAGATAAGATGATCGAGATAAGGAAATTTTCTTGGCACGACCTCGACGCGTTATTGCGCCTCCCTAATGAGCTGCCTCTCCTGCCGGGGGAAAATTTTCCGACGGTTGTTATCTTAAAATATAGGCCGTAACTTCCCCGATATTTTATTTTATCTTTCTATGGCAGGAAGTATCCAGGAAAAATGGTATTTGAAGTGTCATACGAGTGATATCACATGATAGAAACTCGGAAGCTTTAGTAGGGTGATATATCTCCACCAAATCAAACAATCATAAGATGCTAAGTTTGAATTTGAATCTTGTTTGAAATCGATAAATTGTAGTTCACTTTGGCCGAGACAGGCACTCATTTATATTAATCGAGTGTTCTGGCGGGGGGGGGAGTAACAGCAGCAAGGATTTTGGATCTCCATTACAACATCAAGCATCTGGGGTATTTTGTTCTTCTACGGGTACATGCTGGCATAGCGACGATTCGAGTATATCATGTTTTTCAACTGTGCTTGACCTTGCTTACACACACTGTTCCATAGCCAAAACTTTACTTCTATGGTCGAAACCCACAGAAGTACAATTATGCCGGCGAGGAAGGCTAAATAAACGAAGGCAACAGGAGAAGCGCATGACCCGCGCGGGTAAGAGCAATGAAACCTTATGTTGGGATGTGACACCCTAGGTACCGCATTTTCAGTAATCCGGATGCAACCCGGCAAAAGACTTATACTCTATTTATTGATACACCATCCGTTCTTAACTCGAATGAGGGATCATTTGCTGGGCTCCCTCCCAGCAGTTCTCCGCTCTTCCGGCGGCGGTTGTGGCTTGCCACCTGCCGGGGGAGGGGGGTCTGCATCATATCTCATCACTCAGCCCATTTTGCGCGCCGACCGACACCTAAACCTCCAGATTCCGACACCAAGAAAACACTTTGAAAGCCGTACAGAGTAGCAATAAACACACAGACAAGACGTCCCCCCATACAAAGATATAATACAAAATGAAAACCTGTGTAGCCCCGGCGAGGGAAAGAAAAAAAAACAGCCTGGGGAAGGGTCGCCTTCCCTTCGTGTCGAAATCATTAAGAGAAAAAAAAGAGACTAAAAAAACCCACACGCCTCTTTCCGTAATGCCGAGAAACGGATATGAATAAACACAAGTACAGGAGTTAGTGCAGATGTATTTACAGAACGAAGAAACCTTCCATCCGGCTCAATTGCCGTGTTGTGATGGCCACGAAAGCAAACTGAAAAATGGGTAGCTTCGGCTGCCGGGGCTAGACAACCTTGTTGCTGATCAAGCCTGCCGGCTGCCGGATGGGCGTGATATCTCGTGCAGAAATGGAACTAAAAAAAAATGAACCCCGCAACCCTGACATGCCAACTGCACCTCTAAAGCATCATACTTCTTCGCCTGGCTCCAATCCCTGGCCCGGGTAGGCCTAACCTCCTTCGTTCATCATCACCTTCATCATCACCTTCATCCTCATTCATCAAATGCCCGCTGCTTTTCGTACCTCTAACTGCCCTTGCTCCCTCACTGCCAATTGGACCTCCGCCAAGCGTCACCCGCCTAGGCCCCCGAACACTTTCGAAAACCCCTTCGTTATCCTCCGCGTCGGTAGATGAGGGTGGAAGATGGCTATAAACCTTTCTTTGGTCGGTGCTGGTGTCAATCAAAGTTCGTTTGTTGCAATTAATAGAAGGGTCGGGACCTTCAGTAGTTACCGTCTTTCGTTTCCCTTCACCATATCCAGAGACCACTCTGGGCCTGCCTTCCTCCTCATTCCCAGGGTTCATACCGCCAACTGGACAGTGCAAGCTACTAGTCCTCCTCTTTCGCTGAGGAATCACGCTGGGGGGTAGACCTGACTCCAGCTCTTTCGCCCTTCTTTCTCTTTCTTCTCTCAGCTTCCTTTCTAATAAACCCCCAATCCCCGTTTCCTTGTGATTTCTTAGACCCTCCTCCGATCGCGAGGTCTGCGTTGCCGGTGGCATATGCGGCAGATTTAGCCACTGATCTTCATCGTCTGCATCTTCCGGGTCTTCTCTTTTAACTTTGAGTTCACCCTCTACCGCGGGCTCCTTGCTCCTGGGCCTTCCAGTAGTGCTGCGCTTTTGGGTCCTACCCTCACCCCTGGCCGCTTCTGCAGCCTTGTCGTCCCGCCTCATCTTGTCACGTAGATTTGGCAATGCGTAATTGACCCCCGATTTCGCTCGTCTAGAAGCTCGCACATTTGTGGGTTGCTCAGCGTCCGGTGGGTCGGTATCTCGAGAATGAGAACTGCGGTAGGCTTTCATTGGGGGAGGGGGGTTGAGGTCGACTTTTTCGAATTTGTCATGGCTCTTCTGGCCTTTTCCTAAAGCAGAGGCTATGCTTGCGTGCTTCAATGGTGAATTGGCGGAATCAGAGTTGGTACTTTCTATATTTCAAGCGTTAGATACGCCGCGACTCTTCAAACAATGTGAGGAGGTATTAAAAGATGCCGGAACTTACTAGGCCCCAATGCTCTTCTGCTGCTAGTAGATATAGCAGGCACAATAGGCGGTGCATATTCTTTGTCGATGGAAACAGGAGCTTCCTTCCTCTTTCTCACGTCTGAATTCAGCACAAGCCGGACTATCTTAGACGGAGCCTCCTCTCCCTTAGCCCTGTGTTTTCCCCCTGATACTTGATTTTCCTCTGCGCGTTCGGATGCCTCCACAGCCGCCCCGCTCTCGGCTTCCCCTGTTGGCCTCGCTGCTTCGATTGGCCGTTCGGATATTCTAGAGAATTTGAATTCCATGTCTGCCACCAATCCCATAACTGCCTCTGCTTCTCGTTCAAACTTGCGCTTGGAGGCCTTACTTATAGTGTTTTCGTTTGATGGCGCAGGTGGTTGAGTTTTTGAAGGAGCAGCAGGTTTGCTGAGCACCCCTAGATCTGATGCCATAACACTGTCTCTCCTCCGTCTCGACCGGGTATCAAGTAAGCTAGAGACGGGAGGCTTGAGATCTTCATCAGAGTCGTCATGTATGTTATCTTCCGGACGTGGTGGGGGTAGGCTAATCTCCTCGAAGCTAAGACATAGGGGGTCAACCAAAGCGTTCGTAATCTTGTATTTTGCTGTAAAATGGCAAGTTTAACCAAAACATAGGGAGAGGAAATACTTCAGACTGCTCCTCCTATTCTCTTCCACGTTAAGACTATTTCGACGGGAACGAGCATCCTCATGGATCGCAGGTAACTGCCCATCGTGTATTTCTCCCCATGAGTTACTTTGCCATATCTTCTCGTGATGTGGAATTATATGGGCCCTTGGTTGCCTAATTGCAGATTTGCCTGCGATAAGGAGTCAGTAACTTCGCACAAATCTGAATCGTAAGTCGCTTGCGACTTTCAAAACAATTGGATAGCCACCTTCTGGTGATGCCGTTATAGCCTGTCCTAATCCCCTCACAATCTCGTCCAACTCTGCAACCTTCTCCTCCAACTTCTTCTTAGTAGCCTCGACACTCTCTACTACCACTCTGGCCTTTTCACGCCTATCCAATGAAGCCTGTAGTTTGATCACCTGCTCCCTAAGCTCAATGTTTTCGGTGAGCAGACGGGTTGTTTCGTCCTCCAAATTTCGAATTCGGACTGACTGGGTGGAGTTGACCCTACGGCAATCAGTATCAACAGTTCGTCCCGTCACAACAATCATTGGGTAAATGAATGATGCAGTAGTCGACCAACTAACCTAGCTATTTCAAGATTCTGACGAATGAATCGCTTCTTGACTATTGGCATATTAAGGAGCCCCGTTAGAAAATCATGCGATTCAAAAAAAACAAAAGGATGGGTAAACAAATATAAAGCGTAATTTCAATCGTGTTCAGCATGTCAGGTAGACTGTAAACAAACTTACGTGCTTCTAGCGAGTCCATCTTGGGATCATTGAGTCTCGCCATCATTCATTTAAAGAAGTAATGTAAACTGGCGCTTAAGCGGAGAATTTGTATGTAGTTGAAAGAAAAAAAATGGAAGGACTAGCGATGTGGTTGAGGACTGGAGAAGGTTGGGAGTGGATAAATTTATGGTGTCAGCGTTTGGGCGTGGGAAGGGTAGGGAGGGGGACTGCTGTTCCCTGTTGATGTTTCGCCTAAGTAGGTTAAGCGTATGTTTTCCCCAGCGCGACCGCGTCCTCTCCATAGCAACGAGATGGCCCCACTGACTTTTTGTTGTCCAACCTTTTTTTACGCCTCGAGAGATCGGACTTGCCCCTCCAACGTCGCCTCCTCAACGTCCCTCGATACTAATCATCTTTCAACGTCCTAAAGATGGCCAACCCATATCCGAACCGTTATTCTCAACATTTTCGGCAGCCATCTGCCTCGGGACCATCTGGTATGGGAGGATCTCAGCAATCTCCTGCTTTGGTTGCCCGGATAAACGAGAAGAAGCAAGAACTTGAGAATCTACAAGCCTTGCGGGATTTATCGGCAGGGCTAGCATCACAGATGCAACAGTTGGAAGAAAAGCTAGGAACACTGGCAGATGGAACGGAAGGTTATTATCTCCTACCAACCTCAGATTGATAAATTCTAATAGGGCTGGTTGCACAGCTGTTGCCGCGGTGTTGTCTAATTGGCACAATGTACTACGAGCTATAGCTATGGCTTCTTGTGAGTTACTAGATGTGTGAATAACAATGAAGGATCAAGTGCTTATTGTTGTAGCTAAAATACCCAAACCGAAGGATCCCGAAACTGACGACAACCCATTCGCACCTAAGAAAGAGACGGATGAAAATGAAGGTCTGAGAAGGGACGAAAATGGTGTCCCTATGCCACAAACACTTGTCAGAATCCCGGTACTACCACAGCCGTCCAAATGACCGACCGGGTTGGATTATATGAGATTGCCGCTCTCTTGTATTAGTCGGAAGCTTATTCTTGGTTTGGGGGTGTGATTGATCGCATGTAATTGGAGTTCGGAGTTTTATTGAATCGTCCATAAAGATTGAGATATGCAGAGGCTAGAAGGGAGCAATGCATTCCGTCTCCTTGGCGTTTTGGATCCCTCTTCCCTAGGGTGTGGTATCACGTGATTTAATGCCCAAACTCCTAATGACATCAGCCCTGAAATCCTCCCCCACACTTTGCAGGGGAAATATTTCCTCTTTTTTTCCCTCCAAACTGTGTCTGTATTCGAAAACCTTCGTGGATTAATACACCCTCTTCCCCCTTACCATTTCAAATAACATACAATCTGTGTTACTAAATCTAAATTGACCAGACAAGGCTTTGTTACAAGAGAGTAATGGCCGACCACTCACACTCCCACTGCCACGACGAGCACTCCCACGACCACGGAGAAGGCGCCCATGACCATTCCGGTTTGTGCCTCCTTAACCTCCGTACACAGAACGGAATCCAATGTACTAACTCTACAGACGACGTCACACCCGCCATTCAATCCTCCCTCTACAAGCACATAGACTTCGATAGGATAACCACTCTGAATGAAGCTACTCCCGGCAGTGGACGGGACGTCGTTAGGAAATCTTGGGAGGACCGGCTCGTGGGCACTCCCATTGTCGAAAGTGATGCAGACGAGGAGCTCTTAATGTTCATCCCGTTTGTGCCCTCCTCCCTCCCCTCTTGGCTGACAAACAAACAACCAATCGGAGGATACTGAGAAGATAACAATATTAGATTTACCGGCCTCGTAAAGCTCCACTCGATCCTCATCGGCGCGGATCCCGGAGTCTCTGCTCCGAAAACCTTGAAGCTCTTTTCAAACAGGGACGATATGGACTTTAGTTCCGCTGGCGATACACAAGCCGTACAGACACTTGGTCTCCCAGTGCCGCCTCCCGGTAACGATAGGATTATGGAGATCCCAGTGAAGCGGGCGCTGTTCAACAACACTAGATCCCTGACACTCTTCTTTGAGAATAATCACTCGGATGGGGAGGACATTACGCAGATCACCTATTTGGGGTTTAAGGGGGATTGGACTGAGTTGAAGAAAGAACATGTTGTTACCTTGTATGAGGCTGCCGCAAACCCAGCGGATCATAAAAACTTGGTTCCAGGTGCGAAGTATGGATCTTTGGGGTTGGGCGGGAGACAGGGTGATGGTTTTTGAGGTGATGAGAGGACGAGAGCACTTGCTGTGCTGCCAAATCTTCGGCTGAGGTTAATACTTGGTCGGCCTAGTTTAGCAAAAGGTCTTCAAAAGCTTGTCTCGCGGTTTTTATTCTTCGCTCTAGCTAGACTATTGTCTTGAGCGGGGAGCTCTTAGGAGGCTCTATCTCTCTTTAAGGTTCAGCCCTAGCATATGCGTTGGCGATGCTTCTTTGTTCCTTTCTTGAGCATGTATTTCTAGGTGCTTGTCTCGGTCTTTCCGTCGATAACCAACCATCTAGCATTCGTGAATGGCAAATGCTCTAGAACCAGCATGCCATCCCACAGCATCCATCGATTCGCATAATGTGAAAGAAAAGGAAACCCAACCGCTATTGAGGACCGAAAAAATATACATATTTAGACTATCACCAAACTCTCTAGTTAACTACGAAGGGGCTTCGCCGTTTTTCCTAAATGTGACTTTCTCGACACCGACGCTCTCGACCCCCTTCTCGTCTGTACGGAGTTGGTAGACATAGAGCACAAGTACACTTCCTTGGACCTATAGATAGTTAGACCCTATTTCAACCCCTATAGTAACTGACCAGAGCCAAACTTACATCCATCAAGCAGAAACTGGGAACAATAGGCTCGTCAGTTGAAACCCACCCACCAGAAATAGCACCAGTTGCAGATCCTACGCCCAATCAGCACCTTGCCTCCCAATCTCTAAGCCAAAGTCCCTAACCTGGATTAATAAAGAACCTCCCCTCAAGCTCATACGCCTCAAATCGATGAGTGCCGCCCCAAACCAGCACATCACAATCAAGTCTCCTTGCTTCAATCAGTAACGAATCGCTGTCGCCCTGTGGTACAATGGTATGGCCGTGCGTAAATCCAATACGCAGATTCCCGTGGGTGACGACCTTCGATAGCGGAAGATTGGTAGCTTCAGTGTCGAAATCGCCCTTGACAATTTGTAACTCTGGAGCTACACTTCGGAGAAAATCATAGGTTTCTTTGTCCGTCAGGTTCCCTAGGCAGAGTATCTGTCCAATCTTTCCGGGGGAGAGAAGTTTGCGGAACTAGATATTGTTAGATGGCGGGGTGGAGGGGTGGATGGGGTGGGGTAGGGTGGGGTGGGAGAGGAAACACCTTGGCTGGAATGTCCTATTAAGGAATTAGTTTGCTGAATACTCGAATATGCTTGGGAGATTAAGGAAAGATGTTACCGGAGCTCTATCTGGAATATGGAGATCTCCTATGCAAAGAACCAATCGGGAGGCCATTTAAAGTAATTATGATATTAGACTATACTGCTTTGTTATGTGGGTTGTCTGTCTGTTAAATAATCAGTCTGGCCATCAGGAAAAACATGAAAAAGAGAGGCAAATTACTGGGTATCATACCTTTGAATTGTGGCTCTGGTAATTGCTAGTTGGTAGTGGTGGTGTTAATGGTGGTAGTGATCGATGCCATCGAAATATCACTAATTGAAATACCCACCTCCCCACTAAGCGCCTAGACAGACTCGAGCACCCCACCCGGGTTACGTAAGGTTGCCCGAAGGCTCTTTCCATCACGTGAGCTAAGCCTTTAACACAAGCTTCCTAGCCCTTGTGAACATCCTGTCATGGTGGCGGCATTCTCAACGAATTCTGCCCCGTGCCAGCCACACTCCTACCGGTACCACTTAATATCGCACACAGTTATCGTATCAAAAGCGGTTCTCGGTAATTGCCGTGATAAACTCCCGTTGGGGGGTAACTTATGTCGTTTCCCATTACTCGAGTATATTCACTCAGAATGATGTCAAATGTTAATTCTCATTTCTACACACACCGTGTATGTCTCTTCCCGACATACCCCCCCGAACCGACATAGCCCCCGACACGAGTTTACGGCCCACGCTGAGATCCGTACCCTTTGTTTCCTAGTGCCTCCCCCGCACACCACTTGCCCTCGCTGAGCGCGCGAATCACCGTTCAACGTCATAATCTTTATATAATATATCTGTCCTGACTGGCGAATCACCGCCTGTTGCCTCGAGACAGACTTTTGAAAACCGCTCCTCCTTGTTCCTCCTCCGGTGCAAAACTACTTCGGACACCTCTACTAGATTTTTTTCAGCCATTGACCCTGAAACGGACAAAATGTCTGCTCAAGCTGACCACCCTACCCTTTTAATCCCGGGACCGATTGAATTCGATGATGCAGTTCTGGGATCTATGGGCCACCCAAGGTACTTTTTTACTACTTTCAATTCTTCGGTGGCTTGTTGGGTTATTGAATGACCCTAACAATTGGTGAATTTAGTGAGAGCCATGTCGGACCTGCCTTTGTCAATGCTTTCGGAGAAGCTTTATCTATGTTGAGGAAGCTTTTCATTACTACAGATCCAAAGTCACAGCCATTTGTCATTTCTGGCTCTGGAACTTTGGGTTGGGATTTTGTAGCTGCAAACTTGGTAGAAAAGCATGATGAGGTCTTAGTTTTACATTCTGGTATATACACACCGGTGGTAGTGAAATGGGATGCTTCTCTTTTTTTATTTTAACACAAACATTGTTAGGCTACTTCGCCGACTCATTCGCCACATGCCTCAGTATATACGGAGCTGTTCCTACACAATTGAAAGCTCCTGTCGGCTCCCGGCCATCTCTCGAGGAGATCGAAGCAGAATTGAAGCAGAAATCTTACAAGGCTATCACAATCACTCACACCGATACATCCACTGGTGTTCTTTCGGATGTCAAGGCTGTCTCTGAACTGGTGCACAAAGTATCCCCGGATACTCTAGTTGTGGTTGATGGCGTTTGCTCTGTTGGCTGCGAGGAGATCCGCTTTGACGATTGGGGAATCGATGTGGTTGTCACAGCATCTCAGAAGGCCATTGGGGTGCCTGCGGGATTATGTATAATGATGGTGAGCGGAAGGGGGATTGACAGGTTCAAGGCTCGCAAGACTCCACCGTCAGCATACTTTGCATCATTTGCGAATTGGCTCCCAAGTATATTACCTTTGTTTTTGATCACCCTGAAAGCTCCGAAACTGACAAATCGTCAAGTCATGCAAAACTATGAAGCCAAGAAGCCCTCGTACTTCGCCACCCCCTCACCACAATTGGTTCGTGCTCTACACACTTCGCTCAATCAGATTCTCTCTGTACCCCTAGACTACCGATTCCAGAAGCATAACGAAGTTAGTCAGAAGGTCAAGAAAGCTATTGCAGAGTTAGGTTTAAGGCAGTTGGCGGACAAGCCCGAATGTCAGGCAAATGGAATGACTGCTATCTACCTCCCGGAAGGTGTCGCTGCCCCAGACCTTCTTCCAAAACTCATGGCTAAAGGTGTTGTGTTCGCTGGTGGATTACATAAGGAAATTGGTAGGATCCGGATCTCACCGAAAGGAAATAACGCTAACAGCAATGATTTACAGCTACCAAATACTTTAGATTTGGGCATATGGGCGTTAGTGTTACGAACAGTGACTTGGGACACATTGAGAAGGCAATTGAGGCCCTCAGGAGCAGTCTAGCGGAGGCTGGTTACAAACATTAGGGTAGAAGCTTCCACTTGAGTACATATTATAGTATCGTATCATAGACGAAATTGCGCATGAGGGCTTCGGAATAAGGAGCTCGGTATATACTGGGCTGCTCTCGAAAAGTGATCGTATGATATCATACCGTGATTCAATTAAAGTGCCCTTGTCCCGCCGCAAGCCTCCGATCTACTAAGGCTCCCGTGCGTTGGAGCCGCACAGGGATGAACCCTTTTCCATCAGCCCCCACCAGAACTTTACCTCTCAAGCGAACCCCACCACCACAACAGTCCAATACTGGTATTCTCACATTTCCTCATTCTGCGAATCCTTAGAACCCCAAAGAGGCCTCCAGTGCCATCATGGTTTACTACTTTTCCTCCAATATTGTAGATCCTCCAGCATTCATTTATGTCGGTAAAGACAAAGTCGAGAGTACTCAGCTTCCCCGCCTCCAGAGTAACACGTTCAAGCTAGCTAACTAGACACAGATGAGGAGTTAATCAAGTATGGTTTTAAAGAAGACATATGGTTAGTATGGAAGTTCTTGTTTCCTCGCCTAGGTTAAGCTAACGGCGGAAGGGTTCGTTAATTGTCATTTCTCTCCAAGTCTAGTCCCGCAAGGGCACTAATCGAATCCCCAAGTTTCACGCAGATAAACTCTCATCGGCACATATCTACCTTCGCCTCCCGGAAGGCAGCGACTGGGAGAGTATTCCACAAGATCTCCTAACCGATTGTGCACAGCTTACAAAAGCCAACTCCATTGAAGGTATGTGAGTCCCGCTTCCGTCTTAGCACCTCATCTTCTACGACCAAACGGTGGCTAAGACCAGCTTATAGGAAACAAGAAGGATAACGTCAACGTTGTCTATACCCCCTGGTCAAACCTCAAGAAAGATGGTAGCATGGCCGTCGGACAAGTCGGCTTCAAAGACCAACGCAAGGTGAAAAAGATTCTAGTCGAGGCCCGAATCAACGCCATAATCAACCGGCTAAATAAGACGAAAGAGGAGCGGTTCCCAGACCTAGCAGAGGAGAAGGAGACCCGAGAACGGGAAATCCGGAATCAAGAGACGAAGGCGATGCTTGAGCGGGTAAGAAGAATTCCCCACCACCGCCACCACTGCAGCCGCCGCCGCCGCCACTATTCCATAATGAGCCCACGATGCATGCAGGTGGGATAGTTGCTGATTGTGAATAAACAACCCACAGAAAAAAGAAGAGGCGAGAGTCGCAAAGGAACGCAAGGAGAAAGCTTGGCAGAAGGACCATGCCTACGATGACGTCTTCACTGATGATGCGCTGGAAGCAAACTCGAACCAGAACAGGGATGCGGCGTTCTACGACGACTTTTTGTAAATGGCAGAACCGTGGCGGAACATGTTCTCAATTCTAATGACCCATTTTAAAGCCATTTCCCTTCATGAGTTTGTTTACAGGCAGCTGCTGGGCGTTTTTGATCTATCCTCCTTGCGGTCGACGCATACGGTGCGTAGCGGTATAGACCTAATAAACAGCCTTTTGATTTAAACGTGGCATGTGTGTACTGTACTGTACAGTAATAATAGATATATTTTCCCCTCGAAATCTAGATTTCACAGCTGTCCTCGTGCTCTCAAACGCTCGCTAAAGTTGCTCATGGCGTAGTTGGAAGCCTCACCAAAGCTACTAACGGAAGGTGTTTGTGTGCTTACGAATACTTAGAGATAGAACTTTTGTGGAGACGAGTACATCGATCTCCACCACTAGTACCGTACTGGTACAAGGTTCTTTTTCATCGCGCATCGCCAATCTTGGCTTTTCATATTTTCACCCCGCTTTCAGGGGGAGGTGGAGGGGAGGGGCGGGTGATACACAGAATCCTTGACCGCGGATCACTCCTGCCGGTTCCGAGTGACCTTGCATGAGGATTTACCCCCGCCTCATAGTATCAACCAACTCCTTGTCCAACCGCCGATAACCTACATACCGTGCCGTGCCGTGCATCTTGCACGATATGATACGATATATGTACTGCACCGGCAAATGTCCAATGCCAAACTCCCGCTTTTTTGCCATCTTTTCTTTCCCCCGCTATTTATATATATAATACCTTGAATTTACCACTATCATCCTTCATTGTTAGCATCATTATCGATTATTATCATCACCTTCATCATCATCAACTCTAGTATTAATAGCGAAACAAGGAAGCAAAGCGCAATGTCAACTACTACTACTACTATCCCATCCATCACGACCACGACTATATCTTCACTCCCGATAGAAATCCACGCTCAGATACTCCGCGCATTACCATGTTTCCGTGACGTGCGCGGTGCAATCCTCACCTCCCGACTATTTCACAATGCCTGGATGGATAGCCAGAACAGCATTATCAATGCCATAGCAAGAGAAACCGACCAGCCATGGGAACCCCTGGTAAGGTTATACCTAGCGAAGCGGCAGCAAAAGTTTGAAGTATCCGCAGGTCTGTCTGTCTATTCCCCCCCTTTAACCTAACCACCCATCGCTAATCCGGACTATGATCTGACAGACGAAATCACAAACCACCGCCTAACCCTCCAAGCCATAACCTACATCTTCCAAAGCATCAGAAGCGCGGAGGAGCAATACAACCTCATGCTCTCCAAAACCTCACTCATGCGCGACCCACCCGACGAGCCGTCACAACCACCCCTCGTGCGTAAGCCATGTCCTCTAGAACTCGACCTCTTCACAAAGACATACCTATCCATGAAACTCATAAAAGCCTACCCACTTGACCTCCTCCCGTCGCTATTCTCGCGTATCGCCACGATGGACTTGTTGCGCATTCGGCAGTTGCAGAGGTACCTGTACCCGCGTGAGGGTGGTGGTGGTGGTGGTGGTAGTGGTGGTGATGACAGGGGTAGTAGGTTGGTGCGGAGGGAGTTTATGGCGAGGCTGCCGCGTGGGAGTGGGGTTTGGGAGGGGATGGCGGAGAGGATGATGGATGGGGAGCCGTTCGCTTTGTGGAGGGAGGCGCAGGAGCGGGTTAGGGGGATTGAGCGGGCTATGAAGGATGATGTGTTGCCGTGGGATATGGGTGAGGGAGCTGTGGAAATCGTCTGGGGCGCTGGTGGGGTGGAGGGGTTCACTACGGTGTCGAGTGATGGCGGACATGGTGGGATTATGGGGCTTTATAGGTATGTTTAGCTACTTCTGGTGGATTCTTTCTTTCCTTCTTTGAATATGAGTTAACCGTTGGGCTAGGTGGCAGTAATTCCTTTTGTGGTTTATTAGTGTGGATAGGGTGGGCATCACGGATGCTAGCATAATACTACTGTACTGTACTTCCATAAAGTAATTTTTTTTTTCCCCTAAACATTTCATATCCTCAAAGATACTATCATAGTTTTACGGGATCCGACAGCCCTTCTGTTACCCATTATACTAAGCTTTTGTTGAGTTTTTTTTTGGTTTTGCCTTGAATGTACAATTGACACCCACAATGCACTGTACACCAAAAGCCACTCCTGCGGCACATTCACTCAAGCCTCCCGTGGGAAAAAGTTATGACAAATGATGAGAAAAAAAGTAAACAAAATGCTGGTATAAAACTTGGGGGGGGGGGGGGGGCAGGCGG
>Ga0307507_10004258_pt1 | contig 25805 bp, 29 predicted proteins | sample 7_EM_MG_FD_207223 | JGI IMG/M metagenome (GOLD analysis project Ga0307507, IMG submission 207223) | Populus trichocarpa ectomycorrhiza microbial communities from riparian zone in the Pacific Northwest, United States - 7_EM | ecosystem: Host-associated > Plants > Roots > Unclassified | place...
GGGCGGGGGGGGGGGCGGCGCGCCGCCCCCCGCCCGCCGGGGCGCCGCGGCGCCGCCGCCCCCCCCCCCCCCCCCTATATACGCCATCTAGGGATTTATGACAAGATATATATCTAGTTTGGCTTATTTTGCTATTCATAGATTCATTCACTCATTTGGTGCGAATATTGGAAATTAGTTAGTTCGCGTATCTGGCTATACGGTATGGACGAACGGGAGGTGGACGCGTTGGCAAGAGTGAGTGAATGAAGTTGACGAGTGAGGATCTCCGGCGGGAGTTCTATTTTGGATTTGGGGGTAGATGGATGGATGGATGTATAGATGGATGGATGGGGGGTGGCGGAGGAGGAATATCGGATGAAAGTGAGTGGTTGGTTGGTTGGCATCATAGTTCGCCGGATGGGAATGGTTGCGTTTGCTGGGCAAGGAGTGAGTGAGTGAGTGAGTGGTAAGGCAATGAATGAATGAGTGAGTGAGTGAATGGGCAGGTTAACAGTTCATCAATCGGTCCTTATGCGGATGCGAGACCGCGGATTGATTGATTGATGGATGGATGGATAGATCGATGGGCGGACCGGGGAGGCGAAGGAAGATGTGGTAGGGCACGGCATGCGCGTTCATCGAGATGGGGGAAGTTTGTGGGATGGGACGGACAATCGTATGTGTGTAGGTAGGCAGTAAAATATGTACTCGTATGTAATGTATGTATGTATGATTGTATGTATGGATGGTATCGTGCTCGTTCTGCTTGAGTATAGTAGCTATGTGCTCGAGCAAAGGTATCATAGCTAGCTAGCTAACCGGCTGGCTAGTTGGCTGGCTGGCTGGCTGGCTGACTGGTTTGCCTGCCGGTAAGCTATGGTAGACCATACAGCACAGATAGCTGGTAGCCTGCGGTAATAGAATTCGCTGGTCAGTTCGAGATGGATTGATTGACGTTGATCAGAGGCAAAGCAAAAGCAAAAAAAAGGTAAAAGTAAAAAAAGCAAAAAAGGGTAAGAAGGAAACCCAGAGAACTGGTAACGAACGATAATTCTCCTTAGTGAATTTTTTTTTCCTTTTTCCCTTTTTTTTTTTACCCTACTTTTTTTTTTTTCCTCTTTCTTCCATGCTTCTAACCCACAGCTCAACACCCGGAAGTAAAAGGAAGAGAGGTGAAAGGCGTAATAGCTGAAAAGCAACCTTGCAGCATTATAGAACTTATTTGTATATGTGAGGCGAAGGGAGCGACGGGGTGGGTTGTTGGGGGTGATGATGAGTGGAGCCGCGTGGAAATCTGGGGAAAAATAAGATATTCAGGCACATATTATGGAGGGGGGGGAGGGTTTTCTAGAATTTCTTCTAATGGGCAGGGTTTGAGAGAGCTTTGCGGTGGTTTGTAGTAATGTTGGTAATATCGTGTGAATTGGAAACTGGACGGGGAGGGTTTATCGGATATTAGATGATGGAGTTAAGTTAGCTTAGCCTTGAATGGTAATGGGAGGAGGAGTAGAAGGGCTAGGAAGGGGATGCCATCGTTCTGTGGAAAGCAAGTTGTACTGTACCCAGTTAAACTAAGAGGCTAGAACACCGGATATGGAACATTTGTACAGTTGGCGGACGAGTGACATCAGGCTTCTTTTTTCTTTTTTCTCCTTTTTTCCTCTTTCTCTCTCTGGCCTTTGCTTTATGCTTCATGCTGATGCTGAATCCTTCCGATGGATGAATGAACCGGCGATGACTGGTGATGATTAGGATGGCGCTGCGATTGCGGGTTTCATCCAAGCCTGTTGTCGTTCGTCCCGCCCCTCTGTCTCTCCGCTCTTCCCACCTTCTTCTTCTCCCCTTCCCCCTCCCCCTCCCTCCCTTTCTTGTAAGAGAATGTTTCGACGTGCATCAGAAACGGATGACAGACGATCAGACCCTAGCTTGCCAACCAACGATCGGGTTGGCATTGGGGTGTAGGTTTCAGCAGCGCAACCCCCCGTCATCCCGAAGCCCTACATATTAGACATAAGCGGAAATCAGCATCGGCACTTCGCGGGACCTACTATACACTTGGACTCTTTGAGTACTCGTGAAAATACGAGTGTATATTTTGACCGGACATCGAACTGGACATCACCGGCATCTGAGCCTTGGGTTGCCTTCGACCAGCAAAAGGGAAAGAAAAAAGAATATAGATTAAAAAATTCACGTCAATGACCCACCTATGGTCCGTCCGCCCATCCACCCATCCATCATCAGATACTCCATCCAAGTGGCTTAGGTATATTCCGCGGCTGCGTTTCTCATTCACTCAACTCGCACTCATATCCACCCATTGCTACTGCCGCTGATGCTGGTGCTGATGCCACTTGTTGCTGTTGTCTGCAAAGCAAGGAGGAAAAAAGAAAAAACCTGGGCTGTACTATACAGCATGTATTGCAACTGTGGTCTTGATGATATGCGCTGTCCAGGTTGCACCACCGGATGGGACGCACTTGTGTCTTGCGTCCTGCGTCCACGCAAGTCAAGTCAGATTTCCCTCACAGGCATACATGACTAGGGACCAGGGACCCGACAGGCAAGGTATCGGTATAGTGCAGCTACTCTGATGCGCGGTAATGTAAGTTTCCGCCTTCCTATGATTGTCAACGGCGGTGCTAGTGGCATTGAGGCTTGAGGGTTGAGATTTGAGAGGCAGGGAAGAAGAAGCCGGAGAATTTTAAATTCTTTATCGAAAGAAATAAATAGAGGGCAGCCTTGGAAGTGGAAAGGATCGAATATTGGTGTGTATGGCATAGCAGTGTACGCTAAGACATTTTCTGTACTCGTAGATGCCGGCCAAGAAAAAAATGACTGCCGTGGTGGCAGATGGAGAGTTAACTCGATATGAAAAATTTGAGGCTGGAGATTCCTATCAGGTCAGCTCTCTAACTTCCCACAATATGCCTTCAATCGTATCATCGTCTTTCCTTCCTTCTACCTATCTGAGGTGTATAGAGGAAAGAGAGGGCCACATAATAGATATTATATTGGCTTCGTGTCGTGCTATCTTGTCTCTCCTTTTCTGTTCTTTTCTTTTTCTAATATTTTTTCCCTCCTCATTACCGTTCCTAGCTTTCCATGTCTCATCCTCCCAAGTAATGGAAATAGCCCGCCATTATCAATTCCCACCCCACCTCACGCGCCTCCACTTCAACCCCACGAATGCCTGGAGCCCACAAGCCGACAATCCCACCTTGCCGAGAAAAAGCCCCAAACTGGCATTCCCGCTCCACCACTAGACTATTACAAACATTTTCCTCCGCTGGTTTGCAATTTGATGCTATCAAAGGATATTGCATGCCGCCGACTTAGTCTCTAGTGGGGTAGAATCCTAAACGAGGCGAGCGAAATAGTACTCATGGGGTCACTAGCAAGGTGCGATATGTTTTGGAAAGGGCAAAACACATGGCTTTGTAGCCCTAGATGCTCTCGAGAGGCATAAATAATCATTCCTACTAAGACGATTAGCAAACTGATATCGAAATAATTTTCCCTTGCAGCCTTGGAAGCCCGATTTTTTTCTTCTTTGTTTTTCTTCCTCTTATTTTTTCTTTTCTCCCGTTCTTGTTGGTAGCGTTTAGGTCGCATATCGACCAGATTGCAATCCCGTGAGTATTGCCCGACCCCTCCAAACAAAAAGGCTACCCCTCCAAGGGTTACGACCAACAACCCTTCCTCAAAACTCTCACCACTTTACCTCCTCTCAATCGACAACAACCTTTCACTTCTCTCTCATCCTTTCCATTCGTGCAGTACGTTCCCCCTTTTTTTTCCTCAATAAAACTATAATAAACCACCACTCGTTACTTACGAGTGTCCCCCGTCTCTAGGTTTCTTCCGTTGACTTTACCTGAGCTTCTCCCATTCGCAAGGCTCCGTCACCCCGCGTAATAAAGGATGTATCTCAATGCATCTCGCAAGCCGCCTAGCCGCAAAGGTTTGTCTGCCCATCGTGGATTTCCGGGTTGCAAATTGAGTCTCAAGCTTGCTTGTCTGGCTCAGGGTTGAGGTGTTTTTTGTTATTTGTTTTTTTTTTCTGAGCGAGTTGTTGACGGGAGCGGTCGTTGGCTAGGCTCCATGCACGATGTGCCGAACGATCTTATGAAGCATATCCATGACCTCGAGAGGATGTTCACCATCGATACCACAAAGCTCCATGAAGTTGTGTCCGTATTCCAGGAGGAACTCGTCAAGGGTAGGCACCTTTCAAGTGTCGGCGGCATGGGGGGCGTTGTTAGTTAGTTTGCTAACAAAACCTTTTTGTTTCGCGGTGTAGGGTTATCCGTGGCAGGAGGCACAATTGTATGTTTTACCTGCAGCTGCGTTCCGATTCATTGCTTTGCGTTTTGACTGTCCAATGGGGTACTAATGTGTTACCGTCCGTTCATAGCCCATGAACCCGACTTGGGTGATTGGATATCCTACTGGTGATGAGACAGGCACCTACCTCGCTCTTGATATGGGTGGAACAAATCTTCGTGTTTGCGAAGTTGAACTTCCTGAAGAGAAGGGCCAGTATGACATCTATCAGTCCAAGTATCGCCTTCCTGAAGAGATCAAATCCGGCACCGGTGAACAGCTTTTCGATTACATTGCCGAGTGTGTCAAGCAGTTCTTGATCGCCAATCATGAGGGCCAAGACATCAAGGATTTGAAGGAGCTACATCTTGGTTTTACATTCTCATACCCTTGCGAGCAGAACGCCATTGATCACGGTATCTTGCAGCGTTGGACTAAAGGTTTCGATATTGAAGGTGTTGAGGGTCATGACGTTGTTCCCATGTTCGAAGAGGCTCTTGAGAGAAAGGTAGGATTCACCAGGTAATCAACTGCTTATTTGATATTAATTGCGGTAATGCAGGGGGTCCCTATCAAGATTACTGCTTTAGTCAATGACACTACCGGAACTCTTATCGCTTCCGCTTATACCGACAACACTACCAGAATTGGTTGCATTTTCGGTACTGGTTGCAACGCTGCCTACATGGAGACTATCGGCTGCATTCCTAAACTTGCTCATATGAATCTCGATCCTAGTCTTGAGATTGCCATTAACTGTGAATGGGGGGCGTTCGACAATGAACATCGCGTCCTTCCTCGCACTGTATATGACAAACATATCGATGAACACTCTCCCCGCCCGGGGCAGCAAACATTTGAGAAGATGGTTGCCGGTCTTTACTTAGGGGAAATCTTCCGTTTGGTTCTCGTCGATCTCTATTCTAATCCTGATGTTTCAATCTTTGAAAAGCAGAACATTAGTGCTCTTCAGATTGAGTACTCTTTGGATGCATCCTTCCTGGCCGAGATTGAGAGGTATGTTACTAAATGGCATCTTTGATAGACTTAAGCTTACAATTCTTAGCGATCCTTGGGAGAATTTGATGGAAACTCATGCTCTCTTTGAGAAGAAGTTGAAGATTGTGACCACCGAGCCTGAGCGTAAGCTCATCCGCCGCCTTGCGGAGCTCATCGGAACTCGCGCTGCTCGTCTTTCGGCCTGTGGTGTTGCGGCTATTTGCAAGATGAAGAATATTGAGTCTTGCCATGTTGGTGCCGACGGCTCAGTGTTCAACAAGTATCCCAACTTCCAGGAGCGCGGTGCAAAGGCTCTTCGCGAAATCTTCGGCTGGGGAAGAACAATTAGAAAGGATCCTATCCAGATTGTTCCCTCCGAGGACGGAAGTGGTGTCGGCGCCGCTTTGATCGCAGCACTCACCATGAAGCGTATTAGGAAGGGTATTCATGCTGGTGTTAACGTCAAGCGCAAGAACTCGTTGATTCCTCCGGTCCCATAAAAAAAACAACGGGTTCTGTCGTGGGGTCCTATAGTTTTGTCTCATTTACTCTACTCTAGGTCTCGGTATATTTTAATACCCCACTCTTCTTTTGCTACGTCCCTTGAAATAAAATGATATAACCATCGTTTCTTTTCTCTATTATTATTATTATTTTAGCCCTTGATGTGAAGATTTTACCATTTCCCATATAATTTTTATTTTACTTTAGCAGGGCAGCACTGCAAGGTTGGTGGTGAGTGTTTAGGAGCTTGGATCCATCGTAAAACTGTTCCGTAAGTTTTAAATTGACAGTCCCGTCAAAACCGTAGCGATTGGGCGTGTAAAATTTTTAGCTTTCATTTTCCATTATCTTTGCACCTTTTCTTTTTTGCTTACTCATCCGTGTAGAAGAAACAGTTAGTCTCCTCAAGTGGTGAAAATTTTTTTTAAAAAAAAATGGGTTTAACATCGCCATCATCATCATAATTGTTTCACGTACATTCCTGGCGTAGCCCATGCACGTATAAGAATTAGGCTCATGCATGTGGAAGTTTCACAGTGGGGGTTCCGGCCAGCGGGATGAAGATTTGTTTGTTTGCTTATTTGTTTGGCCGCCTTATTATATTATTAAATTTTTAGTGTTTGTGTTGTTGTTTGACAGGTGTAAAAGATTTTACAGCAGTCATCAAGAGGGGCGATCCCGCGCGTGCAGTACAGTCCAGCATCCGTCGATGATTATGCGGCCACCCTCACTCCTTTACTGCAGTGTCATCCGGGCTACATACATCATGTCGGTATCCCGGTAGAGTACGGTAATCGAGCACTTTTACTCGTTATATGCAGGCACGGTTCGGAGAGTACCATACGGGCATAGAACCAAACAAATCTGGCCTACTTGTTGGGAAGAAAAAAATGCGCAGAATAAAAATACGAAAAAAATATGAAAAAATAAAAATAAAAAGCAAGCTCGTATAATAGATTACTCTTAAAGTTATGATGCCGGTAACAGATGAGCCTGCGGTACAGTACCGGTAGTCCATCGAGTGGGCCGCAGTGTTATAATATAATACCTCAATATCGCATCCCTCGCCTGCATGGCGGCCAACCGGTTGATTAGCTGCGTCGATGGCCGCCAAGTCCTCTCCCTCTTATTGCCGCTAAAGCTGAGATGGAGCGGCAGTTGTCCTCCTGGGTCAGCTCTTCTTTCTTGGCTATGGTTTCTCTTCCTTCTTCCTCTGACCCCCCCCCCCCCCCTCTACCTCCACCTCACCTTCAGGCTTCAACTCAACCTCGCAAAGCAAGAGCGCCGACCACAATCTCTCCACAACCGCTAACTAAAGAATTTTACTGCGAATGCCTGGTTGGATTTCTGCTGGGAGCGTTTCCCGGGGTAGGTGCTTTGTCGAATGTATATCTGTCTGCTATCGTGGGCGGTGGAGTGCCAGGTGCACTAAACTGTTTAAAGTTTAAAAGGCAGTGGGTACACTTTTAGTCTACCCTTTAATACAGTACATCTCGCAGATCGGAAGCTGATTCTAGGAAAGCCTCTATGGCTAAGTGCTAGCATGGACATCCATTCATTACTATCACCAACCCGCGGCGAGTTCGCCTCGCCCTCAACGGCATGTGGACAAGTGAGCACTGTACATGGGAAAAATGTTCTACCTCTAAAGGATCTATATTATCGAGACTACGCCCTGATGCGCTCATTGTGTTCAGTACGCCGATGAACTCTCCTCCGTGGGTGGTCTTTGATGAGCTTGTAGAAATTTGAGAACTTCGGTGGAGTTTGGTAAGTAGTTTTTTTGTTTGTACTTGGATGGGTAGGTATTGTTCGGGTATATGAAGACTGCATTGGGGAGGCCTGTTAGGCGCTTTGCTGGAGTCTTATTGCTGTCGTTGCTTGCAGCGGCGGTGGGGATGCGGGCTAGTAGCCATGCGGGGCGCGGAACGGAGTGGAGGAGGAGGAGCTAAAGGTACGTGGTAGGTATGTTGGTGGGCAGATAGAGGGATAGAGTTCGTGCTGCACCTCGTGAGTCGTGAGAGTCTGGGGAGTGGTCCGGGGGGTGTGATAGTTGCTGCGAAGATCGTATTACAGTTTTGCGTAGGCACGGCGGATATAACCCGGGTCTGTGAGGGTTGAGCTAGTGTTATAGGTTTAGGGTTATCACTTTCTCTTCGTTCTCGTGTTTTGTTAATACGAAGATTATGGAGGTGGGTGGGGAGGTAGGAGGGTACAGAAGATGGTTTATATTTTAAATATCCCTTGCCTTTCCCCCCACCCCCGACGCCGTACTTGCATAACATATGCCCAAGTTGCAGCGCAAGCAAGATGCAGTACTTTATCCATTTGTGTAGTACTAGGCACTCTAACTTGCCTCTAAGGCTCTCCCTCGGCAACCTCCCTCAGAGTGCATGAGCCGGAAGTACTATTTGCAGCTTGTGCGACACTTAACATGTGGGTCTCAATCCAGCCTAGCAACATCCTCGGTCATTTTCTGTGAACGAACGATAGGCGCAAATCATGGTTGAGAAGTATCACGAGGGCAGATACCAAGCGGGAAGATATTAGGTTGAGGTTTAGGTGTTTGCTGTTATCGATAGAAAGGGGAAAGGAAGTTGGGGAAAGGAGAAGGAGAGGAAGAAGAGAAGGGAAGCGATGCCTAGAGATACCGCAGGCTTATACAAGTATAACACAAGGTGACACTAGCGGTCACAGTATGTCACTTGTGACTGCGCGGCTGGGAGCACAAGCACGATTCCCAACAATTGTGACACGGGAAGTAAGAAGACTCTGGTACTACTGTGACCTTGGACTTCCCTCATGACCAATACTTTGCCAAATATTAAGGAGGTAACTTAAGTGAATGGAAAACTTGGCAAGATGAGAAAAAAAGAAAAAAAGAGAGGGTCGATGAACCTACGGGAGATATAAGGTTATTCTGCACTCTGCCCCAAAATGTGAACAAAACTATGGTCTGTAGAATTCGTAGAAAAAAAACGACTCTCAACTCTGCTTTAGTCTGCTCATAAATGCTGCTGCACTCGAGCGCTATTTTCTCTAAGTAGATAGTAACCACTCTTTCGTCGGTTTCATTGCCCCATCACAGACCGTCACTCGTCTAGTCGGGATTTAGAGGAGATGGGCCGTAAGTTTACAACAAAACCTAACCCAATCAGATACTTCCCGAAACCCCACCAGACGTTATCAACCATACAGGTATTAGAAAAATGCTCTCGATCCTAATAGAGACATGAGAGAGGGGGGGGTTAGGGTTCTTTTGGGTTCCAGTGGCGGGATTACTCCAGGAGAGAGGAAAGACGGCGATTGCCACAAGGCGGTGACTCAGACCGCGGGAGGAGGTAGGAAAGGGATGATGGGAGGGAGGTAGTGATAGAGACAAGTACGGTATGCTTACGGAGCTGTTGCGGTCTTTGGGGAAAAATGCGCATAGATTATATCCGTAGTCGAAAGCGGTAAGGGGGATGACGCCTCCACGACTTTACTCAGCGCTGGGAGCCGCAGATGTTGGGGGCTGTAGTAACGTTATCACTGCCGTATGGCCGTGGTAGGTAGCCCATGAGAGCGGGGTTGAGCCCCACTTATTTGGTTTGTTGGGACTGACGTCGTCTTGTTCGAGCAGTATTTTCACTACTCCCTCGTGCCCATTCCTAATAGCACGCCAGAGCGGTGTTTCGCCGTCGGTATCCGGTCTGTTAGGGTTGACGTCGTCCCGTTCGAGTAGTATTTTCACCACTCCCTCATGCCCATTCTCAGCAGCATACAAGAGCGGTGTATGGCCGCTGTTATTCTGTTCGTCGGGGTCGACGTCGTCTTGTTCGAGCAGACTCACCACTCCCTCGTGCCCATTCTTAGCAGCACGCCAGAGCGGTGTTTCACCGTCGGTATCCGGTCTGTTAGGGTCGACGTCGTCCCGTCCGAGTAGTATTTTCACCACTCCCTCGTGGCAATTCTTAGCAGCGCACCCGAGCGGTGTTTCGCCGTCGATATTCGGCCTATCGGGGTTGACGTCGCCCCGATCGAGTAGCATTTTCACCACTCCCTCATGTCCACTTGAGGCAGCACAATGGAGCGGTGTTCGGCTGGTGTGATCTGGATTGTCGGGAGTGACGTCGTCTCGCCCGAGTAGTATTTTCACTAATCCCTCGTGCCCATTCTTAGCAGCATACAAGAGCGCTGTTTGGCCCCACATATCTGGCTTGTCGGGATTGACGTAGTCCCGTTCGAGTAGCATTTTCACTACTCCCTCGTGCCCATTCTCAGCAGCACACAAGAGCGGGGTTTGGCCGTACTTATCCGGATTGTCGGGGTCGACGTCGTCTTGTTCGAGCAGTATTTTCACCACTCCCTCGTGCCCATTCTTAGCAGCATGCAAGAGCGGTGTTCGGCCCCACACACCCAGTGCGCCGGGGTTGACGTCGTTCCGCCCGAGTAGCATTTTCACCACTTCTTCGTGTCCATTCAGCAGCCCACATGAGAGGTGTGCAATCTAGGAAGTCTGTTTGGTTATTATCATAATCCTCCATCTCCACAAAACCAGCTACAATCTCAACAATCCCGAAGAAGGATGCGCAGTGTAGACCACTAAACCCGGAAGGTTTATCGAAATCAACACGGAAGAAATGCAATTTCTGTGCGATCAAGAGGACCTTTGAGGATATGTGGTTGCTGTAGTTGTCAAATAGTTTCAGCGCAAGCAGTCTTGCACAATCTGAAAGATCTCTTTTTGCGTGCACTCCCCAATATAGGGAAGAATATTCTAGAAACGGCGTGTCCAGGAGATCGCGAGAGGGACTAGTCGAAAGAGCCCTGACCTGATGTGAATTCAAATAACTTAAGCATATCTCTGCCATTGTCGAGTGAGCCTTATTAAAAAGCTGGGGATGAGCCCGGAGGTACTCTTGAAGTGTAAAATGGATTAACCGGATAGTGGAAGCTTCCTTGTCCACGGTAACAAGTCCTTGACAAGAGCCCAGCAGTGTCCCTATTGAAGGAACATTGTCGCTATCGAGATCAAGTAAGCCTATTTCGACACTAAGGGCGTGACACAGCTCGTCAACCTTCAAGGGCTGCTCTGAGTGAGAGATCTACATCAGAGTGGCCATGCTAAGCCTCGCTTCCTCCTCACCCTGTCCCATTATCCGACTCAACGTCTCACTATAAGCACCCTTTAATCCTGAGCTGTCTGTCATTGCGGCGAGATTTCGTCGCCTCCGACTGATTGTGGTTCCCTGCAGGATCGCATCGGCATTCAACGAGACTAGTAGGAATCTAAATATGTATCTATTAGTGGATGACTTGAGGCCGCTTCTCCGGCGCCGTAGCTTCTACCTACATTTCAGAAATATCATCGGAAATTTCTTCAGAATTTCTGCCTTCAGACTACTGTCCATCGCGTCTAGCCTTATGTCTTCGTCTAGTCTGTTATGAAGATAACTGATGATATCATGTCTCCTGGGAGCGATCCGTATACTCATTACCCTTCCAGAAAGGCGATTCCAACCTCGGCCTGGATGTGCGGCCTTCCTGTCACGAACACCCGAGTGCCCGGAGACCTTTGTAGAATCTGGTTTAGTGAATTGAGAAGCTTGATTCGATATTTCGCCACACACTCATCTAGGGCATCGATGCATATGAATGTAGGCCTTTCGCCAGCGATAGTCTGTAGCATCTTCACAATCCCGTCGAGCTGTGGTTCCCGCCCACCAATCACCTTTCTCTGGTCTCCATATGCTTGCGCTATTTCCTCGGGTACCTTTTCTAACCCACTCACAATCTGTTTGAGCACGGCGCCCAGCATGCTCGCCGATGACTGCTCCTTTCGGGCCGCGAAGTCAAAGTAAAAGCATGCAACCGCGACCTCTTGGCCTTTTGCCATATCGCACAAGCTATCTGTTACTACCGAGCTAACATCACAGCCTATCAGCACTAGCCCTTCTTCCATTTATCGCAGTTCGTCCTTTTTACCTAATGAAAGTCTTGCTAACCCCAGGATCTCCATAGCAAAACAAAACTGGCTTATCGGATTCACTTCCTCCACTACCGTACCAGCTCTTAAACTCCTCGGTCTCTAAGACCCATTCCCCTACATTTTTGACCCGGCTCTCTTGGATAGCCTTGTGTCGTAGCCTAGGCTCGAGGGGAGATAACCAGGCCAAGATTTGAGGCCGGTCATCGGCAACGGTACAGTTGTACGACACCGCATTAAAGGAGTTATTACAAGTATTAAAGGAGTTGATATTGTCATAGAAGCGATGTTGAGCCATATTCGCTGTTCGGATACTGGTGGAGGATAAGGCGACTGAAAGGGTTGGTGATGGGGTCGCTTGGAGCTAAAGAAAAGCGGGGTCTTTTGTGGAACCTCATGATACCCCAGGACCGTTCGATCAACCTCCCCCAAAGTTTTATCAACCAAACTCTGCTTGTGTCTGCAGCATTAGTAGCAATAAATTCTACACCTATTTAAATTCTATCCTGCGGTGCGGTACGAACCCTTCCCTGTGACGAACGAACACCCTAGAGCGCTCAGAGTGGAATCGCCTCGCCTGGTATATACAAGTGCATCAAGCTTCATGAATGAATCAGTCGAAAACCTTATCTATCATCTAACTAAGGCATCACAGCATATTCCTTAATAATGTCGCCGTAGGCTGGAAAAGCTCCTCCCGCAGCCTTGTGACTTGCTAGATTCTGTGAAGCTAGTCACTGTACTTTTTGATATTCACCAAGACGGCCAAATACAGTTCTCGTACCGGGCAGCGCAGTGCGGCGTCACCGTAGGTTGCACAAGCACAATACATCTATCGGAATACGTACTCCCTGAGTCGAAAACCCTCGTCCGCCCTAAACCTCGTTAACTTTGAAACAAGGAACCACCCCAGCTCATTTCCAGCGACCATAGATCAATAACCAAATGCCGGCCAGTACCCACACTTCACTTTCTCCGTTAAACTTACCGCTCGTGTTTTTCGGGAATCTTAGGGTGGTAGGGTTGAGGTTGAGAGATAATAGTATTAGTAAGGGTGGGGGTGATGGCTGCTATAGTATGAGGTTAGCGAGGTTTAAGGTGGACTAGGACCTTGCGACTCGGGAAGCGTACTAAATCACTGAGGCGTAAATTCGTCAAAACTAGATTCGTTCTGCGGCTAGCTTAAGCAGTAATTTGGAGAGTCGCTGAATGCGGTGAATGATCTTCTACCACTAATTAACCGAAACGGGAGGATAAATCTCCGGTGAGCAAACTCTGCAAGAAATCACCTTATTGACGACACTCTTGATACTACGACATTCCCTCAAGACTAAAAATAAGATAATTAGTACAGTACCGGTACATGCGAAACGCCAGTTCACTCTGGACTATTACCCTCAAGTTGGTAACAATCATCACCCCTTCCTCTCCTATCCTTAACCGCATCACGAACGGTCACTCGTCTAGTGTAAATTTATAAGGTTTGGTTCGAATGGTGGGTTCACGTATCTATGATTCATCGCAATACAGTAAAATACAGTACAGTAACGAGCTCTGAAATTACGAAACGCCGCCACCTGGACGAGTACAAAAAAAAACCCCCTCTGTCCCCAATGTACGATCGTACTTTAGGCATTATTAATGTTTCTGGGCACAATGCACAGAGAAAAAGAAGCTCCGATTCAATCTTTAAAAACAATTAGCCCTTATGTCATATATATAAGAATATTAGGGATAAACTTGACTCTCGCTAGCACCGTCTTCTTCCAGCATAATCTTTATACGCTCTGTTACTAGCCGAACTCCCCATTATGAGGTCTTTCCCTCATCCATTCAAGCATGTAAATCTCTGCAGCTCAACTACCTAAAAAAAACCTCTGGTGATTCTGCAGATGAAATTTGATTAAACCAAGGTTCCTAATGGAGCCCGATAGATTTTTCACTCTCTTCGCCGCGGATGGCGCCCCGAGCTCCTGTCCACATCACACACACCATCGCAACTTTCAACAAACTTACTCAATATTGAAGCTAAAAGATGAGTACGGTCGTGCCTCGCTATCACTAACAGCTAAATCCCAAAGAATCGGTCGGATACAGTGGGTGATCTGGGACCACGGTTGGGTTTTAGTATAAAGAAATCAGAACTCTCGGAGGTTCATAATGGGACAACGAGTTTTCCGGATTATTGAGATCCGAGATAGCGGGGTGTGAATGTATTTTGTTTATCGGATGATTAGGGTATGTGATAGGTGGAGAAGTAAAACCACCCCAAGCTCATGCTTTAGTTTGAAGAATACTTGAGAAATCATGTTTTGGCGATAGGGCGCGGGGGACATTTAAGTTTATAGTTTACTAGGCTTAGAAAATGGATAGCGTAGTGATATTGGCCCATAAGTGGGGAATTTACATAAAATCTATTATAAATACCATCGAAGCACGTTTATTTTATTTAAGCTCCTACTTTTATTCTTAGTTTTAACAGTCTTTCGTTTTTTTGCCCCCCGCTTCCCCCATGACAAATATTGACTAGTAGCGGACCGCTTCAACTTGACACAAATAAGGGCAAAAAACCATCATTACTTGGCATCGGATTCTATAATACGAAATACAATATTTCTGTATTCCGCTTTATAGCTGTAATTTATAGTATGGTATAAATGCTATGGGTGCTGTCGGAAGCTCTCCAGATCCTTGGCGTTCTTGAATGGGAGTGGCACCTCCGAAAACGCAGCTCCTGCAAGCAAGTCTGATAGAGTAAACTTATTAAAGCCGTATCGAAAGAGGAAAAGAGAAAGACCAATTTTACCTGTCTATCACAATTTCATGGCACGCCTAGGAATGAGATAGAGGTGAAGAGAAAAGAGATGAAAGCTGATAGTTATTGCGGTTCGTGATGATCTTCCCTTCTTGCCATTTTCCCATCTGTCTAAGCCACTGGATTCACCACATCAATGGTACACTATGTTGATGAGTTGTCGTAGAATTATCTACGAGCCTATCCGCTGTTTGGCAGTACCGCAGTGTGCCGAATTATTCCAACACTAATGTCCCCGACATGACAACATTTCACTTACCTGGCTTGGTGATCATATGGGTTCGCGGCGTCCGACTCGAACATGTACGGTACAAAATGCCCAGAGAAAGGAAATATAGAAGAATTATGTTGGGCAAAAGGAGATTAGGCCGGGATGGAATACCGATACCCATCCCAACTCGCTCGGAAGTGGAAGTTGCACAGCGCTATGGGCCGTTCGGTCACTCTTAACGGGTTGGGGTAGGATACTGGTAGTTGTAGAGTAGAAGCTAGATACTGGCTAGAGGGCTTCCCACTGTACGAATTTTCCTCGATGAACAAGAATACAAAGTTTGGGCTGGCTCCCAAACTCGCTCCTGAGTCCGGAGCTCGCCCCTGGAGGAGAGTGGCATGTGAGCGTGATCTTCATTAAACCATGTTCATAATTGGTAATTGGCACCAATCACTACCATACTTTAGTCAACAGCTAGCTCTCGGCTCGCTTTTCACGTGTGTTAGAAATTAATTACTTGCGCTTTATATCTTTTTTTTCTTTTCTATATCCGTATATAAACCCTTATGTCTACACTTTAGAGGGGGGGACGGAGAGGAATTGGGGAAAAACAAATGAACAATAAACGTGCAAAGAGGACTTGCAACCAGAGAACAACAAAAGTAAATGTATGGAAATTCCGAGCAGCGCCAGCTTATCTCAATACGATAGAAATAGTCCCTCCACCAACACGGAATTCTAGATTATAGAGAAATTGACAAATCCCGACTCGGCTATATAACCTGAGAAACTCCATTTAGAGGTTTCGAAGGGTACGTGGTATATATGTGCATCGCCATCGCAAATTATATCTTATTATCGAAGGAGAAATATTTAGTCTGGGTTTCAGTGGCGGGCTTACTCCGGAAGGAAAGGAGCGACGGCGATTGCCGGAAGGCGGTGATTCAAGCTGCGGGGGGAAGCAGGGGGGGATGTGAGGAGGCAGGCAGTGGTGGGAGGCAGGTGTGCTTACGGAGCTGTTGCGGTCCTTGGGGAAATGGCACATAGGGCACCCGTAGTCAAAAGCGGTGAGAGGAACGACGCCTCCACGGCCTTGTTCTGTGCTGGGGGTCGCAGGTCTGTCGTTGCCGTATGGCCATAGCGAGTAGCACACATGAGTGGTGTTCAGCCGCGCTTATCCGGTTTGTCGGGTTAACGTCGTGCCGTCCGAGTAGTATTTTTACCACTCCCTCGTGGCCGTTCTTAGCAGCACCCCAGAGCGGTGTTCGGCCATCGGTGTCAGGAGTATTGGGATTGGCGTCGCCCTGTTCAAGTAGTATTTTCACAATTCCCTCGTGCCCATTCCTAGCAGTGCCCCAGAGCGGTGTTTGACCGTCGAAATCCGGTCTATCGGGGTTGACGTCGTCCCGTCCGAGTAGTATTTTCACCACTCCCTCATGCCCATATATAGCAGCGCACCAGAGCGGTGTTCGGCCGCCATGGTCTGAATTGTTGGGATTGATGTCGTCCCGTCCGAGTAGTATTTTCAACATTCCCTCATGCCTATTGATAGCAGCGCACCAGAGCGATGTTTGACGGTAGATATCTGGTTTGTCGGGACTGACGCTGTCCCGCTTGAGTAGGATTTTGGCTACTTCCTCGTGCCCACCCTAAGCGGCACTTTAGAGAGGTGTTCGGCCATCGGTATCTGGATTATCGGGGGTGACATCGTCTCGTTTGAGCAGTATTTTCACCATTCTCTCATGCCCATTCATAGCAGCCTGTCGGAAATAGCTTCCTAATGTGATCATGTGGAGCGAGTTCTTAGACAGTATCTTGGAGGTGACTAGTCACGCTAATAAACATGGATCTATGAAGGATATATAGCACTAGCTAGTAGACAGATGAACGGTGGTCATCCAAACAATAACATCCACACGCGTTCTACTAAGATTTACTTCACAGTATCTATCTCTGGATTCCAACACAGCCCACCAGAGTAGTGTTCGGCTGTGGGCATCTGGTCTGTCGGGGTTGACGTTGTCCCGCTTGAGTAGCATTTTTACCACTCCCTCGTGTCCATTCTCAGCGGCACAACAGAGCGGTGTTTGGCCGTCGATATCCGGTATCTCGGGGTTTACGTCGCCCCGTTTGAGCAGCATTGTCACCACTCCTTGGTGGCCATTCAAGGCAGCATAACAGAGTGGTGTTTGGCCGTAGTTGTCTGGTTTGTCGGGATTGACGTCGGCTCGCCCGAGTAGCATTTTCACCACTCCGAGGCCCTTGCGCCCATTCGAAGCAGCACTCCAGAGCGGTGTTCTGCCGTCCACGTTCGGTTTGTCGGGGTCAACGTCGTCCCGCCCAAGCAGTATTTTCACAACTCCCTTGTGCCCATTCGAAGCAGCAATCCAGAGCGGTGTTCGGCCGTCGTGATCCAGATTGTCGGGATTGACGTCGTCCCGCCCGAGCAGTATTTTCACCACTCCATCGTGCCCATTCTTAGAAGCACCCCAGAGTGGTGTTTGGCCGTACTTGTCTGACTGTCGGGGTTGACGTTATCCCGCTCGAGTAGTATTTTCGCCACTCCCTCGTGCCCATTCTCAGCGGCGCCCCAGAGCGGTGTTTGGTCGTACTCATCAGGTCTATCGGGGTTGACGTCGTCCCGTTTGAGCAGTATTTTCACCACTCCACTGTACCCGTTCTTAGAAGCACCCCAGAGTGGTGTTTGGCCGTACTTGTCTGCCTTGTCAGGGTTGACGTCCCGCCCGAGCAGTATTTTCACCACTCCATCGTGTCCATTCCCAGCGGCACAACAGAGCGGTGTTTGGCCGTCGATATCCGGTGTCTCGGGGTTTACGTCGCCCCGCTCGAGTAGTATTTTCACCACTCCCTCGTGCCCATTCTCAGCGGCACAACAGAGCGGTGTCTGGCAGTACACATCTGGTTTGTCGGGGTTGACATCGTCTCGCCCGAGTAGTATTTTCACCACTTCCTCTTGCCCATTTAAAGCAGCCCAGAAGAGAGGTGTGCTACCTATGCAGTCTATTTGGTTGATATCACAATCTTCCACTTCCATCAAACCAGCTACAATCTCAACAATCCCGAAGAAGGAGGCACAATGTAGACCACTGGACAAGGAATGTTTATCGATATCAATAAGGAAGCAACACCCTTCATTTATATTGAAGAGGATTCTTAGGGATATATGGTTGCTGTTATCGTCAAATAGCTTTAGCGCAAGCAGCCTTGCACAATCTGAAAGATCTCTTTTTGCATGTACTCCCCAATATAGGGAAGAATATTCTAGAAAAGGTGTGCCCGAATATGGAAAAGAATCTTCCCAATCTGAATAAGAATCCGAATCTCCCCAATCTGAAGAGGAATCTTCGAGAGAGGGTGTGCCCCGGAGATCGCGAGAAGGTCTGGCCGAAAGAGCTTTGACCTGATGTGAATTCAAATAACTCAAGCATGTCTCCGCCATTGTCGAGTGAGCTCTACCAAAAAGCTCGGGATGAGCCCAGAGGTACTCTTGAAGAGTAAATTGGATTAGCCGAACCGTGGAAGCTTCCTTGTCTAGGGTAACAAGTCCTTGACAACAGCCTAGCAAGGCCCTTATTGAAGGAATGTCGTCGCTATCGAGATCGGGCGATCCTATTTCGACCACTAGCGCGTGACACAGCTCGTCGACATTCAAGGGCCGCTCCGAGTGAGAGATCCACATCAAGGTAGCCATGCCAAGTCTCACTTCCTCCTCACCCTGTCCCTTGATCCGACTCAACGTCTTACTATAGGCATCCTCTAATCGCAAGCCGTCAGTCATTGCGTCGAGCTTTCGTCGCCTGCGACTGATTGTGGTTCCCTGCAGGATCGCATCGATATTCAATGAGACTAGCAGGAATCTAAATATGTATCTGTCAGCGAATAGCTCGAGGTAGCTTCCCTAGTGCCGCTGCTTCTGCCTACATTTCAGAAATATCTTGCGGAATTTTCTTCAGGATGTCTGCCTTCAGACTATTGTCCATTGCATCCGGCCTTGTGTCCTCGTCCAGTTTGGCATGAAGGTAACTGATGATATCATGTCTTCGAGGAGTGATGAGTACAGTCACTATTCTCCCAGAAAGGCGATTCCCGACCTCGGCCTGGATGTGCGGTCTTCCTGTCACGAATATCCGAGTGCCCGGGGACTTTTTTAGAATCTGATTAAGCGAATCGAGAAGCTTCACTCGGTATTTCGTCAGACACTCATCTAGAGCATCGACGCATATGAATGTAGGCCTTTCGCCAGTGATAGTCTGCAACATCTTCACAATGTCGGCAAGCTGCGGCTCCCGCCCACCAATCACCTTTTTCTGGTCTTCGTATACTTGCGCTATTCCCTTAGGCACCATTTCCAGCCCACTCACAGTCTGTTTGAGAACGGTGCCCAGCATGCTCGCCGATGACTACTCCTTTTGGGCCGCGAAGTCAAAGTAAAAGCATGCAACCGCAACCTCTTGGCCTTTTGCCCTATCGCACAAGCTGTCTATTACTACCGAGCTAAAATCACAGCTTATCAGCACTGGCCTTTCTTCCATTTATCGCGGCTCGCCCTTTTTACCTAATAAAAGTCTTGCCAACCCCAGGGTCTCCATAGCAAAACAAAACTGGCTTATCGGATTCGCTTCCCCCGCTACCGGCGTACCAACTTCTAAACTCCTCAGTCTCTAAGACCCATTCCCCTACCCTTTCGACCCGGCTCTCTTGAATAGCGTTGTGCCGTAGCCTAGGCTCCAGCGGCGACAACCAGGTCAACAGTTGGAACCGGTCATCGGCAACAGTATAGCTGTTCCACACATTATTATAGGAGTTCGCAGTATTGAAGGAGTTGGTGTGAGACATCTACTGGCTGAGGATGGGTTTGAGTTGGTCGGTTGATGGAATCGCTAGGAGCTGAAGAAAAACAGGGTCTTTTGTGGAACTTCATGGATACCTTGGGACCATCCAATCAATCCCCCCCAAAGCTTTGTCAGCAACCCTCTCCTTCTCTCTTTGTGCCCGCCGCATCAGTAGCAAGAAATGCCACACCCTTCAAATGCTAGCTTGCAGCGCGGTACAAACCCCTCGCTATAAAGGAACACGCTAGCCCCTGGGGTGGAACCGCCTGGCTTGGTCTATGCACATTGCCGGCACATTGAGCTTTATGAATGAATTAGTCTGAAACCTTACTCGCAATTGAACGACGTTTGTGAACACGACCATATTGCATGAAATGTCAGGATGGCAGGATCCGGGCAAAAAAGCAGAATTTTTGCGATATGCAATAGCAGTTGTTTTCACAAACGTCATTCAATTGCGGGTACATATCATCTAACCTAAAGCATCCCAGTATATATTCCTTCGCGATGCTGATGTAGGCTAGAAAAGCCGTAATTTGCAAAGTTTTCTAAAGCTAGTTGCTTGTGTTTTTTGATATTCCCCAAGATCGCCAAGCACTTTACCCGAGTACTCGCACTTGTGCAGGGCAGCCCATTGCGTCACCTTAGGCTGCGCAGGCAAAAACACATCTATCATAATGCCTGCATCCCATCTTTTCAAAACCAACGAGGCATAAATGGGTCAAAACCAGATACTTGCACCCTTCGACTGCTAGCTTGACCAGCAATTCCAGGGTTACTAGACATAATGAACAGTCTTCTATCCTTAACTATCAATAATCGAGATAGCACAGTAGGTTTCCGGTGGGCGGGCTCTGGGGGAAATTACCGTATCCCTAAGGACGAATAATAATGTGATTAATACCGGGAGTTAATGGTAAGTACACAAGGCACGAAAAAGTAAAAATAAAAATTTAACCCCACCTCAGTCCGAGCTATTACCTCCAAGTTGGCCGCAATCATCACGACCCTTTCCTCGGCTATTTTTGACCGCATTACGAACGCCCACTCACCCAGTGTAAATTTATGAGGTTTGAATTGTATATCACACAGCTATAATACTACGCAATCTAATAAAATACAGCCCAGTAACGTATATACTCTAAACTTACCAAAAACCGCATCTGGAGCAGCACAAAACCAAAAGAAACACCCTCAAGCCCAACCTACTGTATGCATTAGAGTTCCTATACGCCACATACTCGCGGCGAGATTAAGAGCCCCTTTACCTATAGACGTCCGTCTAACAGCCTGAAACGATGCCGACCGTTAAGGGGGGCTTGACAGTGGTGGAGAGTGCGGCAAAGTAGATGGCGTTTACCTAGAGTAGGCAACGTAACTTTTTGACGGTCTAGCTACAAGAATCCAGGACCGTGGAAAATTCGTCAAACACTTTGGCGCCGTTTATCAGATAACGGTTGGGACGCTACCGTCTAGTCCAACCGCCTATCACAAATTTAATTTTTAGAAATCGATAGATAGTTGAAGGTGTGTAAAGAAAACAGAATAGTTTCATGTTTATCTAATATACTGTCTAGTATATAGCTTAAAGCCCGTTTATCTAACTGACTTTCTTTGACGGTCGGCACTGTCTCTGGTTGCTAGACGGCCGTCAATAGGTAAAAGGGTTCTAAGTCCTCACCCAACGGGGGTAGCCACAATTCCTCACAAGACTCCGCCATCGCGATAGCCACATTCTTTCACCACTGCTTCCTCACGAAAAATTGCGTGAAGTCTAGGAGGGAGGAAGAAACTCGTTTCATGAATGGCCTATATTTTTAATAGTTTTAATTAATAGCCATTTTAGTTGTCGTTGTGATTGTGGTCGCTATTGTGGTTATCAGTATGGTTAGATTTTGCCGGTGATCGCGCTCGCACAGTTAGCTTAGGACTTAATCGCATCATGAGTATCATATATACTAAGGAAAAAAGAAACTCCAATTGAATCTTTAAACAAGCGATTAGCCCCTGCGCTACAGATAAATAACTTGACTCTTACTAACATTTTCTTCCAGCATATGATCCTTATATCCTCAGTTAACTTACTAGCCAAACCATTATAAAAATTAATGATTCAATAATTCATTCAGCCAGGTAAATCTCCGCAGCTCAACCTCTATAAAAAAATCATTGGCCGTGTAAATGAAATTGAATTCTCCAAAGTTCCAGGCGGTATCCAACATATTTTCATTCTCTTTGCCGTGGGCCAGCAAGCGAACTCTTGTCCACCCAAAATTATAACTTTCAACAAACATGCTTGCTATTAGAGCCAAAATATGAGTATTTTGTTTATCGAGCGATTAGCATATGTGATAAGTGAAGGCGTAATACCACCTCAAGATCACGCTTCTGTCTGAGAAATACCCAAGAAATCATATTTTGGTGATAACGTGTGGGGAAAATTCAAGTTTATAGTTTACTTAGTTTAGCAAAGTGGGAGTGCAATAATAGCTCATGCATGGCAAATCTCATAAAATTTATCATAAATACCATGATAGCACCGTTGGTTTATCTAGGCTCTTACTTTTAATCTTCATTTTGACTGTCTTTCTCTCTTTTTTTGCCCCTCCTTCCCACATATGATAAACGTTGACTATCACAGTAGACCTCATAGCTAGTAAGTTGGCGGACCGCTTCGACTTGACACAAACAAGGGCAAAAAAAAACATCATTACTCGGCATCAGATTTTATAATACGAGATACAATATTTCGGTATTACGCTTTATAGTTGTAATTTACCGCATGGTATAAATGATATGCGGTAGCGTAATGTACCGTATTACTCCAACACAAATATCCCGGACATGGCGAGATTTCCCTACCGGGTTGGGGAGGTCGTATAGGTTCGTGACTCCCGAGCCGGGCATGCACAGAGTGCCCTGGGAAAGGAAATATAAAAAAGTGGTGGTGGGCAAAAGGATGTTAGGGCTCGATATAATATCCGTCCCGGCTCGTTTGGAAGTCGAGGTTGCGCGGTGCTGTGAGCCATTTGATCGCTCTTGATAAGTCAGGGGTGGTATACTGGCCGGTGTTCGTTGAGTGGAAGTTAACCTCACGCCCGAGCCTGGGGCTCACGCATGGACGAGAGTGGCATGGGAGCATGATCTTCATTAAACCATATCCATAATTGACACTAATCGCCACCATACTTTAGTTAATAGCTAGCTTTCGGGTCACTTTTCACGTGTGTCGGAAATTACTTGTGCTGTATATCCCTTGTTTTCTATACTTGTATCTAAAAAACCCTCATGTCAAGACTTTAGAGAGGAGGAGCAAAGAGGGAATTAGAGGAAAGATAAATGAATAACAAATGTGTAAAGAGGACCTAGAGAACAATAAAACCAAACACGACGGAAATTCTAAGCTGCACCAGCCTATCTCAATACAATAGAAATAGCCAGCAACCGACGCCAAAGTCTGGATTATAAACAGTGTTCGCAACGGTCTGGGGGCCCGGGCAGCCCCACGGGGATACTGCCAAGAAGACTGGACCGGACCGGACGACAATTTTTACTCCGTCCCATCCTGGGACATTTTAGGACTGCAGGGTTTGAGCAAGGACCACGGGGCCCACAAGGTGAGACACTATTATGCCGTCCTAGTAAAAGGACCACAGGAGAGGGTAGTGGACTGCAGATCCCCTGATAAGGATGGTGGGAATCTGTAAGTCTTCTTTCATCGTTGATCACTCACTTTTGCACTTTTCGACTAATAATCAGTTTGAGCATATTAGGCACAAATAGGTAAACAGCGGCAAAATTTAAATAGTCTTGAATATGAGGGGCCTATCCTTCAAGAGCTCTAATAATTTAGAACAAATATCCGCCCAACCAGGCCAATCCCACTCCAGGCCAATCCCACTCCTGTGACGTAAAAGGGTAGCTGTTGGACAGGGTTATGGAGACAGATGTTTAAAAAATTGGGCATCGTGTGCAATGGAATTCCTGTCTTCACTGTACTCATCGATCATCATTCCTCAAGGTTCCCATAAACTTTTAAAGAGATATATTAGGGCAAAAAAACTTGAGAGCCCTAATGGCAAAAAGGTGGTTCGCCAGGGCTTACTTTACCTTTTATTTATTAAAGGCCTGCTTGCTACATCCACCCCGGCTGGGAGTTGAACTCCCAACCTTCCCTGGAAGGGCTAGTAGTGACCGGTCTCTTTACCATTAAGCTATGAGAACCGGTCGATAGTGCTCCTTTATTTCGAAATTTAACCTAAGGAGGGATTCACATTCCCCTTTCTATTTTTATTTCGGATTCATCAACAAAGAATATGATTTAACACCTTTGTGATACCTACTCTATAGGTAAAGATGGCCCCATTGAAGCTCACTTGAAAAAGGCCACCTCTTACTGGAAACGGCCTTCAGGAAAACTTGACCTCAAATTGTCTTCAATCGTGATATCATCATGCTTGTTTGTAGATAAAGTCTAAACAGGGCATAGTGACCCAGATTATAGTCCTTCCATCTTCTATCTTTCCTTCTAAAGTGTGTCACGATCACACTGTGGTTGTTTTCTTCGCTTCTTGATCTAAAGACAATTCGTCATTGTGGTGGACTACAGATTCTCTGCTTGAATGGTGGAGAAGAGTGGGGATCTGTCTGGGCCTGCAGGCATCTGTGGGGATCTGCAGGGATCTGTCTGGCTTCACACTCTGAGACACTCTGCAATCTGGTTGTGGGGCCCGGCGTCTTCCCCCGTCCTACAGCCATTAGCCCCGGGCAAAATTCTCTCCAAGACTGGACAGACTACGATTCATAGTCCGTCCTGGTCCTACCCTCAGGACGGACGGACTGCCCCGTTGCGAACACTGATTATAAATAGGAATTGGAAAATCCGGACTCGATTACATAGGGGAATGCATGTAGAGATGAGACGGATATGGGATAGACATAGGCATCCTCACATGGTCTCTTGCGATTAAAGGAGAAATATTTGATTTGGATTCCAGTGAAGGGATTACTCCAGGAGGAGAGGAAAGACGGCGATTGCCACAAGGTGGTGATTCGGGCCGCGGGAGGAGGTAGGAAAGGAATGAGGGGAGGGAGATAGTGATGGAGACAAGTATGCCTACGGAGCCGTTGTGGTCCTTGGGGAAATGGCGATAGGATATCCGTAGTCGAAAGCGGGGAGGGGAACGACGCCTCCACGGCCTTATCCCGTGCTAGGAGTCGCAGATGTTGGGGGCTGTAGTAGCGCGATCACTGCCGTACGGCCATAGTAGGTAGCACAAGAGAGCGGTGTTCGGCCCCACTTATCTGGTTTGTCGGGATTGAGGTCGTCCCGTTCGAGTAGCATTTTGACTACTCCCTCGTGCCCGTTCTCAGCAGCGCACAAGAGGGGTGTCTGGCCGTACTTATCCGGATTGTCGAGATTGATGTCGTCTTGTTCGAGCAGCATTTTCACTACTTCCTCGTCCCCACCCTTACCAGCATGCAAGAGCGGTGTTTGGCCCCACATATCTGGCGTGTTGGGGTTGACGTCGTCCCGTCCGAGTAGTATTTTCATCACTCCCCCGTGCCCGCTGGAGGCTGCACAATGGAGCGGTGTTCGGCCGGCTTGATTTGGATTGTCGGAGTTGACGTCGTCCCGCCCGAGTAGTATTTTCACCACTCCCTCGTGCCCATTCTCAGCAGCGCGCGAGAGCGGTGATTGGCCCCTCATATCTGGTTTGTCAGGATTGATGTCGTCCCGGCTGAGTAGTATTTTCACCACTCCCTCGTGCCCATTCCAGGCAGCGCCCCAAAGGGGTGTTTGGCTGGAGATATCCGGCTTGTCGGGGTTGACGTCATCTCGTCCGAGTAGGATTTTCACCACTCCTTCGTGCCCATTCCGGGCAGCACCCCAGAGCGGTGTTTGGCAGTACACATTTGGTTTGTCGGGGTTGACATCGTTTCGCCCGAGTAGTATTTTCACAACTTCCTCTTGCCCATTCAAAGCAGCCCACATGAGAGGTGTACAACCTCTGAAGTCTTTTTGTTGGAAATGCTGCTCGGCATGCTAGAGTTTCTTTTGTTTCATGAAAGCACGGAGAATATGAAAGATGTTTCATTGACGGATATGAGAATGGAAAGCATAGAAGGCTACGGAAATGGAGGAAG